>NPIE01006611.1_pt1 | contig 11057 bp, 11 predicted proteins | sample 8637661 | NCBI WGS metagenome assembly NPIE01 (sample SAMN07420842, study PRJNA396082) | bioreactor metagenome | isolation source: sample BA12 brine-fed electro-methanogenic bioreactor BA | place: Japan: Kochi | collected 2016-12-09 | reverse complement strand
GGCCAACAAGATCGGCACCTACACGGTGGCGGTGCTGGCCAGGGAGCACGGCATCCCCTTCTACGTCGCCGCCCCTCTTTCCACCATCGATCTCGCCATCCCCGACGGCAGCCATATCCCCATCGAGGAGCGCGACCGCCGCGAGGTCACCCACAGCGGCGACCGGCAGCTCGCCCCCGAGGGCATCGAGGTCCGCAACCCGGCCTTCGACGTCACCCCCGCCCGCCTGGTGACCGCGATCATCACCGAGCGCGGCGTAGTCCGGGGCGATTACCCGCAGGGGCTCAGGGCCCTGTTCGCCAAAGGACGGTAAATGGATCATGCGACGCTGACTCGGCGCCTCGCCGAAGCCGGTTCCCCCAAGGAGCGCGCCACTCTGGCCAGGGAGCTCGGCTTTGCCGAGGCGAACAAGACCGCCACCAACCTCGAGCTTCTCGACGAGTTCTGCAAGGACCAAGCGCTGCTGGCCGGCCTCGCCCTGACGGCTCGGCAGACGGCCGATCCCGATCTGGCCCTCAACAGCCTCGAGCGACTCACCGCCGCCGCCGAGCGCGAGGAACTCCTGGCGACTCTGCGCAACCCGACCGCCGCCGCCCGGCTCCTCACCGTGCTGGGCGCCTCCCCGTTCCTGACCGGCCTTCTCTGCCGCCGGTCCTGCTTCTTTCACGACCTGTTCACCGCCAATGAAATCGGGCGCGCCAAGCAGGAAGCGGATATGCTCGCTGAACTGCGGGGACTGATCGCCGACGGAGCCTCCCTGGCCGAGCTGCAGAAGGGCCTGCGCAACTACAAATGCCGGGAGATCCTGCGCATCGCCAGCCGCGATCTGTGCAAACTGGCCGACCTCGCCGAGGTTACCGGAGAACTCTCGGCATTGGCCGCCAGCACCCTGCAGCGCGCCTATGAGGTCTGTGATGCCCTGCTGCGAGCCGAATACGGGGCCCCGCTGATCGACGCTGCGGAGGGTGCCCCCCCAATCGAGGCCGAATTCACCATCTTCGGCATGGGCAAGTTCGGCGGCCGGGAGCTCAACTTCTCCTCGGATATCGACCTGATCTATTTCTACTCCTCCGAAAAGGGAAAGACCGCGGGGATTGCCACCCCCTGGGGCGAGGTAAAAAACCGCATCCACCTTCACCAGTATTTCTGCAAGCTGGCTGAACTGGTCACCAAGGCCATCGGCGAGGCCACCGAGGACGGCTTCGTCTTCCGGGTCGATCTGCGCCTGCGGCCCGAAGGGGACCGGGGGGAAATGGCCAACTCGCTGCGCGGCGCCGAAACCTACTACGAAGGCTGGGGGCAGAGCTGGGAGCGGGCTGCGATGATCAAGGCACGGCCGGTGGCCGGCTCGATCGCCCTGGGCGAGAGGCTGCTGAAAAACCTCGAGCCCTTCGTCTATCGCAAGTACCTCGACTACGGCATGATCGAGGACATCAAGCTGATGAAGCAGAAGATCGATCGCAGCCTGACCCGCGAACGCGAGGGTGAGCTCAACCTCAAACTGGGCCGCGGCGGCATCCGCGAAGTCGAATTCTTCATCCAGGCACTGCAACTGATCAACGCCGGCAAGAACCCCGCGCTGCGAGAAAAGAACTCCCTGGGCGCCCTGGACAACCTGCACCGCGAGGGACTGATCGGCGACGAGGAACGCCGCATCCTGCACGACGCCTACATCTTCCTGCGCAGCGTCGAGCACCGCATCCAGGTCGTTCAGGAGCGCCAGACCCACAACCTGCCGACCCGTTCCGATGAGCTTCTGACCCTGGCCCGGCGCAGCGGGTTTGCCGACGCGGCCGCCTTCAACCACGAGTTGGAGACCCACCGCCAGGGGGTTGCCAATATTTACCGCGACCTTTTCTACACCAGCGAAGAGGAGATCCGCGAGGAGGTGCGGCCGGAAATCGCCTTCATGTTCGACGCGGCGGCCGATCCCGACCTGGTCAAGGACCTGCTTGAGGAAAAGGGGTTCAAAAACGTGGAAGGCGCCTACGAGAGCCTGCGACTGCTGCGCTCCGGTCCGCCCCACGCCCACCTGACCGAACGCACCCGACGCCTTCTGGAGCGGATCGCCCCACTGCTGATGCAGGAGGTCGCCGACTCGCCGGAACCGGACATGGCCCTGAACAATCTCGAGCGCTTTCTCGGGGCCTTGCGGGCCCGGGGCACCTTTTTCGCTCTGCTCGCCGAAAACCGCGAAATCATCAAGGTTCTGATCTCGCTCTTCGGCACCAGCCAGTTCCTTTCGCGCATCTTCATACAGCACCCCGAGATCCTCGACTCACTCGTCTCACGCTCCTACGCCGTCTCCTTCAAGGAGCAGCAGGAGCTCGAAGACGACCTTCAGAGTCTGCTCGCCGGCGCCGCCGATTATGAGGAAAAGCTTGACGTGCTGCGCCGCTTCCGCAATGAGGAGTTTCTGCGCATCGCCCTCAACGACATCCACGGCCACACCCCCCAGGGAGCCGGCACCGCCCAGCTCTCCTTCCTGGCGGAGGCCTGTCTGAAGCAGGCCTGCAACATTGCCCGGGACGAGCTGATCCCCCGCTTCGGCCTGCCCTTCTGCAAGGATCGACAGGGTCGGGACCACGAGGCCGGCTTTGCCATCGTCGGCCTCGGCAAACTCGGCGGCCAGGAACTCAACTACCACTCGGATCTGGACATCATCTTCATTTTCGAGGGCGAAGGCGAAACCCGCCCGGTCGAGGGAACCGACCCCGACCGCTTCAGGCTCCAGGGCAACCCGGAATATTTCTCCCGGCTGGCCCAGCGGATCATTTCGGTGCTCACCCTGATGACCCGCGAGGGCTTCGTCTACCAGATCGACACCCGCCTGCGCCCCTCGGGCAACCAAGGCCCGCTGGTCACCAGCCTGGCCGCCTACGAGCGTTATCACGAGACATCGGCCCAGCTCTGGGAGCGCCAGGCGCTGGCCAAGGCCCGGGTGGTCTGCGGGCCTGCGCAGTTGGCCGAACGCATCGAAGACCTGAACCGGCGGTTCGTTTACGAGCGCCCGGTACCGGCCGGCTTACGCGAAGAGATCTACCGCCTGCGCGGCCGCATGGAAGCGGAAATCGCCAAGGAGAGCAAAGACCACTTCAATATCAAGACCGGCCGTGGCGGCATGGTCGACGTGGAATTTTTGGCCCAATACCTGCAAATTCTCCACGGAGGAGAGCGCCCGGCGCTCCGCCAGTGCAACACCCTGGCGACCCTGGACAAACTCAGGGACGAGCAGATTCTCGACGAGACGGACCACAGCAGCCTGACCAACGGCTACAAATTTCTGCGCCGCCTCGAAAACCGCCTGCGGCTGGTCCACGACCAGTCGATCAACGAACTTTCGGGGGAAAAGGGGTACCTGGTCAAGCTGGCCCGGCGGCTCGGCTACCCCGACCGGCCGCGCCGCCCGGATGAGGCGTTTCTGGAAGATTACCGCCGTATCACCGAAAAGATCCGTACCGTGTTCGACCGGTTTCTGGGCCCGGAGTAGTCCGGTATCGCAAGGAGGGGAAGGGAAACCCCGGGGGATGGCAAAAAACATTCTGATCATCGACGACGACCCGAATATTCGCCAGTACCTCGAAAAGTCGTTGCGTCTCAAGGGATACCGCGTCAGAAGCTTCACTTCGGCCGAACCGGGCATGGACGAGTTGCTGACAGGACGCTATCACCTGGCCCTGGTCGACATCCTGCTGCCGGGGCTCTCCGGCCTCGAGGTCTGCCGGGCCCTGCGCACCTATCCGACCACCCGCAACCTGCCGGTGGTGATCATGACCGCCTTCTACCGCGATGCCCGGCATATGTGCGAAGCCCGCGATGAGTACGGGGCCACCGATTACCTGCTGAAGCCGTTTTCCCTGGCCGCCCTCTACGGCAAAGTCGAGGAACTGACCGGAGCCTCCAAAGACCCGAAGCGCTCGGGGATGCCGGAGGTCGCCGGCCCCTTGGCCGAAACCCCTTTTGCCCGGCTGCTGCACAACCTTTACACCCTCAAAGCCACGGGTCTTCTGTACCTGGAGCGCGAAGGGGCCAAGAAGGTCATTTATATCCGCGAGGGCTACCCGATTTTCGTCCGCTCCAACCTGGTGCGGGAATGCCTGGGCCAGATGCTGGCGAGAACCGGCCGCCTTACGGCGGAACAGTGCGCGGAATCGCTGAACCGGGCCAAGGAATCGGGACGCCTGCAGGGGACCGTCCTTGTCGAAATGGACCTGCTCACGCCCCAAGACCTGCAGCGGGCGCTGAAAACCCAGGTTTTCGAAAAAGTGCTCGAGGTCTTTTCCTGGACCGACGGAGTCTATCGGTTCAATCTGGGTAAGAGCTTCAAGCAGGGCATCACCGCCATCACCCTTTCGCCGGCGGCCCTGATCCTCCATGGGATCCGCCGCTATTACCACGAAAATCGCATCCGCGAGATCCTCCTCGCCCACCGCAACCGCTACCTTTCACAGGCCGAAAACCCCCATTATCGCTTCCAGGAGATGGAACTGTCCGCCCGCGATGCCAGGCTCTTCGCCAAATGCCGGGGCGATCGCACCCTGGAGGAGCTGGCCGCCGAGAAACCGCTGATCCGCCGGGAAGCGGAGCTGCTGCTGGCCGCCCTGCTGATCGCCGGCATGGTCAAAAGCACCCCGACGCCGGCACCGACCGAGGCGGACGATGCCCGAAGCGCCGGCGAGGAGACGACCAGCGGCGCCCTGCGCTACCGTTTTCTCAATGACTATCGGCGCATGATGAGCCAGAACTATTTCGAACTTTTCAACGTCCCTCCGGACAGCAGCCGCGAAACGGTGCGCAAGGCTTATTTCACCCTGGCCCGCAAGTATCACCCCGATCACTTTTTCCAGAAGAACCTCTCCCCCGATTTTCAGAAAAAGATCAGCGAACTTTTCCAGCGCATCAATGAGGCCCATGGGGTATTAACCGACCCGAAGCGCAGGGCCGAATACCTCAAAGCCCTCGAAAACCCCGCCCCGGAGACCACTACGGCGGCCGCCGCGGATATTCTGCAGGCCGAGGTCGCCTACCAGAAAGGGACGGTTCTGCTGCGCCAGGGCCAGTTTCGTCGGGCCCTGGAATCGCTGGGATGGGCCATCAAGCTCTGCCCCGATGAACCCGAATACCTGACCCATTATGCCTGGGCACTGCACAAGGCCCATCCTGACGATGCGGGCAAAACCTTCGAGGCGCGGTCCACCCTGCTGCACTCGGCCGATCTCGATCCCCGCCTTGATCTGACCCACCTTTACCTCGGTTCTTTGCACAAGATGGAGGGGCGGGACAAGGAAGCTGAAAGGTCCTTCGAAAACGCCATCCAGTGCAACCCCAACTGCACCGAGGCCCTGCGCGAACTGCGCCTCTATAACCTGCGCCGCAATCAGGCAACCAAGCGCAAGGGGCTTAGGGATCTGATCAAGCCCCAATGATCCATCGGCTGGCTGCATTTTTCTGAAAGGACATTGATCATGAAACGAATGCTGATTTTTCTATGGCTGGCCCTCCTGTTCCTGGCCATCGGCGGCTGTGGTTGCCTTGGCCCCGACGTCCCCTGCCTGCCCTGTCTTTGAGACGGGCCATCCTTCCCCACCCGAAACAAAAAGACCGGCGGGATAAGCCCCAGCCGGTCTTTTTGTTTCGGGTGGCAAGCCGAAGTGGTATCAGCCGCCGAAACCGCCGTGAAAATCGATGACGATGGCGGTGCAGTCATCCTCCGGAGGGTCCACGGCGCCGAAGGCTTTCAGCCCCCGGAAAATCTCCTCGAGAAATTCCAGATGGTCGCCGCGGTGGGAGTGCAGGATCTTTTCCAGGCGCTGGCGCCCGAAAATTTGCGCCTGCTCGTTGAAGGTTTCGGTAATCCCATCGGTAAAGAGCAGAAAACGATCCTCTTTTTCGAATTGGAAGGTACGCATCTCCACCTGGATATCGTCAAAAAACCCGAGGGGCTGGGCGGTGGGGGTCAGATAGTGCAGCGTGTCGCCCCGGCGCACCATGGGGGCCGGGTGGCCGGCATTGACGTAATGCATCTCGTAGCTGTCGGGATCGATGATGCTGAAAAACAGGGTGGTGGTGAAGAAGTGGTCAAATTCCTTCGAGCGCGTGGCGAAGGACTGTAAAAATCCATTGACCTGGCGGATGGTTTCGAGGGGGGTGCAGGCATTGGTGGTGGCGCGATGAAGAAATCCGTAGAGCAGGGCCATGACCACCGAGGCCTGCACACCGTGGCCGGTGACATCGCCGATGAACAGCAGCTGGCATTCATCGGGCATGGTTATAAAATCGAAGTAATCCCCGCCCAGACCCTGCGCCATCCGGTTTTTCGAGCCGATACAGCACCAGTTGCACACCGGCGAACTTTTCGGCAGCAGCAGCTGTTGAACCTCGCTGGCCAGGCCGAGGTCCATTCCGCATCCGCAATTATGGTCCATGGGCTCCTCTGGGAAGAATTGTCCTCTTATTGTACCTCAGTTTCGGCGCCTGGAAAGTGTTTAATCCCTCTAGAAGTCGCCCAAACGTTTATCCATGAGGTGCCTGGGATGCACATTGCCCAGCGCGCCGATCATGCTCCGGCGCAGGTAGGGATTCTCTTTGGAGAGTTCGCGAACCAGCTGTTTCATCCGCTTGCGTTTCTGGTCGACCTGGCCGCAGACCGGGCAGGCACAGCAGACCACGGGAAACTGGTTGGCTCGGGTAAAGGCAATGATGTCCTGCTCTTCGACGTAGACCAGCGGCCGGATGACCGTCTGCTTGCCGTTGTCCGCCAGCAGCTTCGGACTCATCGCGGCCAGAGTGCCGACGTAAAACTGGTTGAGCAGCAACGTTTCGATGAAATCGTCGAGGTGGTGCCCCAGGGCGATCTTGTTGCAGCCGAGCTCTTCGGCCAGGGTATAGAGCACCCCCCGCCTCAGGCGGGCACAGAAGGAGCAGTAAGAGCTGCCCGGACGGCGCTTTTCCTCGATGATCCGGTAGCAGTCGGTGGTCTCCATCCGGCACTCGAAACCGTGCTCTTTGAGGTGGTCCTCGATCACCGAGGTGCGGTAGCCCGGATAGCCGGCGTCGACATTGACCGCCACCAGTTCATACTTGACCGGCGCCCGGCGGCGCAGTTCGTCGAGAATATGCAGCAGGGTGTAGCTGTCCTTGCCGCCCGAGACGCCGATGGCAATCCGGTCGCCTTCCTCGATGAGGTTGAAATCGCCGATCGCCTTGCCGGTGAGCTTCTTGATTTTGCGGTACAGTCCGTCTTCGATTAAAGGCACGATTTTCTCCAGTAATTCGATGTGTTGGCGCCTTTTTAAACCATACCGGAAAATTTTGCAAGCTTTCCCCTGACCGGACGACTTAATTGGTCGTCCAGGCAGCGTCTCCGCACCCATCCGGCCGACCAGACCCGGATCCGCGAGCCTCAGCGCTTGGCGATGATCCAGACCGCGTGGACGATTCCGGGAATGTAGCCGAACAGGGTCAGCAGGATATTCAGCCAGAACGCACCGCCGAGTCCCACCTGCAGAAAAACGCCGAGCGGGGGCAAAAGAATCGCAATCAGAATCCGCAGAAAATCCATATAGCCAATCTCCCGGTTTGACGATCAGATGCCGCTGGCCGCGACCCACAGCGCGCGAACCAGCAAAAAGCCCAGCATGCCGACGAACATCACGAACCCGACCAGCAGCAGGCTGAGCCCCCACACGAACAGGCGGCTGGCGACCACCGTTTTGCGGGGCTGGTCGAGGTACGCGCCGAGCAGCAGCACGTTGCGCTGGTTGGCTTTCCAGGCGATGTCGAACAGATCTCCCAGCAGCGGGACGGCGCCCACCACGGCGTCCACCGCGATGTTGGAGGCCATTTTGAGCAGGACCGACTTGGGAGCGCCCAGGCGCGCGGCCTCGGAGAGAATGTAGCTGGAGACCAGGGCCCCCAGGGTGTCGCCATAGCCCGGGAACAGCCCGATCAGGGCATCGAGGCCGATGCGGATATTCAAACCCGGGATGGGGATGGAGTTGTCCAGCACCCAGGCCAGACGATCCAGGCGCTTGCGGATTTGTTCCTTGTCGGTGCTGGTCATGCCGGACCTCCACGCGGTGGGATCAGGATTCGGCGCAAGCCTTGGCTTCGGAGCATGCAAATAATGTTAACAGAAAATTCCCCGGTTTTCCCCGGCACCGCCCCCCCCGGCGGGGACCGCGGGTTGACAGTCATCGGTTTTGGTTTATTCCTGTAATTAGGAAAGGCGCCTCAATTCCCGCCCCCCCCCACAGGAAGGAGACACTCCATGTTCGAGAACGTCGACTTGCAGGAAGCGATCAAGCGATCCATTCAGACCGAAAAGAACGCCAGGGACTTCTACCGCCTGGGCGCCAAACACATGAAGGACGAACGGGCCCGAAAAACCTTCGAACTGCTGGCCAGCGAAGAAGCCGAACACGCCAGCTGGTTCTACGACATCTACGAGGGCGAGGATATCCCGGACTTCGACGCCTTCATGGCCGTCGACCCGGCCAAGGATTCGGACTGGCTGACCGAGCTGGAGAAGGAGCAGATGGAGGAACTCACTGTGCGCCGGGCCATGGAGCTGGCCATGGACAAGGAGTTGAAGCTGGAAAAATCCCTCCGCAAGTTGGCCGCCAAGATCCAGGACCCCGGGGTGAGGGCCGTGTTTCTGAAAAACGCCGAATCGACCCACCAGCACTACGAACTGATTGAATCCGAATACGCCCACCTGATGGGGATGGTGCACGAGACCGACATCGACACCTATGTCCGGGAATGATCCGTCCGGCGGGTGCCTGCATTTTGCGAACGATGCATGGACCGAAAGTTTCCGGGGGGCGTCAGATCCTTACCCGTCGCAGTCTGACTACCGTCGCGAAACCAAAAACGTTGCCCAGCATCGCCCCCAGCGGCCAGGTCAGGGAACCTCCGGCGAATGCCTCAGCCCCAAAGGCCACAAAAGAGAGGTAGGTCAGGACGCTATAAACGGCAAAATAGGAATATCTGCTGTTGCCAACAACGCGGATTTCATCCCGATGCAGGACCAGGCCGCTCAAGGCGGCCCCGAGGAGCACAAAAAACAGGCCGCAAAGCAGATAGAATGCTACGGGGGGCGTCGCTGAGTGCAGGGCATGCAAGAATTCATTATGCTGAGCGAAACCCAAACCGAACTGCGGGCAGATGGTCAGCGTCGTGAGGCCGGCAGCCACTTCGACCAGGGTAAATTTGGTATAGACCTTCCAATGGGCAGGACGGAGGTCTTTTTCCACCATGCGCAGAATGGCCGCATCCGCCGCCTGGCCAGGGGCAGTCTGCTTGGCATCGATAAACTCAGCAAACTCCTTCACCAGCTCTTGCTCCAACTCAGTTTCTCTCACGGCGTACCTCCTTGCCTCCCATCAGTTTACGGAGCTTGCGAAGGGCCCGGCTGATGATCTGCCGGGCATTGTCCGCCGTGGTTTGCATCTGCACGGAAATCTCCTTGAAGGTCAAACCCTCGTTAAAGCGAAGTTCCAGGGCTTGACGCTGGGTCTCGGTCAGATTGGAAAATTCCGCAATAGCGACGCCGATAAAAGAGGTGCCGGACCTCGGATCGGCATAGGACTCCACGTCCTCCCCGGAGGCCGTGATGTGCTTCATGCAGGTACCCTTCTTTCGGGCATGGTCAATTAAGACATTTCTGGCGATGGTGAAGAGCCATGGCAAAAAGGGAATCCCCTGCCGGTATTTTTGCCTGGCGATGTGAAGCTTGGTAAAAACCGCCTGAAAAACATCTTCGGCCTCGCTTCGATCCTTTAGCTTGGCCATGAGGAATCCGAAGACTCGGTTTTTATGCCGGTCATACAAGGTCTGAAAAGCCTCCATATCGCCCTCGGCATAGGCCACCATAAGTTCCTCGTCGGTCAATTTCCGTCACCTTTTCCCCTTTTTTCATTTAAGACGTATGATAGCAGAGGTTTGTGACATGATTTTTCTATCAGGTCTAACCGGCTGAAATCGCTTTTATTTGTGGATGGCTCCGGATTTTTCATTTTATTTGTCACAAAGATGTCCCCTCCCTCGTTCTAGTGGACAAAGGCACCCGACAACTCACAGCCAAGGGAGGAAACAATGAAAGATGCGAACAGCGGTTATAAGGGAATTGTGGCTTTGACATTTTTGACGTGGGCGATCTTAATGGCGCCAGAACGTGTCCGGGCCCACTGCGACACCCTCGACGGACCGGTGGTCGCCGAAGCGCGGGCCGCTCTGGCCAAAGGGGAGGTCTCCCCCGTCCTGAAGTGGGTCAAGGCCGACGATGAAAAGGAAATCCGCGAAGCGTTCGCCAAAACCCTGGCGGTGCGCAAGCTCAACCCCGAGGCGCAGAGCTTGGCCGACACCTACTTCTTCGAGACCCTGGTGCGGATCCATCGTGCCGGCGAGGGGGCTCCCTATACCGGCCTCAAGCCCGCAGGGGATGTTGCACCGGTCGTCGCCAAAGCCGATCAGGCCCTGGAACAGGGGGCTGTCGACCGGCTGGCCAAGGCCATCGCGGCCCACACCGAAGAAGGGATCCGCAAGCGTTTCAACCAGGCTCTGGAAACCCGAAAACACGCGCGGGATAGCGTGCAGGCCGGGCGGAAGTACGTCGAGGCCTACGTGACCTACGTCCATTACGTCGAAGGGGTCGCCCAGGCCGTCCATGGCACGGCCCATCACGTCGAAGCCGCGCCTTCGGCATCGCACCAGCACTGACCAAAGTAGAGCGACAAATGACCCGCGTGAGCTGAGATTAGTTATAACCTGACAGTCAGCTCACACAAAAGGAGCCACCCCCGCCAGCGGCACGACGGCCGAACCCCTTCCGAAGGGCGGGGGTCCGGCCGTTTTTGGTATCTGGATACCGCTACTTTTCGCCCGCCACCTCTTCCAGCTCCAGCGCATGATCGGCATGCGCCGGGCGCAGGCCGAACAGCCCGCGCACGTCCTCCAGCACCAGGTAGAGCGAGGGAATCAGCAGCAACGTGATGCCGGTGGCGAAGAGGATGCCGAAGCCGAGGCTGATCGCCATGGGGATCAGGAACTGGGCC
>NPIE01000145.1_pt1 | contig 11059 bp, 6 predicted proteins | sample 8637661 | NCBI WGS metagenome assembly NPIE01 (sample SAMN07420842, study PRJNA396082) | bioreactor metagenome | isolation source: sample BA12 brine-fed electro-methanogenic bioreactor BA | place: Japan: Kochi | collected 2016-12-09 | reverse complement strand
AAAGCGGGAACCTTCGCGCCCGGACAAGAGCCAATCCGGTCTGCCACGAGGCAAGAGGAAACCCTCTCACTTCCGCGGCAACGAATCGACCCTCCGGGACCAAAACGTGTATACAGTATACAAAGCTCAATATACTGTCAAGGAAAATCCATGCCCATGAGAAGGCATGCAGAACCTCCGCATGACCCGAACTCCGGAAACAACGCGCACCCGGAGGGCGGCAATGGAAGGGGGAGGCAAAGGCTTTCTGCCCTGCCCCTCCGGGCCCGTCGAGAGGCTGAAAAATATAAAGCTCACTTCTTCGAGGAGGACTGTGGCAGCAGCTGCCCAATGGGGAAAATCTCAGACTGGCGAGCCTGCTCACGGGCCTCTTCAAGGTCCGCTTCGCTCATATTCCTCGGGACCTCCAGGGTTTGCCCTTCATAGACGCGGCGCGGGTCCTTGATCTGATCACGATTTGCGCGATACAGAACGGGCCATAGCAACGGATCGCCATATACCTCCGGGCGTATCGCGATCAGCCAGAGAGTATCGCCTTCCTGGACATCATAGCGGGAGACCTTTTCCGGCTCCGGCTCGGGCGGTGGCTCAGGCGCAGCAGGCTGAGTTTGGGGCGCGCGAGGTTTTGTTGCGGACTTTGGTGGGTCGTGGGGGGGAGACGCTTCTTCCTGGCTGGCCTCAAGTTGTCTGCGGCGCTCAGCCTCTTCTCGTGCTTTGAGTTCCTTTTCCAACCGATCCTGCTCTTCTTGAGCAGCCTGAATCGCCACACGCGCAAAATGGTCGGCAATCGCAAAAGCGGAACGCGCTTGCTCATATTCACCTGCGTTGAGATGTGCCTCGCCCCTCTTCAACGCCTCATAAGCCTCCTGGTAATGCTGCGTCGCCAGATGATCAGCGCCCAGGGAGTAGGCCCGGGCCACAATGCGCTGCGCCCCTCCAAGCTCTTCATGGGGAGCAACGGCACACCCCGACATAAGCCCGATTAAAGACACAGCTACAAGCAGGGAGCGGACAACTGAGCAGAACATATGTCTCTGCGAATGCACTATCACCCGTTAAAGACTCCTGGCGGCTGTTTATCGGTCGTGTCTTCAGATCTGGACAAAGAGTTTACCGGTGAAAAAGCGGGGGTGCCCCGATCCTTGGGAACCACCCCCGCCTCACAGACATCACACCCAAAGATGGGCTTATTTGGGGCGGACGGCCGAACGGATGGACAGTTCCCGCAACTGTTTTTCATCCACCGGCCCCGGGGCCTCGGACATCATGCAGGTCGCTTTCTGTGTTTTCGGGAAAGCAATGACGTCGCGGATAGAGTCCGCGCCGGTGAGAATCATGACCAGACGATCCAGACCGAAGGCAATACCACCGTGCGGCGGTGCGCCATACTGCAATGCTTCAAGCAGGAAGCCGAACTTTGTGGAGGCCTCCTCTTGACCGATCCCCATCAGGTCGAACATGCGACTCTGAACCGCGCTGTCGTGAATACGGATACTGCCGCCGCCGATCTCCGATCCGTTAAGAACCAGGTCGTAAGCTTTGGCGCGCGCCTTGCCGGGATCGCTCTCGAGCAGTGGGATATCCTCATCCATCGGCGCAGTAAACGGGTGGTGAACGGCCACATGGCGGCGCGCCTCGCCATCCCACTCCAGCAGGGGAAAATCCGTCACCCAGACGAATCGATAGGCCTGCTTGTCGATCAGGCCAAGCTTGTGGCCGAGATGCCCTCTCAGGCGACCGAGGGCCTCATTGGCGATCTGGAAAGAATCGGCGACAAAGACCAGCAGGTCTCCAGTTTCAGCCTTGAGAGCATCGTTGATGCTGCCGACTTCCGCTTCACTGAAAAATTTGGTGATGGGAGATTGCCAGCCGTCAGGGTTGACCTTGACCCAGGCCAGACCTTTAGCGCCGTAAATTTTGACGAACTCCGTAAGGTCATCAAGCTCCTTGCGGGACAGGGAGGCTCCACCCTTGACGTTCATGGCCTTAACGATCCCTCCCCACTGCACGGCATCGGCAAAAACCTTGAAACCGCTTTCACGCACCAGGTCGGAGATTTCGACCAGTTCCATATCGAACCGAAGGTCGGGATTATCCACCCCGTATCGGGCAAGAGCTTCGGCATACGTCATGCGGGCCATGGGTAGTTCAATTTCGGCACCGATAGTTTCCTTGAAGATGCGGGCGATCATTTCCTCCATGACCCCCATGACATCCTCACGATCGGCGAAACTCATCTCACAGTCGATCTGGGTGAACTCCGGCTGCCGGTCGGCGCGCAGATCCTCATCGCGAAAGCATTTAACGATCTGCATATAGCGGTCAAAACCGCTGACCATCAGAATCTGCTTGAAAAGCTGAGGCGACTGGGGCAGCGCATAGAACATCCCCTGGTTTACGCGGCTGGGCACCAGATAATCGCGCGCCCCCTCAGGCGTGCTCTTGGTCAGAAATGGCGTCTCGACCTCCACGAAATCCTGAGAGGCAAGATACTCGCGTGCAATCCGCGTCACCTGGTGACGCAGAATCAGATTCTGCTGCAGTGCCGGACGGCGCAGATCGAGATAGCGATACTTCAGGCGGGTGTTTTCCGCGACATCACTGTATTCGTCCAGCATAAAGGGAGGTGTTTTGGCAGTATTGAGAACCCGCAGCTCACGCACCTCGACTTCAACTTCGCCGGTTTTCATCTTCGGATTGACCGTCCCCTCTGGACGAGGGGAAACATGGCCGCGAATGGCGATGACGTACTCGCTGCGCACCTTGTCCGCCTTGCTGTGAGCCTCGGGATCACGGTCTGGGTCAAGGGCGAGTTGCGCAATCCCTTCACGGTCACGCAGATCGATAAAAATCAACCCGCCATGATCACGGCGGCGATGCACCCAGCCCATGATGCAGACGTCCTTACCGATGTCCGCTGCAGTCAGCCGGCCGCAGTAGTGTGTTCTTTTCCAGTCGCCAAGAATGTCGTTCAAGAGTGTATCCTCCCTCTTAATGTCTGCGTGACTGTCGATTCAATCGACAGAATTCTAAATTATACAAATGCCCGCCGAAAATCTCAAGCACAGGTCGTATCAGTTGTGGTAACGCCTGAGGATGGCTCAAAAAACTCTTCGAGTCGCGCAAGCTCGACTTCCTGCTGAGAGCTGTCCGCCATATCGCGCAGTTGCGCGACACCGCGCGTCAACTCATCTTCTCCCAGTATCAGAACAAAGCGTGTTCCAAGCTTGTCGGCGCGACGCATCTGCGCCTTGAGACTCTTGGCCTGGTACTCCATTTCGGCGCGGATCCCACGGCGCTGCAAACGGTGCATCCGGTTGAAGGCCTCGCGACGGGCTTTTTCGCCCAGCGCCGCAAGAAACACATCGGGTTTGGTCGCTTCACAACGGTTGCCGTCCAGCAGGAGAAAAAGCCGCTCCACGCCCATGGCGAAACCGATCCCGGGCAACTCCGGCCCGCCCAGCTGCTTGACCAGCCCGTCGTAGCGCCCACCGGCCGCCACCGCGTTCTGGGCCCCCAGCTGACCGGTCACCAGCTCGAAAGTCGTCTTGGTGTAGTAATCGAGGCCCCGCACCATCCGCTTATTGACGGAATAGGGCGTTCCCAATCCGTCAAGATAACCGCGCACCGCGCTGAAATGATCGTCACAGTCACTGCACAGGTGATCGAGCATGGCCGGCGCCTCGTGCGTTGCTTCACGGCAGCCGGCTACCTTGCAGTCGAGCACCCGCAGCGGATTGGTCTGATAGCGCCGGCGGCAATCATCACACAGGGCATCGAGGCGTTTCTGCAAAAAAGCCAGCAGTTGCTCGCGGTATTTCGGGCGGCACTCGGGACATCCCAGGGAATTGAGCTGCAGATCAAGCTCCCGCAACCCGATTTCATCCGCGAAATGACTCAGCATTGCCACGGTCTGCGCATCGATGGAGGGGTCGTCTACACCAACGGCCTCCACGCCGATCTGGTGAAACTGACGGTAGCGCCCCTTCTGGGGCCTTTCGTGGCGAAACATGGGGCCCAGGTAGAAAAGTTTGTTGAGCGGGTCGCGGGCATAGAGTTTATGCTCGATCAGGGCCCTCATGACCGATGCGGTCCCCTCCGGCCGCAGAGTCAGGGAATTGCCGCCCTTATCCTGAAAGGTGTACATTTCCTTTTCAACGATATCCGTGGTTTCACCGATGGAACGGCAGAAAAGTTCGGTCTTCTCCACCACCGGCACACGGATTTCAGAAAAACCGTGCAGAGAAAATACCCGGCGCGCGGTTGCTTCCAGAAATTGCCAGGTTTCGACTTCCCCCGGCAGGATATCGTTCATTCCCTTGATGCCCGTCATACTCACGCTGTATCACCTCATTGAAATTATCCCGGCCAAGGCTGGGTCCGTGCCTTTTTTACCTTGTCAGGGCATGACCCGTCAATGCGTTATCCCGGATAAGTTGCATTTCTGCTGCAGGACATCAAGGTTTGGGAGGGAAGATCAGGGGAGAAGTCAGGCGTTGGCGGGCAAAAAAGGCTTTCAGGTGGTGGGAACATCCCGGATACAGCGGACCACGTTGCGCTGCGTCTTGCCCCAGTACATGGCGCGATCAGCCAGGTTGAGAAGGTCGAGACGCTCTTCAGCATCAGTGGGAAAAACGGCATAGCCGATGGTGGCTGTCAACCGCACATCGATGCCGTCTTCCGCCATAAAACAATGATCAGCCAGAGTCCGGCGAATTCTCTCCGCGACCACCTCGGCGCCTCGGTCTTCCGTTTCAACCAGAAGAGCAGTAAATTCGTCGCCCCCGTAACGAAAAAGAATATCCGCATCACGAACACACTTTTTCAGTAGTTGCGCGGTTTCACAGAGAATCGCACTGCCCACAAGGTGACCGAAGCGATCATTGACCTCCTTGAAATAATCGAGATCGACGAAGACCAGTGCAAACTCAAGCCCGTAGCGGCCGGAACGATTCAACTCCTGATCGAGGGCCACCTGCAGATAACGATGGTTGTATAGACCCGTCAGGTCATCGGTGTACATCAACTGCTGTGCCTGCTCGAAACGCCACGCATGATCAAACCCGAGAGCGATCTGCTGCAAGAGAAAATCCAACTTTTCATCCCGCGAAACCATCTCTTCGGTGCAAAAAACAAGGGTCCCGCGCAGGGTCCCCTGTGCACGCAGAGGGAAAATCCACAGTGTTTTATCAAGCCCGAATTGACGGGTCGTTTCCACATCCAGATGAATGAGGCCTTCATTACGCGGAATGCAGGGAAAAAGGCGGTCAACCCAGGCGCGCACCTCCTCTGCCGAGAACCCGACGAGTCCGTGCAGCTCACTATGCTCCGCCCCTTCACGGACCACCGCAAACCCCTGTGTTGCCCCCATTTCACGCAAACAGAGATCGACAGCCTGCCCCAGAAAACGGTCCCGATCAAGAATGCCGACAAGGGAATTTGTCTCCTGCAACCAGGAAATTCGCCGGCTGAGCGATGCATTTTCAATCGTCAGCTTCTTTCCTTCCAGAACACCGCGAATCCGGTGACGCAACTCTTCCGCAGGAAAAGGCTTGATCAGATAATCGGCAGCGCCATACCTCAGCCCCTCCACCGCAGATTCGCGCTCCGTGCTCCCCGCCGCCAGCACAACGTCCGGAGCCGGGTCAACAGACCGACACTCATGCAGGAAGGGTCGGAGTCCCCCCTCGAGCGTACTCAGATCGGCCACAACCAGATCAACCCTTCCCGCCTTTACGCGGTCAAGTGCGGCGTGCCCTGATTCGGCGGTTTCGACCGTAAGCCCTTCACGCCCCAGCAGATCGGAAAAAAGCTGCCGGAAGAACAGTTCCCGGTCGACAACCAGAATGGTGGGTGCATCCATGAAAAACGACTCCGATGTATAGAAAAATCCTGACGAACCGTCGAGAGATCACACCCGACAATAAAATCTAAAATCACAGTGGGTCTGCGACCTGCACATGCCTCGCAGAAAACAGTTTAATGCAAAAAACACACCTTAAATTCGTCGAAACTGCTCTCCGTCCCAGATCTCCAGGCGCTGAGTCCGGCCATCGGTCGACCAACGAAGAGTCCCCTGAGTATCAGTCCGCCACAGGGGGATGTCCTCCTCCCGGAGTGCCTCAAGGACTTCAGCGGCAGGCAGCCGATACACATTGTCACGACCGACAGAGACAAAAGCCATTTCAGGCTGCACCTGCTCGATCAGCGTCCCGGGCGATGAGCCGGCACTGCCGTGATGGGGCATTTTCAACAAGCATACCGCTCCGGGAAGCGGCTGCAACAAAAGTTGTTCAACACCGGCACGTTCAAGGTCTCCGGTGAGCAGTACCCCCTTCTCATCGAGTTCGGCCTGCAGGACCAGGGAGCGGTCATTTTCTCGACTGAGATGCAGAGGGGGCTGAAAAATGTTCAATTTATACGGAGCAAAGCGATCGACGACCGTCCACCCCGGCCCAAAATAGCGAATCGGGATGCTGCGGCGATCCAGCACGGCGCCCAGAGGCGAGGCCGCCAGGTCTGTAGTGGGCGTGGTCCAGAATTGGCCGACTTCAAAATTTTCAAGGATAAAGGCCAGCCCCTTGCGGTGGTCGGGGTGATCGTGGGTCAGCACAACAGCGTCAAGACGGCGGACACCGACATATCCGAGCGCCGGCGCCACCAGCCTCTCGCCGACATCGAAGGTATCGCTGTAAAGCCCGCCACCGTCAATCAGGATGTGGTGCCTGTTTCCGAGCGACAACAGCGACGCATCTCCCTGACCGACGCTGACTGCCGTCACTGCGAGATAAGGCGCGTTAACAGCAGGAGACAGGCTCCATAGAAAACCTCCGAGGCAGAGCCCAATCGCGGCAATTCGCCCTGCCCATACATAACGCCAGTGCAACGGCAGCACAAGCACGAGCACAGCCAGTGCAAGGCACCAGATCTGCCCGGGAGAGAAAAACAGACGCCATCCGCCGAAGATCGGCCAGTCGATCACCCAACTGACCATATCCTGAACCATGCCGACCAGAAAATTCACAATGGACAGCAACCACTGCGAAGCGGTCGACCACACCGGCAGAAATGCCACCGCAACCAGCCCGAGAGGCAACGCCAGCAGCGCAATAACGGGAACCGCGACGAAATTAGTCAACAGGCCTGCGGGAGCAAGAAGATGAAAATGGGACAGAACCAGCGGCAGAGTGGCAAGAGAGGCCACCAGGGTGGTCACCCCCAGCAGACACAACCACCGCAGACAACGGGGATAATCCCGGCAGAAACTGGACCAGCGACCGACACAGGCAACAATGGCGGTCACTGCTGCAAAGGAAAGCTGAAAGGAGACATCGAAGATCAGCAGTGGCTGGGCCAGCAGAAAAATAAAAGCCGCGGCCCAGACCAGATTCAAAGGGCGGGTTCGCCAGCCGCTCAGCCAGAGGAGAACACCCGTAAAAGCCATGAAAAAAGCCCGCAAAGTCGGCAACGCGCCACCGGTGACCATGACATAGAAGAGCAGCAGCGGGATCAAAGCCAGGGGAAGATAACGGCGCGGAGGAAAATTCAGCAGCAGGCGCTCACTGCGCCGCCATCCCAGCAGAAGAAGGTGATAACCATAACCCGCCACCAGACCAAGATGGAGGCCGGAGATAGAGAACAGATGGGCAATGCCGCCACGGGCCAGAGTTTCTCGCTGTTCGGGCAGCAAGCGGCTCTTGTCGCCAACCAGCAGCGCCGCCGTCAGCGCAGAGCGGGCATCGTCCTGTCGAAAGATCGTGGACGCCAGCCTGAAGCGCAGACGCCTGAAAAAATCCGGAGAGTACCAGGGCACGGACTGCGGCGCCACGGCCATGTCATGAAGGCTTTTCAGATACCCCGTCACATGGATGTTGCGCGCGCAGAGGTAACGCGGATAATTGAACTCTCCGGGAGTGCCGAAAAGGGCCGGGTGCCGCATGCGAGTGCGCAGCCAGACGAAATCGCCGGGTAGGAGCTCTCTTTTATCCTCCTGAGATTCTCCGAAAAAAACTCGCATTCGCCCATGCACTCCCTGGTGCACGCCCTCAGTTTTAAGGGACAGGATTTCGAGGTCGATGCGGCCACGCCCGTCTGGATAACGGACCAGGTCAAGAATTCTGCCATGAAGGTTGGCGGCCTCCTCATCAACATGGTGAACGATATGAGAAGGATCAACAGGCGGGGAAACGGAGAGGGAATAGAAAAGAAGCCCTGCGGCAAAGAAAAAAATCCCGGCGGATACCGGGAAAAGTCGGGAACTGTTGCGCATTGCCCATACCACGAACGCCAGAACACCGAAGAAACCGATGTGAACGGTTTCCAGCGGCAGATACGGCATCAGGCACAAACCCGCCGTGTAGGACAACAGCCAGGGAAGGACACCCATGGGAACACTCAGCGCGACGCACCAACGGCCGCCAGCAGAGAGAGCAAAAGATCGATTTCGCCGGCATCCGGCATCCCGTCTATGGTGGTCATTCCCGTCAGGCGGGCATAATCGGAAGGTTCGGAATGCAGAGCATGCAATACCAGTTTGTCAACCCCGGTTCCAGGAGCAAGATCGACGTCGGCATAATGACTGCCAGGTTCAAGATAAACAGTACCAACCTCTTTCTCAGCCAGAAAGGGGTCGAATATCAGGTCCCTTGAGCGCCCTCCATTAAAACTCAGGGTTGCGGGGCCACTCCCCGCTCCCGTCAAAGCGGCACGATATACTCCCTTGCGCTCGACACGAAAAAGCAGTCGCACGCGAGCCGGCGTCGTTCCGGCCCGCAGCCAGTCCCCCCCACTGGGTGCCCCCAGGTAACGGCTGGTTTCAATCTGCGCGCCCCCTGGAGAAGACGAGGACTCAGCCTCAACGTTGATTTTCTGGGCCATGGGAGGCAGGCAGTTTTCCGCATCCAGAAGACGAACAGCCGATACAGCCAGATCAGACCGGCTCAAGGGCGCCTGCGGCCGCCAGCCGTCCAGAGGCTCGATCTTAGGCAGCGGCGGCGCCTCTAACTCCAGGTAATCAATCGCAGCACTAGGGGGGAGAGCAACAACAATTTCCTGGGGACCGGCCTCTAGATAAAAAGTACCCAAAAGCACGGTTTCAAAGCGATTTCCGGCCGAAGCCTCAATCTCCTGCCCCCCCACACGAATGCGATGGCCAGGTAAACGCAGGGATGCCGTTATACGGAAATTTCCATCACGGGGGAGAAGAAACTGCAGGTGCGCACGCGTTTCCGTGGCGATTCCGGCCAGCCACCCTTCTCCGCTGAATGGGCCGAAGTTTTCAAAGGTTTTGACCGCAACCAGATCCTCCGGCTGATGAGCCTCTTCGGCTTCGACGCGAAAAACCCGCTCTCCCGAGAGAATTTTCCGGTAATCACTCTCCTGCGGCTCATCGGGCAACCCGAAAGACCACCCCAGGGCATCGACCAGGGCCACCATCCAGTCGTGCTGAGTCAGGGCCTGGGCCGACAGAGCCGGTGCAACCGGGCAGACCAGCCCCAGCAAGACCAAAATTGAAACGACGCGCTGCCCGACTCTCATAAGCTTCCCCCTCTTCTCACTCATTCACCGAATAACTTCTGGAGGATATAGCATATATCTTTCCGGTTTGAAATGCCGCCGCTTTCTCAACCGCTTCTTTTTCAGAGGCCGGCCCCGTCTTGATCAAAAAAAATGCCGGGTTCGAAAACCCGGCATTCGCTGCCCACCTCAAGAGGGCATAACACCTCTATTCAACCGAATCGTCTACTATTCCAGAACCACCAGCAGATCATCCTGCTGAACTGAATCGCCTTCCTTGAAGAGCACATCGATGACCTTGCCGTCCTGCTTGGCCTTGATATTGGTCTCCATCTTCATCGCCTCGGTGGTCAGCAGAGTATCGCCCGCCTTGACCTCGTCGCCCGCCTTGACCAGCAGTTTGAATACCTTGCCCGGCATGGGCGCACCGACATGTCGGGTGTTGCCGCGCTCCGCCTTCTGATGCGCGCTCTCATCGCTGACAACAGAAAGATCCTGCACCGTCACCTGANNATTGCGCGAGCCGTCCTTCTGCAGCCCGCCGACGGCATTGAGCCGCACAATCAGCGTCTTGCCCGGCTCGATATCGATGTTGAGCTCGTCGCCGATCTCAAGGCCATAGAAAAACACCGGCGTCGGCAGAACCGAGGTATCACCGAAATCCTGGCGATGGACATCAAATTCTTCCCACACCCCCGGATAGAGGGCCGCGGAGAGAACATCGCGGTCCTTGACGGGATGACCGACCTTGGCTTCAAGCTCTGTTTTGCGGGCATCGAAGTCAACGGGCTCGAGCAACTCCCCAGGGCGGCAGGTCAGCGGCTTCTCATCCTTGAGGATGATCTTCTGCAGGTCCTTGGGGAAGCCCCCCACCGGCTGACCGATCATTCCCTTGAAGAAGTCCACCACTCCCTGAGGGAAAGTCAGTTCATCGCCCCGCTCATAGACATCTTCAGGTTCGAGATTGTTCTGCACCATGAACATGGACATATCGCCGACGATCTTGGACGAGGGTGTGACCTTGATCACATCACCGAACATGTCGTTGACTTTACGATACATCAGCTTGCACTCTTCCCAGCGGTGTCCAAGGCCCAGGCCTTCGACCTGCGGCTTGTAGTTGCTGTACTGGCCGCCGGGAATTTCATGGAAATAAACCTGGGCTGTGCCGCTGCGCAGCTCGGACTCGAAGGGCGCGTAATAGGTGCGTACCGTCTCCCAGTAGTTGGCCAGCAGCTGCAGACCGTCCTGGTCCAGTTTCGGATCCCAGATGGTCCCCTCCAGAGCCGCCAGCAAGGCATTCATATTGGGCTGCGCCGTCAGGCCGGAGACGGAAGAGAGCGCAGTATCGACGATATCAACGCCCGCCTGGGCCGCGACCAGCAGCATGGCGCCGCCATTGCTGGAGGTATCGTGGGTATGCAGATGGATGGGAATACCGATCTCCTGCTTGAGCGCCTTGACCAGCTTTTCGGCGGCAAACGGCTTGAGCAGGCCGGCCATATCCTTGATGCCAAGGATGTGGGCGCCCATCTTTTCAAGC
>NPIE01007905.1_pt2 | contig 11065 bp, 11 predicted proteins | sample 8637661 | NCBI WGS metagenome assembly NPIE01 (sample SAMN07420842, study PRJNA396082) | bioreactor metagenome | isolation source: sample BA12 brine-fed electro-methanogenic bioreactor BA | place: Japan: Kochi | collected 2016-12-09 | reverse complement strand
GTGATACGTACGATTTAGATGATGAAGATGATATTGAATCCCCAAAAACTGGTTCTGGATTGTTTAAGGATCCATCTGAAATTTTCAACATTGTTCATAAGAATGTAACGAACCGAAAACGAAAAGTGGCGTTTATTCTAAATTGGGCAGATTACCTATTTGGTAATGGGAATCAATTAATGGATAATGAACGCGAACATTTAACACTGCTTGGAAAAGCGATTAAAGACCNNAAGTTGAGTATCTCAGCGAAGATACTAACGGTAGTGTAATTGTATTAATCGCGAATAAAGCATCGATGTTTCCAATCTCTTTTTATCAAGGAAACCCTGAGGTAAGTACAATCACATTACAAAAGCCTGATAGATTAGAACGAGAATCCTTCTTAAATAAGATAGAAGTAGCATTTGATGTGAAACTTAAACCAGGTGAAACGTTGATGAACTCTGAGAAGAAAAATGAGTACATTGATATGCTGGATGACTTTACAAATAGGGAAATGATCCAATTATCAAAACTCTCAAGAAAAGAAGGCAAGATGACGTTCAACAAGTTATTCTACTTGTTTAAATATGGTGAAAAAGACAATCCATGGGAAAAACTAGATTACAATGATGTGAAGAATATTAAGAATAAGCTTGCTGAACGAGTAGTAGGACAAGAAGAGGCTATTGAGAAAATCGAAAAGATCATTGTAAAAGCATATATGGGCCTTACTGGATTGCATAAATCTTCAAGTCGTTCTATGCCAAAAGGTATTTTATTCTTTGTAGGTCCAACAGGTGTTGGTAAAACCGAACTATCAAAGGCTCTTGCACACTTCTTATTTGGAGATGATCAAGCCTGTATTCGTTTTGATATGAGTGAATATGGAACAGATAACAGTGATCAAAAATTAATCGGTGCACCTCCAGGATATGTTGGATATGAAGAAGGGGGAAGACTAACAAATGCAATTAAAGAAAAACCGTTTAGTGTTATACTCTTTGATGAAATTGAAAAAGCCGCTAAACCGAATCCAAGAATACTAGATATTTTCTTACAAATTTTAGAAGATGGAAGATTGACCGATAGTAAAGGTGAAACTGTTTATTTCAGTGAGAGTATTATTATCTTTACATCAAATTTAGGTGCAAGCGAAGTTAAACCAAGCTCTAACCATGAAGAAGTTGCAAAAGAGTTTATAGAAATTGTGAAAAACTACTTTGATAACGAAATAAAAAGACCTGAATTATTAGGTCGTATTGGTTATAACAATATTGTCCCATTTAATTTTATTCAGGATAAAGAGTTTATGATGAAAATCGCCAGATCAAAACTTCGTCCAATCCAAATAGGTATCGAAGAAAAATATCGCATTGATTTGGAATTCGAAGACGAACTGAAATTTGTGAATTATATTCTAGGTGATGCTGATATTACAAAAGGTGGACGCGACATATTAAATGCAATTAATGATAAATTGTTAGATGAGCTTGCAATGTTTTTATTTGAAAACAAACNNAGATTTACTAGCACTTCGTGGACAGACCATTTTGGTAAAAACAAACAAGGATGGATTAGATTTTGAGTTCCAAGTCGATTAAATTCAACATAGCTTTAATCAATACTTGCACTGAAGCAGAAGGGCCATACAAGCGTATGGCTATTTGGTTTCAAGGGTGTACACTAAATTGTGAAGGTTGTTGTAATCCGGAATTACAGGATATTAAACCAGCCCATATTTTGTCTTTAGAAGAAATAATTTTGATAGCCAAAAAATCTAAACAAGAAAATGGTATAGAAGGAATCACTTACCTAGGTGGAGAGCCCACACTTCAACAACATCTAGATGTCCTATCAAACAATCTTCATGAACTTGATCTTGGAGTTATTCTGTTTACTGGATATAAGATTGAGCAACTGGAAGAATCATTGATAACTTCAGTTGATCTGGTTATTGACGGACAATTTATAGAAAAAGAAATAGATCAAAATCGTAATCTGGTTGGTTCAAAAAATCAAACATTTAAGCATATTAGTAATCGCTATATCNNTATCAAATCAATGGAATGGTTTATGAATAAAAGAGATTTACATGTTGATATGCATATTAGTGGAGATTTATTGATTACGGGTGATGTATTAACCAAATAAAGCTTTCTACGGAAAACTAGTATACTCTATATATTTATTTGAATCGCTATTAAATACTGGCTACTAGTTATAATAAGGAGGGGTTTCATTGAACATTATTGAAAGTATTAATTATAGTTATGGTCTTAAATATTATGGATTACAAGATTTATCTATTGGTTGGGAAATAAAGTTTCTAATCGAGAATAAAGAATCAATTTTGGATTATTTCAATTCGAAAAATGTAACTTCAATTGACAATCTGGATGAGTACTTGGATTATCTGTGGTTATCTAAGTTTAGGGAAATTGATGAAGCCATCCCATTATTAAAAAACGAACAAGATAAACCTTTATTAAAGTCAATTCATACTCAACTCTTAGGTAAATATAAAGAATATAACATTGGTATGATAATAAAGTATTTATGCAACAATTATCAAGAAGTCTTTGAATCAAATCGCGATAATCATTATTATCATGATATGAAAAGAGCTACAGTTGATTTTATATATGGTTATGCCAANNTTTTGATTATCTAGAAACAAGTTATTGGTACCTAATTGTAGATAATTTTGAACAGTATAGCGTATTTTATAAGAAACATTTAAAAAGATTTAATGACAACATAATAAATGACATTATCGCAGTTGAGAACATAAAAAACTATGATAGAGTATTTAAAATATTAGAAATCACAAAGAAAGAACCTTTTGAGCAGTTCACAATTGGAGTTGCAGAAACGGTTTGTAATCATGTTCTTGAAATGGTTGAAAGTATAAACGAAGATAATTACATTGAAGTTTCTTTGTATTTAGATAAAGCAAAAAAAATTGCATTGCTATATAAGTTAAAAGAAGTGTACAAATTTCAAAAACTAGACTCTAAACTTATTGATATTAGCAATTCATATTTTGAAAAGCATGGACACAAGTTTGAGACAGAACCAATTGATTTACAAAAAGCAGTTGTTGATTTAAAAGATGGTAAGAATCCGTCGATTATTAAATTTCTTGAATTTACACACACATTTGATAGAGAATCTAAACTGTTTAAACCAATATATAATAAAATTATGACAGAACCTAAAGCTACATTTGATCATATTAACCATATTGGGATTCCTGAAGATGAATATTTCTATCCATCTAGGTTGACAAATCTCGGTATGTATTTTGATATATATACAAAATACCTTTTTGTATGTTTTAAAGATGAAGATTTACGAGACGATATTGTTTCAAATTATTATAATATACTTTCGAACTTAGTTAAGGAAGATATTCTGTCTGAAGAGGATCTAGAAGAGTATCTTGGTATATGTAATGTTTTTAGTTCTTTGTTGACTATTGATGAAGAAGGGAATGTAAAAAAATCCCTAACTTATGGAGTGTCAATGTTAATCGTAGTATACATTGAGAAGTTTTTACGCAAATATTTCACACATTTACATACTAAAGAAACATATATTAATGTTAGTAGATATACGCTTAATATGTTGATGAACGAACAAGAAATACAAAATGTATTTGGTGAACATGTTTCAAAAGTATTAGAGTATCAATTAACAAAAAAAAGAGCAACTGATATTGGATTAAATTTAAGAAATAATTTAATGCATAATATTGAAATAGATTTTAGATCAATGAATATTGGTTACCCAGTAAGAGTGTTTTATTGTTTGATACTTCTATTAAATGTAATAGCTACTAAATACATCAAAATCGATGACAAATAAGAGGTATTTATATGGATATTTATTTTGATGAATCAAGAAACACTGGTGAAATAAGTTTAAATAGTAATGTTTTGAACTATACTGAACAAAGATATTTTGTTTTAGTGGGTTATATAGAAGATGAGACAACAAATAAAAAGTATCAAAGATTTAAAAAGAAATGGCTTTCCCATATTAACTCCAATAACCCATCAATTTATGAAATCAAAGGTAATGATTTGATGCGAAAAGATAATACAGATATTCGTAATGATTTCATTGAGAAATTCTGCTATGGTGATAATTTATACATTACTGTGTATGATAAGAAGTTCTTTGTCGTTACTCAAATGATAAACTGGCTCGTGTATCGTTTTATTGATTATGGTGGTGAAGCTCGAGACCTTTATTACAATTTGTGCGAATTTCTAATAAAGGTCGATGAAGCTTATCTTGGTAAATATATTTCTGTGACAAAATCAAACACACTTGATTCTATCGAAGAGTTTGTGCGTTATATAATTGATTACGAATATAAAGAATGTATAAACTCTCCATATGAAATAGAACTTGCTAACCTATGGCGAGGATTAATCAAACATATTATGCTTTCTGATGAAGATTATTGTGAAGAGTTGAGAAAGGATAATGTTCCCAATGATAGAGTTAAAGGAAAGGATAGAAATAATATTGTAAATCTAACATGTTTAGGTGAAACAATTTTATTAGTTAAGAAAAATAATCCTAATTTAAAAAATACCCAATTAAAAATACACCATGATGAGATTGAGACGGTTCAAGAATATATTCAGGCAAATTGGGAGTATGAAAATCTAGAATTTGTTAACAGTACTCATTCATTGCAAGTGCAAATTTCTGACAATATTTCAAGTATAGTTGGTAACTTAATAAAACATCTTTTACCAATCTTTAACGACAATGACTTATTAAAAGTATTGAATAATGACTATGAATGGATAAAAGCCACTTTCAGAAGCACCTTTAATAGGATTAATCAAAGAAATACAAAATTTGTAATTTCTATGAGAGAGATGGCAGTGATTAAATCAATATTATCAAATAAAGACTTTTCTAGTTTAAATAATTTTAAAGAAGATATCATGATTCGATTACAATCACGACTTGAAACTGAAAAAAGGAATCATGTTGATCAATCAGACGCAGCTGAAATATTAAGGAAATGAGAGTTAGGTGAGTAATAATGTATATTTTATTTATGGTTTTAACAAGTATAAACATGCTTGTATATTTCTATGCATTTCTAAAAGATCTCCAAATTATTATCGATAATAGACTGTTTAAAAAAGCTTTTGAAGCGGGGAAGAAAATTGGAAAGGATGTAGAAAAGACATATGAAGAGCAAGAAGATAAAACAAATAAAGGTGCTTATGTTTTTGGAGTTATTATAGCAATTATTATTTTATTTTTACTTTATGGTGCTGTGATTTATGTGCCGGTTTGGATAGGATTAAAATATGGAATCAATAACGCGATAGCTACCTATCTAATATTCTTAACTTTTACAACCACTNNTTATATAAATATGGAACTAATCCTAAATTTGATTCTAAGAAAATGATTTTAATGTCTCTAGTTGGTCTTTTTAGATTTCAAGTAATGACATTAATATTATTTGGATTTAACTTCACGTTGAACTCTATAGTTAAGAGTATTTATGAATCTAGTTTCTTCTTAAATGATACTTTTACAATCGTATATCCAATTTTATTTTTTAGTTCAATAATCGTAACTATATATTTGTTTTGGATTGGATTAAAAGTCAATTCAAATCAAAATGTTAATGATAAGTTTAAACCAAGATTAAGCCATTTTATGCTTATAGTAATTGCTTCATCTTTTATCGGATTAATTTATATTATTGAAGCTGATTTATCATTTGTTGATAGTACAAGTGGATCAAGTTTAGAGAGAATTCAAAATGTTTTCATGATTTTATTAGCCTCAATTTTAATTCCGATTTTATTTAATCTATTCGGTAATAATAGTAAAAATGTAGATGTTATCAAAGATATAGAAAACAAGGTGGAAAATCCAATGAATCATTTCAAAGAATTAATATCAGCAAAAATTGAAGCCATGAAAGGTAATTATATAGAACTAGTATCAGGTGATATTCATAGAGAAATAGGTGGATATCCAGGTGCTAATCATAGAATGCCAACTTGTTGTAATGCAATGAGAGATTTAATGAGTAATGATGATGAAATAGTTTATTCACCTAAAAAGGGCAATGGAGCTACACTCAAAATACGATATTATAAGAAAAACCATGTTTGATTTTTTAAGTAGGAGGATTAATATGATTAAACTTAATGAAATATTTAATATTGAACCTGAAGAAATGAAAGGTTTCACAATAGCTTTAAACAATCCAACGGGACATGAACGTGATCCATTAGATTATTATCTTCATTCACAAGATGACTTTTTGCGTTACATTGGTTGGTTTAAAGGCCATGATGCAAAAAGGGCTTTTAGGAAATTGGATACTAAATATACTTTACAATTTGTGAGGATCTTCTCAAATGATTTATGGTTATTTGTTGGGTGTTTTACTAAAGAAGAAGGATTTAATTCAAATGAATATGGGGAATATTATCGTTTAGTGTTAAGTGATAAGTTCAAAAATTTTGAAGGTAGATTACTTGTAAACTATAAGAAGGTACAAGGACCGAAGCAGGCTAAGTTGTCAATAGACAAGATTCATGATATTAATGTGTATAAGATTCTTGAAGAGAAATTTACAGGAGAACAATTTCCAGGATATGAAAACATAAATATTAGTTTTTATAGACTACAACAAATAATTTTTAAACAATTGCTAGATTGGAAAGATCAACTGAGTACTGTTAAGGGGGTATACTTAATAACTGATACTAAAACATCGAAACTATATGTTGGATCTGCGTATGGTGATGAAGGTATTTGGGGGAGATGGACAACATATGCATATACAAATGGTACAGGTGGAAATAAGGATTTGATAAAGATCATGAAAGATGACGAAAACTACGCTGTAAATAATTTTCAGTTTGCAATTTTAGATTATTACAAACGCTCTATTTCAGATGATGATATACTTGCAAGAGAATCTTTTTGGAAAGAAGTACTTCAAAGTAGGGGAGATTTGAATTATAATAATAATTAGAGTTAGTTAAATTTCTTGGTACATGGGTAATGCAGGATAAACCTGTAAATAGTTTGGCAAAAGCCAGAAGGAGATACTTATGAAAAGTATTGAAGTTATTGTACCAAGAAAATTAATTAAGAAGTTTTATTTGCATCCCGAACCATATGGAGATGGAGCCTATGTTGTTGATTTAATCAACGGCATGTACACAGATGTGTTTTACAGAGAAGAAGGCGGGTTTATAACCATTACTAGCGAAAAAGAGTTGATTGCTTACTTGAAGAAGAATCAATCAATTTCAAAAGACTATTTCTATCGGGATGGAGTTTATTCGTTTCGTCAAATCAAGGAGCAAGATTACTCATTGTTGGATAGTTGGAAGACTATCTCTCCAATAACCATAAAATTAGATGTTGCTAAGGGGCATAATTTGCCAAATGAATTTATTGTATGCTTTTATTGGATTGAAGTTGGAAAGATTATGATTGATGATTCTAAAAGACTTACACTAAATATTTATGAGAAAGACTTTATTTCTATATTGGATATAAGTGTTGTCTTGGATGATCTGATGAAAGAAAAAACTGATTAAATAAAAAATGCACTACTATTTTAAACACAGATACTTCTCAATTTGTGCTTAATAGTGGTGCGTTTTATTAACTTTTATCAATAAAATAATAAGTATATAATGATGCAGAAAATTGTAGCAAAATAGGTCATACAACCCATATTGAAAACAACTAGAATTAGCAATTTAGCTAGTTCTTTTTTTATTTAGACTCACATGGTTTTTATGCATATGATATGTGTAGATAATTGAGAATGATGTAAAACTAAATATTCTTGCTATTATAAGTTATACATAAGACCTTTCTTATATATACAGAATTACAATAGTGGATACTACAGAATATTTTAGAATAACGCCCATAAAACTTGTCTTTTGAAAAAAAAAAAAAAACGAGTGACGATATTGACATTTAGAATAGGGTGTGATAATATTCATTTATAGAAGCGACATGATATGTCACTCAAAGGAGTAGAATGAACGACCATATAGCATATGAATTGAATAACCATACAATCTATGTTAGTGGATTCAATGGTAATCAGATAATCCTTCCAAATGACCCGAACATTACAAACAAAGATTTGAAGAGAATATTCAAGAAGAATCATATGTATGAAGAGATTCCCATTCAAAAAACATACAAGAAAGAACTGTTCAAGACAATATACATAACACTGCATGCATCTAGTCAATGTAACATGAAATGTAAATATTGCTTCATGCAAGATAGACAAGATGTGAATATTACAATCGATGAGGCGAAACGCTTCATCGATTTTATTATATTGGAGTTTCCTAAAGCAGAGAAGTTCATAGCAGATCCTACAGGTTCCGGAGAGCCATTACTGAGAATGGAGTTTATCCTTGAATTGGCTAAATATTGCCATTTGAAGAGCAATGAGATAAGTAAAGAAGTACTACCGATGTTGGTTACTAATGGAACACTACTAACAAAGGAGAATGTAGATAAATTACAATCTGCTGGATACATATTTGGAATCAGTATTGATGGATATCAAGAAACACATGATGCTAATAGAGTGAACAAGAAACAAGTTGGAACATACAAACAAATTCTCAAGAATGTCAAGAATATCAAGCATCGAGAGTATCTTGGCGCAGCTGTTACATTAACTAATGACAAGATGGATCTGGTCAAAGCATTCAAATTTCTATACAAGTATTTCACCACCATCAGTATCAAACCAGTACGCAGTTTTGATAATACTGTAGAAGGCGTAAATGAAAGCAATATAGAAGAGATAAAAAGCCAATACACAATACTATACAAATACATATTACAGAAGACATTAAAAGGTAAACTGGATTATCTAGGCGTTTTACTAAATGGTGATGACTACTTCGGTAAATTTATACAAAGAGTCATATTGAATCATAAGGTCAGCACCAGATGTGATACAGGACTTGGAAGGTTTTCTTTGACACCTGATAAGAAGATCATCGCTTGTCCAGGAAGTATAGGAATAGAAGAGATGGAACTAGGTACACTAGATATAGGCCTCAATGAAGAAAGAATGAGTCAATATTACAAGATTCAGACAGAAAGACCACATTGTCAAGATTGTGAAGCCAGATATGTGTGTGGTGGTGAATGCATGGTTGTTTCTTACTACAAAGACAAGAAGCTCGATTCTGTTGATGAAGTGATGTGTAAACTCAAGAAACATTTATTTGAATTGGCAGTTAAGTTCAAGTTTGAATTGATCCTGGAAAGTGAAGAATTATTCAAGTCAGTATATGATGGTTGTCAGATTAAGGCAAATCGCTTCCAAGAAGATAAAGAGCTTAGCAATACACTCAAGAAACTAAACGGACAATACACATTCATGGAACTTAAGAAAATCAAAGATGATGAAAATGAGAAGTACTCTCAAATAAGAGATGATCTACTATGAAAAGGAAGATGTTATTTATCCTCGGAGTGTTTTTTGTCGTATTACTTGCAGGACTATTTGTATTTAAGAATTCATTCTATAAATATCCGGACTACATTAGCGAAATGAATGTCAATAGACTTTGGAATGAGAGTGAAGGAGAAAATATCACTATTGCCTTTCTTGATTCAGGGATGCATCAGGAATTAATTGAGATATATGGAGACAGAGTAGTAAATCAGTATGATTTTGTAAACAATACTGAGACAATGATAGATACAAATGGACATGGTACGGCAATGATATGTTTAGCAACATGCAATCACAAAGATACTGGGATCTATGGTATTGCTCCAAAAAGNNTAAGGATATTCGACTCATATGGAGATACGACTGATGAGAGGATTACTACTGCCATATATTTCGCAGTGGACAATGGTGCAGATATTATCAACATGTCATTTGGATCATATGAGGATTCAATAGAGGTTGAGAATGCAATTGATTATGCTGTACAAAATAATGTCTTTGTAATTTGTTCTGCTGGAGACTATATAAGTTCTTTGACTGCTTTCCCCGCAAGATATGATAAAACTATCGCAGTAGCAAACCTGAGTGACTATATAATCGGTGTTGAATATGAATATATTGATGTAATTATTGAAGGAGATAACATTGAATCTTTACGTTATTCTGAATCACAAGACACTTTGGTTGGCAATTGTGAAAGTGGGTCAAGCGTATCAACTGCTTTATTATCAGGAATAATAGCGCTTAAGATATGCTATATGGCAGAGGTCGATAGGACTGAATTTCTAAATAATATGATTGCCAATAACATAGAACATGATTTAGAGGAAATAGTAGACTACTAAAATATATAGGAGGGAAACATATGAAGAAGTATATATTTATTGGATTATTACTTGTCGCAATACTGGGATTCTTTTCATTTAATCAAGAGAAAGTGTATGGTATTGTGGTTGATGAGAATCAAGAAGCGCAAGAGGAAATCATTGATTTATCACAAGGTGAGAAGGATTTTTTTGACAAGATGAAGTTGAAACAGCAATATGAAGATGAAGGAATCATGGTTGTGGACACAATCAATGGAACAAGCAAAGAAACAATAGAAATCGATGGAGTTGATTACGAAAAAGATGCACTCGTTTACATGGTTTACAAAGCCAGTATGAATGGCGAACTTGATTCGGCAACAAAAAAGTATGAGAATGAAATGAGTTTTTCGAATCAAAACCGTTTGACAGAAATACAAGATAAGGCTGATCAAGGACATCTTCTTTATGATGATATAGAGCCATTATTTAGTAGTGATGGTTTTATTGAGGATGAGAAAACATTTGTGAAGGATCTAATTCCAAATAGAATCATACTTGATAGTCGTAATTATAATATGATGACAGACTATTATTATACGACTGTTTATGTAGGATATTATGAAGATTTTAATGAAGTGTCCACAATCACTGGAACATACGCAATTCAGGCTGAGTATTACTTCAGTAATAATCAAGTTATATATACAGGAACAACAAGATATGTATTACTGAATTTTCAGGAGAGTTATAACCT
>NPIE01001033.1_pt1 | contig 11077 bp, 7 predicted proteins | sample 8637661 | NCBI WGS metagenome assembly NPIE01 (sample SAMN07420842, study PRJNA396082) | bioreactor metagenome | isolation source: sample BA12 brine-fed electro-methanogenic bioreactor BA | place: Japan: Kochi | collected 2016-12-09 | reverse complement strand
GTGTTTCACCACAACCGGCGCAGGCACCCGAAAATTCAAAGAGTGGCTGTGCAAACTGGCTGTTCTTCACGGTTTTATCTTTTTCTACCAGGTTTTCCTTGTAGCTGACCTTCTGATCGAAGTGCTCCCAGCGTTCCACTTCAGCAAGCTGAGTGTCGAGGTGTTTCATCACCAGGGCTTTTTCCTTCGATGGGCACACATCGGCACAGTTGCCGCAACCGGTGCAGTCGAGCACGCTCACCTGCATCCTGAATTCATGTCCTTCAAAGCCTTTACCCTTGGCGGTGATGGTTTCGGTGCCTTCGGGGAGTTCCTTCATTTCCTTATCGTTGATCAGGAAAGGACGGATGGCGGCATGAGGACAAACAAATGCGCACTGGTTACACTGGATACAGTGTTCGGGCAGCCATTCCGGTACGTTTACGGCAATTCCGCGTTTTTCATAAGCGGTGGTTCCTGCCGGGAAGGTTCCGTCTTCACGGCCCACGAATGCGCTCACCGGAAGATCATCCCCTTTAAGGTGGTTGATCGGGTGGCATACATTGTTTACAAAGTCAGGAGCAGTGGAGGTTTCTTTCTTTTCCTTGATGGTCAGTTTTTTCCATTCGGCAGGAACGGCAACTTCCGTTACCTGTCCGCCCAGGTCAACGGCTGAGTTATTCATGTTCACGATCTCTTCACCCTTGTTTCCAAAAGATTTGATAATCGCTTTTTTCATTTGCTCAACAGCCAGTTCGTAGGGGATCACTTCGGCAATCTTAAAGAAAGCCGATTGCATGATGGTATTGGTTCTTGAACCGAGGCCGATCTCCTCTGCAATACGGGTGGCATTGATGATGAAGAAGCGGATCTCCTTCTCGGCCATGTATTTCTTCATGCTGTCGGGGAGCTTGTCTTTGGTTTCTTCCTCGTCCCAGATGCTGTTCAGCAGGAAGGTACCTCCTTTTTTAAGCCCCTTGAGCATATCGTATTTATCCAGGTAGGAAGGCACGTGGCAGGCCACGAAATCAGGGGTGTTGACCAGGTATGTCGATTGTATGGGAAGATCGCCAAAGCGCAGGTGCGAAGTGGTGATCCCGCCTGATTTCTTGGAATCGTAAGCAAAATAGGCCTGAACGAATTTGTCGGTATTTTCCCCGATGATCTTGATGGAGTTTTTATTGGCCCCAACAGTACCATCGGATCCCAGTCCGTAGAATTTTGCTTCATAAGTTCCCTTTGGAGCAGTAGGTACATCGGGAATCAGGGGAAGTGAGGTGTATTTCACATCATCGTTGATTCCCACGGTGAACTGGTTCATCGGTACGGCTTGTTCCAGGTTGTCGAAAACGCTGACGATCATGGCTGGCGTGGTGTCTTTGGAGCTCAGCCCGTAGCGGCCGCCAACAATTTTCGGGGCATTTTCTTTTTCGTAGAACATATCCCTGATATCCAGGTAGAGCGGATCGCCGTTGGCACCGGGTTCCTTGGTGCGGTCGAGCACGGCAATGCGTTTCACGGTCTTCGGAAGCACATTCATGAAATATTTTTCGGAAAACGGCCTGTAAAGGTGTACGGAGATCATCCCCACCTTTTCTCCCTTTTCCACTTTATAGTCGATCACTTCCTTGATGGTGGAGGTCACCGAACCCATGGCAATAACAATATTTTCAGCATCGGCTGCGCCATAATACGTAAAGGGGTGATATTCCCTTCCGGTAAGTTTTGTGATCTCTTTCATGTAATCCTCAACAATGTCGGGGATGGGATCGTAGAAGCGGTCGGCTGCTTCCTTGGCCTGGAAGAAGATATCGGGGTTTTGCGCTGTTCCCCGGGTAACCGGATGTTCCGGGTTGAGGGCATTGTCGCGGAATCCCTGCAGGGCTTCATAATCGACGAGTTCGCGAACATCTTCATTGTCGAGGTATTCTACCTTCTGGATCTCGTGTGAACTGCGGAATCCATCGAAGAAATGAACGAACGGGATCTTTGATTTGATCGCGGCCAGGTGTGCGATGCCTCCGATATCCATAATTTCCTGGATGCTTCCGGAAGCCAGCATGGCAAAGCCGGTCTGGCGGGTGGCCATTACGTCGCTGTGGTCGCCGAAGATCGAGAGAGCATGGGCGGCAACGCTCCTGGCGCTTACGTGAAAAACACCGGGGAGCAATTCGCCGGAGATCTTGTACATGTTCGGGATCATGAGCAGCAATCCCTGCGATGCTGTGAATGTAGAGGTGAGGGCCCCCGATTGGAGTGAGCCGTGAACAGCACCGGCCGCACCGGCTTCCGACTGCATTTCTTCTACTTTCACTGTTTCCCCGAAAATGTTCTTCCGGCCATGTGCAGCCCATTCATCAATGTACTCTGCCATGGTGGAGGAGGGGGTGATCGGGTAAATACATGCCACTTCACTGAACATATATGCAACATGGGATGCCGCATAGTTTCCATCACATGTAATGAATTTTTTCTCTCTTGCCATAATGTGTTTATTTTTAAGTCTTTACAAGTTCAAAATGAATGCCTTACAAAGGCAGCACGAAATTAGCAAATATTATGAAATCGGTTTTTAAAATACCGTAAAATTAGGATTTATCGACTTAATTTATACTGATTTTAGATTGGTGGAAATATGCCATGTTAAGTTTTTTTGCATACTTTTATGCAGCCAAATGGCGCAGTGAAATATTTGAAAATACTAAAATAAAATACGCATACTATGGACCTGAAAACGAATTATTTGGGGGTTGAATTGAAGAACCCTGTCATTGTTGGAGCCAGCAATATTGTTACTGACCTCAAAGCCCTCAAAAAGATCGAGGAAGAAGGTGCTGCTGCCGTGGTTTACAAAACCCTTTTCGAAGAGCAGATCCACCTTGAAAACCTGCAGAATTACCATGCGGAAGAAGATTATGCTGATCGCCACGCGGAAATGGCCGGTTCCCCCTACCCGGACTTTGAACAGGCCGGCCCCGAAGCTTACCTCTCGAACCTGAAGGAAGCCAATGAAATGCTGAATATACCCCTTTTCGGAAGCCTGAACTGTGTGTATGATGAAACCTGGGAGGAATATGCCATAAAGGTCGCTGAAACAGGTGTGGCCGGATTGGAACTGAACTTCTATTCCATTCCGCGCAGTTTCGATATCGACGGCCGGTCTATCTTAACTGAACAACTTGATCTCCTCGAAAAGGTCCGAAAAGCAGTGAAGATACCGGTGGCTGTTAAGCTCAGTCCCTATTATACCAATCCGCTTTACGTGATCATGGAGATGGACAAACGGGGTGTGGATGCATTCATCCTTTTTAACCGTCTGTTCCAGCCCGAGATCGACATTGACCTCGAAGAACATTATTTCCCCTATAACCTCTCTACCCAGAACGATAACCGCATTGCCCTGCGTTTTGCCGGCCTGCTCTATGGCGAGATCAAGGCAAAAGTATCCGCCAATACCGGTATTTTCACCGGCGAAGATGTGGTTTCCATGATCCTGGCCGGAGCTGATACCGTGCAGGTGGTGAGTACCATTTACAAAAATGGTATCGGCCAGATCAGTACCATATTGGAAGAAGTTGAAAGCTGGATGAAAAAGAAGAATTACAAGAAACTGGATGATTTCAGGGGTAAGCTGTCGCGCAAAACCTTACAGGATCCATTTACCTACAAACGTGCCCAGTATGTCGACATCCTGATGAAATCAGAAGAGATCTTCAAAAAATATCCCCTGATCTAGAAAACCTTTTTGGAAATCTGAACCTTAAACTCTGAAATCTGAACTTGAATTCAGGATTCGGAACGTGGCACTTTTGTCACCACGGGTACTTCGACAAGCTCAGTATAAACTNNCGAGGGGCGGCACCCGGAACTCATCAGCTGTTCTGCTTCACGGCAAAATCGTAGCCGGCCTTCAGGGCATCGGTATTAAGCTTAACGATATCCTCGCCTTTGCGCCCGAAGATCTGCATCACGGCATCATTGAACAATTGCATGTCCATGTCGAGGTAGGGTATGGCCGCCCCCAGGATGACCATATTGGCGGCGCGCTTGTTGCCCAGGTCTTTGGCGATGTCATCGGCATCGATGATCACATGCTTTTTGAGCTGCCTGATCTCATCCAGGACCGTATCCAACTCCGGATAATTCTTGATGTTCACATAAGGCGTGCTGTTGGTGATCAGCCAGCCGTCTTCGGATAACATGGGCAGGTACCGGAGGGATTCCATGGGTTCTACCGCAATGATCATGTCAGCACTTCCTTTTGGGATCAGGTCGGAGGCCACAGGTTTATCCGATAACCGCAGGTTCGAATGCACGTCTCCGCCACGCTGGCTCATACCGTGCACTTCTGCCTGTTTCAGGTAAAGATCGGCCCTGGTGGCTGCGGTGCCGATAATGGCTGCGATCGATAATATCCCTTGTCCGCCGACTCCGGCTAAAATAATATCCTTCTTCATGAATGCTTATTGTATTGCGGGTTTAACTTTCTGTTTTTCAGCTCTGATCCTGGAGGCGATCGTTTGCAGGCATTCGCGGCGCGGAATGATCACGGAAACACCATCGTACTCCAGTTCTTTCTTGATCAGCTCCATGTTCTCTTCATGGTATTTCTGGATGGGGTTCATGATATGGATATGATCTTCTTCCACCCCCAGGCCTTTGCAAATGTTTTCCAGTTTTCCGTGGGCATTGGAGTGTTGCCCGCCGGTCATGGCCGTGGTTTCATTGTCGAGGATCATTACTGTTACCGGGGATTTGCTGATCACGGCATCTAGCAGTCCGGTCATTCCTGAATGGGTAAAGGTGGAATCCCCGATCACGGCCACCGCGGGTACCAGTCCGTTGTCGGCGGCGCCTTTGGCCATGGTGATGGAGGCTCCCATATCCACGCAGGAATTGATCGCGTTGAAGGGTTCCAGGGCCCCCAGGGTATAGCATCCGATATCCGAGAATACCCGGCCTTTGGCATAACGATCGAGGGCTTCGTTCAGGGCGTTGTAAGAATAAATATGCGGGCATCCCTTGCATAATGAGGGTGGTCGGCCCACAACCAGTCCGGAAGCTTCTCTTCCTTCGTATATCTCAAGGCCCAGGGCTTTGCCTACAATATTGGGATTGAGCTCCCCGTCGCGGGGGATGGAGCCCTCAAGCCGGCCCCGGATGGGTTTGCCGTTGTTCATATATCCACGGAGTGATTCTTCCACCAGGGGGTAGCCTTCTTCCAGTACCAGGATCTCGTCGCACTCTTTGTACATCTTTTCGATATGCTTGCGCGGCAGGGGATACTGGCCGATCTTCAGCACAGGGAACGGGGTTTTATGGTCGGGAAAGTTCTCAACCAGGTAGTTGTAGGCGATCCCGCAGGCGATCACGCCCAGTTTTTTATCATCGGCATCAATATACCGGTTGAATTCCGATCCTTCTGATTCCTGCGTATAGGCAGCCTGGTTCCCGAGCAGCATTTTATAGCGGTTACGGGCATTGGCCGGAAGCAGGATAAACTGCTTTGGAGAGCCCGGCATTTTGATATCGTTCTGTGGCCGGACTTCCCGGCGTTTTACTCCGGCCCTTGAATGTGCCAGCCGGGTGGTGATGCGCATTAGAACGGGGATCCCGAATTTTTCGGAGATCTCATATCCGTAGTGCACCATATCATAAGCTTCCTGCTGGTTTGAAGGCTCCAGCATGGGGATCATGGCAAAATTTCCGAAGAAGCGCGAATCCTGCTCATTCTGTGAAGAATGCATGGAAGGGTCATCGGCCGAGACGACGATAAGTCCGCCATTGGCCCCGGTGATGGCTGCATTGATAAAGGCATCGGCGGCTACGTTCAAACCCACGTGCTTCATGCAGGTCATGCCCCGCTTGCCCACATAGCTTACCCCGAGAGCAGCTTCCATGGCCGTTTTCTCGTTCGACGTCCAACTGGCTACCAGTTTGCCTTCTTTGGCTTCTTTCGACTTCAGTACATATTCAGTGATCTCTGTTGAAGGGGTGCCCGGATAGGCATAGATCCCCGACAGGCCTGCATCGATCGCTCCCCGTGCAATAGCCTCATCTCCAAGTAGTGGTAACTTCTCCATGTATGATATTTCCTAGTTAATGCTTGTAATCTGTAACAACACAAATCTACAGAAATATCGGGTATTAATATTATGTTAATAATTGGGCCTTCATAATTTATATTTATTATAAGTAATTTTGCACCTTACACCGATATATGAATTTTCTGGCACATGCATTTCTTTCCGGCAATAACGATGATATCCTCATCGGAAACTTCATTGCTGATGCCGTGAAAGGAAACCATATGGAAAAGTTTCGCGAGGGGATCCGGCAGGGCATTAAACTTCATCGTGAAATCGATTCCTTCACCGATGCGCATCCCGTTTTTGCCAGGAGCAAGCACCGGATTGCAGGACAGTATGGTAAGTTTTCCGGGGTGATCATCGATATTTATTATGATCATTTCCTGGCTGCAGGATGGTCGGAATGGTCGGATTCCGATCTTTCGGAATTCGCTTTGCAGGTGTATCAGCTCATGCTGGAAAATTATCCCATTCTTCCGGCCCGCTCAAAACGCATCCTGCCATATATGATCATCCACAACTGGTTGGTAGGCTATTCACGCTTTAAAGATCTCCGGTGGGTGTTCAAAGGCATGGCACGCCGTACCCGCGAATACCATTCGGGCATGGAAACGGCGGTCGAAAGCCTCGAAGAGCATTACGATGCATTCAGGCAGGATTTCAGGGAGTTCTTCCCCGATATGATCCGCCACGCGGAGAAATTCAGAAAAACGCTTACCTGATCACAAACCTCTCGGTTCGCTGTGACCCGCATTTACAACTGACATTGGCCAGGTATATTCCCGGTGGGAAGTCGCTGATGTCGATCATCTCACTGTACTTCATCCCATTATTGGACAAAGGATTGCTGCTGTGCATTTGCTGCCCGAGCTGGTTAACAATTGTAATGCTCACTTCATCATTTGCCTGGGCCGTGAATTCAATGCTGAGATGATCATCGGCAGGATTTGGAAAAACCCTCAGATCTGAAAGAGCATTTTTAGCGGGTTCATAAACCCCGGAGCCGGTGGTTGAATAATACACCACGGTATCGGTGCTTCCTGCAGCTTCAATGATCTCAATGCTGAAGAGCGGTGAAACTGAAGTGGGGGCAAACCAGTGGAACTGGGCCCGGGTGGTCATTACGGCGCTCAGGAAAACACCTTTCATGAAGATGCTGTCGATTTCAACATCGGCGGTAGAGATCCGCAATACATCGTTGTAGGTACCGTTGGGGAGGATGATCGTGCCATACGAATCGGCCATGACCACGCTTTCTCCGCTCGACCTGACCTCGGTGACCAGTACGGATGAAACTCCTTCATAACTGTCGCTGTAGGTGTCGAGGTAGGTAAAAGGGTACTTCATATACTGCCGGCTGTCGCTGTATACCATGGTGACCGGCATGCCGGAGAAACTCAATTGGGCACCCAGGTAATAAAAGCCATCATTTTCGACCAGCCCGTAGGTATAGGTCGAATCGTTCATCATCAGGGCGATGTTCGCAGCGGGAAACATTGCGCCGGCGGGGGCGGAGGCCGGATCAATGGCTACGATGGATCCTCCCTGCAAATTGTTCAATTGAGAGTAATCCCAGGTAACATCGGGCCCGGCAGGCAGATGCGATATGCCATCCGGGGATACGAACTGTATTTCAGTGATATCGCCGATGGCCGGGGCATTGGCTGGATAGTTAATGATGGGCTGCGCCAGAAGACCGGTGCTGAATAAGAAGCAGCATAAAATGAGTACTTGTTTTTTCATAGCAATTGGTTTTGGGTGATTGCACATCCAAATATACTAAATATTTATCCGGAATCAAAGTGATGTGTTTTTTTGCCGGGCAGGGACGACTTCCCGGGACCGGAAGAAAGAATATGAGTTTTTGTGAGTTTTGGATGTATTGTTTTGACCCTGGCCGGCGTTATGGTTTTGATTAGCGTGGAAATTGAATTAATTTCGTTGCTTCAAGGCAATTGTAACTTTGGCTGCTGTGAATCGTCTGACAGAAGGAAAGCCCGGCCGGAAGGCAGCCAGAACCTGATGAACAAAGATAACCCCTATGCAGGACTATAGTGGCATGAACCTGGATGAGAAACTTGAGTTCCTGAAAAAGGTCAGCATTTTTAAGGAAACCGGGGAAGATTTTCTGCTTTCCCTGGCTGCCGTGGTGCAGGGAATGAAGGCCAGGGCACAGCAAAGCATCGTAAAAAAAGGAGAACCCGGCGATGCCATGTATATTATCATTGAGGGCTCGGGCAGGATCCACGATGGCGGCCATGTGTTGTCGCGTTTACAGGAGAATGAAGTCTTCGGTGAGTATTCCCTGATCGACGATGGCCCCCGTTCCGCTTCGGTTACTACGGAAAAAGAAAGTTATTTCCTTAGGCTTCGCCGCGATGACTTCGAAAGCCGCCTCGACGAGGATCCCGGTTTTTGCAAAGGCATTATGAAGGTGCTCATCAGCCGCATGCGCAATATGAACGTGCTGGAAGAAAAACTGGCTAAAAGCTACATCAAGATTCAGAAACAGAAGGAAGCGATCGAGTCGCAGAACCAGGATATTAAGGATGCCAAGGAAAAACTGGAAGAGCAGAATTTTGAATTACTGCACCTGAATGAAGAAAAAAACCACCTGCTGAGCGTGGTGGTGCATGGCCTGAAAAATCCCCTTACCAGCAGCATGACGATGATCGATATGGTGATGGACGATCCCGACAGGGTGTGCGAGGAACACCGTGAATATGCTGAGATCATCCGCAATTCCCTGCACCGCATGAATAAGATGATCAACCAGGTGCTGGACATTAATGTGATCGAATCCCGGGTGTATCAGTTGAATATGGATAGGACTGATATGAAAGAAGCAGCTGAAAAGATCGCCAATATTTACACGCATGTACTGGGACAGAAAGAGATCGCGCTGGAGCTCAAGCTGGAAAAAGTGGCGGCAGAGCTCAATGAAGTCTATATACTGCAGATCATCGATAATCTGGTGTCGAATGCGGTAAAATATACCCCGTCCGGGGGAGATATCATTATCGATCTGCAGGAAATTGAGGGGAAAGCACGCCTCTGCGTGAGCGATAATGGCATCGGTATCCCGGAACAACTTCTTCCCGGCATTTTCGACCAGTACGAGCATAAAAAGCATCATTTGCAACAACTCGACCCCGATACCGGTCTGGGCCTGGCCATTGTCAAGAAGTATGTATTGGCCATGAATGGAAAGGTCTGGTGCGAAAGCAAACCCGGGCAGGGATCATCTTTCTTTGTGGAGTTCGATGCAGTTAAATAAGAGTTTTGAGTTTTGAGTTTTGAGTGTTGAGTGTTGAGTTTAAAGTTCCGGGTCGAAAAAATCTAAACTGTAAATTGTAAACTGTAAATTTTATGGCTGCGCAATACGAGATCGTTCTGCCAGAACTTTCCAGGGGGTATCACCTGATCACCCATATCATCGAGAATGAAATTCCTGAGCTCCCCGACAAAGGGATCCTTCATCTTTTTATCAAGCATAGTTCCGCCGGGCTCACGATCAACGAAAATGCAGACCCGTCGGTCAGGCATGATTTTGAGGCTTTTTTGAATGAACTGATCCCCGAAAATCATCCTTCCTATCATCATGTTATGGAAGGTCCTGACGATATGCCGGCTCACTTAAAGGCCAGCCTGCTGGGATCTTCGGTCAGTATTCCCATCAGCAATGGCCGCCTGAATTTGGGCACCTGGCAGGGGATCTATCTTGGTGAATTCCGGAACCGCGGCGGAAGCCGAAAACTTGTGGCCACCATACTGTCGTAATTCAGGCCTTCACATCCAGCGCATTCCTGAGCCCGTTACCCACCACCATGAAAGCCAGCACCATGAGCATGATGGCCAGTCCGGGAAGGATGGCCAGGTAGGCCGAATCGAGGATGATATAGGCATAGTTTTCCTTGATCATGGTTCCCCAGGAGGGCATGGGGGGCTGAACGCCGATCCCCAGGAAGCTGAGCCCGGCTTCGATAAGAATGGCCGAGGCGAAATTGGCGGCGGAGATCACGATAACCGGGCCCATGATGTTCGGCAGGATATGCCGGAAAATAATGCGGAAATTTCTGAAGCCCAGGGCTCTTCCTGCTTCTACAAATTCCTTTTCGCGTATGCTGAGGATCTGTCCGCGAACCACCCTGGCCACTTCCACCCACATGGTGAGCCCAACGGCAATGAAAACCTGCCAGAAGCCCTTGCCCAGGGCAAAAGTGATCGCGATCACCAGCAGCAGGGTGGGGATGGACCAGACCACATTAATGATCCAGATGATGAGATTATCGAGCCAGCCGCGGAAAAAGCCTGCAACAGCGCCCAGGCTGATCCCGATCAGCAGGGAAATGAGCACAGCGATAAATCCTACTGAAAGGCTCACCCTGGCGCCGATCATCAGGCGGCTGAGCAGGTCGCGTCCGTAGAGGTCGGTTCCCAGCAGAAAACGTTTCGACAGGAGGCTTTTTCCCGGGTCACTAAAAGCCAATTGCGACAATGGGAAGCTTAGCACTTTCCGTTCACTCACCTCAAAAGGGGTGTATTCTTCAACCAGGATCAGGCTGTCCTCTGTTCTCCATGAGGAGATGGGCAGTTCACGATAAGGAGATCGTTCGCCGTAGATCATTTTCTGAAAGAAGTTTCGATCTTGCACAGTCTGCTCTCTTTTGAGCAAAAGAAAAAGGATTTCTGTGCCGGGTTTTTGCCTGGCCAGTTCGATATGCTGGTTGTTGGCCATGGGGGAGGGATCGGGTGTGATCGTATATCCGAGTATGGCGATGAGGGCAATAAGAAAGATGAACAATAGGGCGGAAAAGGCCAGGCGGTTCTTCCGGAACTTTTTCCAGGCATGGGCCGAAAGCGACTTCCCGGCGGTATATTCTTTCTTCCTGAAGAACATGAATGCAAATGTACGATAATTCGATCTTGCAGAAAGAAATATCAGGAAACGGCCATGAAGATCAAATAAGCAGTGAGAAGCCAGAAACCAGCAGTCCCGAAAAACCAGA
>NPIE01012100.1_pt3 | contig 11084 bp, 9 predicted proteins | sample 8637661 | NCBI WGS metagenome assembly NPIE01 (sample SAMN07420842, study PRJNA396082) | bioreactor metagenome | isolation source: sample BA12 brine-fed electro-methanogenic bioreactor BA | place: Japan: Kochi | collected 2016-12-09 | reverse complement strand
ACCCTTCCCAACACCATGTTCCGCGTTGAGCTGTCCAACGGCCACGTTGTGACTGCACACATCTCCGGAAAAATGCGCAAGAATTACATCCGCATTCTGACTGGTGACAAGGTCAAGGTTGAGCTGACTCCCTACGACCTCAGCAAGGGCCGCATCGTATACCGCGCCCGTTAATCGGCCAGGCTGACATCTGAAAAGCCCCGCAAATGCGGGGCTTTTTTGATTTATACCATCCGTTATTCCCGGTTCTGATCCGAGCACTCACGACCCCCAGGGTTCGTGTAGCAGCGGATTTTTCTCAGTATGGTCATCATGTCCTCGTGATACACCGCAGCCGCTAACCGGGATTCCGGGTCCGATGAAGACAACAGATCCAGCCGGACCTGCCTGAGCATTTCCTGATAATCCCGCTTATCTTTGGCAGCTATATGGATCCACCTGTCCTCGGGGACCCGCTCTTCGAACTGGCGGATGATCCGGATGGCTTCGGGATACAAACGGGCCATCGTCTTTCGAGAATCACGAACAAAGCCGTCGGTAAAGGTCCCTTCCCTGGCAAAGAGCTGCACGGTCACCTGACCAACCGGATAACGAACTATTCCCCCGTTTTCACCTGCGCCGCGAAACATCTCCAACACCTCCCACGCCGCCGCGGGTGCATAACTGATGTCCACCGCGCCGGAATTGAACAGATTGGCAAAATTGGAAATTCTGGCCTCAACCGGCTCAGCACCAACGAAACTCACCATATGGCGGGCATCGTGATGTCCCTGGAAAACACTGAAGCGCTTGCCCTTGAGTGCATCTACATGATCAATCGCCCTGTCTTTCACGAATAGATAAGCAGCGCCCATTGGCGCCACTCCAAGCATTTGATAGCCATTCTGCGTTAAATAAGGTTCGAGCCTTGGTCGCGACAGGCCGTACAACAGAACCCGAAGATCTTCGTAGTATGGTATGGCACCGATTGCGCTGATCGAGCCCGTAAAATCGTTAAAGTTCCGGGCTCCCATATCTGTTAGGGCAACGAGATCACATCGGCCTTCCCGAAAATCCCTGACCGCCGCATCCTCATCGGTATAGGGCCGCATGTTCAGAAGCACCCTGTTCTGAAGTGCACTTCGCTGATACTCCCGAAGCAACTGGTAGACAAATCCGCTGGCCCCGGCAACATCAAACACGCAGAACGATTTGGAGTCAGTTGACGCTTTTGCAGGACTCGCCATAGCAAAAGAAACAAATGCCAATAACGCAAAAATTGAAGGGATATTCTTAGTCATCAACGGCTGCATCCTTATTGTTGTTTGCATACCGCGAGTCGGGCCGCGGACACCTATAAAAATGACAGATGTTCACGACCAATGAATTGACGGTTCCGCCAGCGTTTTATGCAGAATCTGGCCAACGGGCATTCAGGACCAGGAATGATCAGACAAAAAAAACCGCTGGACGGGTAGCCCGACCAGCGGTTTCATGAGGCTCGGAGAGGTCAGACCGCCTCGGCCGGCTCGTCCTCATAATCAAAGGTCAGCTCATCGTCCTTGAGCTGAATGAATACATCACCGCCGTGCTCCGATAACCGACCGAACAGGATCTGCTCCGCCAGCGGGCGCTTGATCTTGTCCTGGATCAGCCGCGCCATCGGTCGGGCACCCATGGTTACGTCATAACCTTTCTCCGCCAGCCAGAGCTTGGCCGCATCATCAACGTGAAGCACAACATGCTTCTCGTCCAGCTGCGCCTGAAGCTCGGTGAGGAACTTGTCCACCACGTGAGTGATGGTGTCCTTCTGCAGATCGGCGAACTGGATAATGCCATCCAGTCGATTGCGGAACTCCGGCGTGAAGGTTTTGCTGATCACCTCCATGCCGTCGGTGCTGTGATCCTGCTCATTGAAGCCGATCGAGCGACGGGCCATGCTTTCAGCGCCCGCGTTGGTGGTCATCACCAGAATCACGTGGCGGAAATCCGCCTTACGGCCATTGTTATCCGTCAGGGTGCCGTGGTCCATCACCTGCAGCAGCAGATTGAAGACTTCAGGATGCGCCTTCTCGATCTCATCCAGCAGCAACACGCAGTGCGGATGCTTGTTGACCGCTTCGGTCAGCAGACCGCCCTGGTCATAGCCGACATAGCCCGGAGGCGCACCGAGAAGACGGGATACTGAGAACTTCTCCATGTATTCGGACATATCTATTCTGATCAGTGCGTCTTCTGTGCCGAAGAGGAAACGGGTGAGCACCCTTGCCAGCTCTGTCTTTCCAACGCCTGTGGGGCCAAGGAATAGGAAGCTGCCAGTCGGTCTCTTTGGATTGGCAAAGCCTGCCCTTGCCCTTCTTATGGCATCGGCAACTGCCTTAACAGCCTCGCCCTGACCGATAAGCTCCTTTTCCACCTCTTTTTCCATCTCTGCCAGTCTTGCTGCGTCTTCTTTCTTCAGCTCTGTGACGGGGATGCCAGTAATCCTGCTGATTACCTTGGCTATCTCCTGTGAATCGACCGGCGGTCTTTCCTTGTCGCGCTTTTTCTGCCACAGCTTTTCCCGTTCGCGCATCTCTATCTTGAGATTACGTATGGAATCTCTGAGCTCTGCGGCAAGCTCAAATTCCTGATCGCCTATGGCCGCCTCCTTGGCGCGCTCCTTTTCGGCAATCTCTATCTCGAGGTCTATGAGAGCCTTGGGCTTGACATAGCCTGCGAGATTGACCATCGCACCTGCCTCGTCCAGAAGGTCTATGGCCTTGTCCGGCAGGAATCTGTCGGATATGAATCGCTCGGACATGCGCACAGAGGATTCAATGGCCTCAGATGATATCTTGACCTTATGATGATCCTCGTATAGATGACGAATGCCCCGCAGTATCTCTATAGTCTCCTCAGTAGAAGGGGGGTCGACCATGATGCTCTGGAAACGACGCTCCAGTGCGCCGTCCTTTTCTATATATTTGCGGTACTCCTCGAGTGTTGTCGCTCCGATGCACTGTAGCTCGCCGTTGGCAAGCATGGGCTTGACGATATTAGATGCATCCAGCGAGCCTTCTGCGCCGCCTGCACCTATTATTGTGTGTAGCTCGTCGATGAAGACGATAACGTCCTTCTGCTTCTCTATTTCGTCGAGAACGCCTTTGAGCCGCTCCTCGAACTGGCCTCTGTACTTTGTTCCTGCGACAAGTGCAGCGAGGTCGAGGGAGACAACCCTTTTCTCCTGAAGTAGATAGGGGACATTTTTCTCTATTATCCGCTGTGCCAGTCCTTCAACAATGGCTGTCTTGCCAACACCGGGTTCGCCGAGGAGAACGGGGTTGTTCTTTCTGCGGCGTGAGAGAATCTGCGCCAGTCTTTCTATCTCGCGCTTTCTGCCTATAACAGGGTCAAGCTCGCCCCTCTTGGCCTTCTCTGTGATGTCCCGTGAAAAGGAATCGAGGGTCGGTGTCTCGGAATTTGGGCTGTTCTTTCCGCCGGCTGCTGTCTCTGCGGTGTTTCTCGAAAGCTCAGTCATGATCTTCTTTGTCTCCCCATAGGAGAGATCGAACATCTGCATGACCTGTGCAGCAACATTCTTGCCCTCCCTTAGCATGGAAAGCAGAAGATGTTCTGTTCCAATTTTGCGGGAATTGTTTAGCTTTGCCTCAGATGCAGCCTGCTCTATGACCTTGTTTGCCCTGGCAGTCATTATGATGTGACCGAGGAAATATGTAGATTCGGAGACCTCAAGCATCTCCTCTATAGTCCTTTTTATCTCCTCTGGGTCTATGTCTGCGGCTATGATGACATCCATTGCCGTGCATTTGCCCTCCCGGAGTATGCCGAGAAGGAGATGTTCTGTACCGATATAGGAGTGCCCAAGCCTTGCCGCCTCTTCTCTGGCGTACTGGAGCACCCTCTTGAACTTCTCTGAGTACATTCCATTACTCACTATGAAAACCTCCTGAATTCAGGATAAATATCAAACGAAAGGAAGAAGATCTTCCCCCTTCAATATAAGGAATCGTTATATAAATCAAATTATTTATTTCATTTTCACATCGGGGTGTGCCCCGGCCCATTGAAAAAGCCCGGTTACAGCGAGAATCGAACTTAGAGGGATTTTATCATCATCTCGGAGACCTTTTCTCCGTCCAGACGTCCTCTTATCTCGCGCATAAGCTCACCCATCATAAACCTGTATCTGCAATCCTTGTCGCCGTTGCAGTGTTTGGGCTCATTCGCCTCAAGTGTCCTCGTGATGAGCTCCGGTAAATTCTCCTCCTCCAGGCTGTGAATACCGATTGCCGCTGGAAGCTCGTCCGTTCTTGTGTCAGGGTGTTTGGCGAGATATTCCAGTGCCTTCTTTGCCCCTTCCTTGGCAAAATAGCCCTTACGAACTGCGTCCATCATATTTTCAAAGGCATCCACACCGAGCTTATCGACTGGAATGCCCCTTCGCCTTAAAGATTTAAGCGTACCTGTGAGAAGATGTGCGAGGAATGATGCCGAGAAGGGTGGCTTCTGCATTGTGAGCTTGTCGAATTTATCCGCTATGCCGAGTGTAAGTATCTCGGATATGAGGACTTCGGAAAGACCCATTTCGCGGTATCTAGCCTTGCGATTCCATACGAAATCAGGGGTATTCTTTCTAATCTTTTCTATTCTCTCGGCAGTTATGGAAAGTGGGGGAAGGTCTGTGTCCGGGTACATTCTGTCAGGACCGGGCAAAACCCTCTCAAAACGTGTTGAACCGCCTCTGACCTGCCGTCTGGTCTCATCGGGGACGCCCTTTTCCACAGCAAGGCGAACCCTGTCCCTGATCTCCTTCATTGCAGTTTCAACATCGCATTGGGCACCGGCAACAACACATACAGCATCGGGATCCTCTGCGCCGGTGAAGGCGAGTATGCGGTCCCATGTGTTCCGGGATATGCCATTTCCGGCCTTCCATATAATGTTGGGAAGCTCGTCAATGCAGGCAACAACCTTGACTATATCTGAAACCTCGTCCATGAAAACCCTCTTCGGGTTGACAGGGAAGTCCGTATATTTTCCGAAATTCCTTATTCTGAGAGCTTTAACGATACCGTCTGTCTCAACCGTATGTCTCCATCTCGGGTTATCTGTCTCGTATACGAGGGAAAGGAGANNGGAGATCCTTCTCTATGAAATCGGTTTCATTTGCCTTGAAACCTTCATTCTTGAGCTGTTTCTGCAAATCAAGGAAGGCACTCTGCCTCATTGCCTCGTAATGTGTGATTCTCGGGATTAGCCCGAGCCTGGGTACGCCTTTGGCCTCCACCCTTGTTCCGCCTCTGACCGAGACATTTACGTCCTGACGAACCGAGCCAAGACCGCGCCTGATCTTGCCTGTGGAGCGCGTTATTCTTGCAAGTTCCCAGCCGACATTTGCACAGTCTTCGGGTGTGTGCATATCCGGCTCTGTAACAATCTCTATCAGGGGCATAGACAGCCTGTCTGCACGGAAGGTAATTGTATGACCGACATCGGAAACCTCTCTGCAGGAGTCCTCTTCAATGGCGAGCTGGCGTATGCGAACCCTGCCGCCGGGTGCATTCTCATATGGTATCCAGCCGTTCACACCGACAATGGCTGTTCTCTGAAATCCTGTGGGTATGGAACCGTCGAGATATTGTTTTCTGATGATGTGCAGTTCACCTACAATGGAGCAGTTCAGAAGGAGTGCGATCTCAATTGCTATATCAAGGGCATCCTGATTGATCATGAATGGAGGTGTATCGTCTATCTCATATGTGCAGACCGTCTCATTGTTCAAAAGGTAGATGACGTCCTTTTTCTTCTTGAACTCCATGAGGGCGGTTCCGTCGTATTCGCCGAGTTCGGAGAGTGTCGGGCGCATGTGCCTGAGCACGGAGGCGTCGTGGTGGTCGGAATATCTGCCTGCAGGGCAGTGACAGAAGAGCTTCTTCTCGGTGTAGAGTTGCTGGTGTATCTCAAGGCCGGACCTGAATCCGATCTTTGCGTAATCTTCTCTGGAAAGCTCGCCATATCTGGATATCATCTCGCTCCATTCTCAAAAAGTTCTCACAGGAAGAAGATCTCCCCAAAAGGACAGTGGTACCCTTTTCTGACTCCCCCCTAAGGGAATCTCTATTTTAACTGTAGATAATAAAGATAATGACCAGCTGTGACAAGTGAATTTTGTAACTACACCACCTCGGGGCATCCTTTTCCGGCAAAGCAGTTTCATAGGAAAAAGGAATCACTTCCTGGATTTTCGGCAGATAGTTTATGAACTCTCACAAATAGAGATTACCAGCAGGCGAACTCGTCGTCGGAACGATCGGTCACAACCATGAATGAGGTTCCGTTGGAGCTTATTACTACATCATTGTCCAGTGAGTTGCCCTCGTCGTCTGCTGTCTGATAGATGACCTCGGCATATTCCCCTATTCGCCCGACGGCATCGGGATGTGGATGTCCGAAGGAGTTATCACCACAGGAGATAACGGCTATCATTGGCTGGAGTGCAGCCATGAAGCCCTCAGAGCTGGAATAGCGAGATCCGTGATGGTTGACCTGATAGCCCTCCACCTGTCCGACAATATCGGCAATCTCGCCCTCCACATCGCTGTGGCTGTAGTCGCCATAGCCGGCAATGTCTCCACCGACAAAGAAGTCGAAATCCTCATAGGAGATGACAAGGCAGACAGAGCGATCGTTCTCGTCCTCAGGCTCAAGGCCGTTGCCGTTGGCAGCAACGCATCTAATCGATACATAGGAGTCCAGCTCGATAAGATGGCCAAGGCCGGGTTCCATAGTCTGCCTGCGGCCTTCCACAGCTGCAAGGTATTGTTCCAGAGAAGTGCTGGTATCTGCAAGTGGCAGTGCATCGCCTCTGTCAAAGGCTGTTCTGGAAAGTGGTATCCTGTTGAGTACCTCGTCCATGCCGCCTATATGGTCTGCGTCATAGTGGGTGGCAACGATGTACTGCAAAGAGTCTATGCCCAGATCCTCAAGATATGGCACAATCTCGCCATAGCCCATGGCATACAGACCGGCATCAATGAGCAGTGTCTTGCCATTGGGTGCTATCACAAGCGTACAGTCGCCCTGTCCGACATTGATGCAGTGAATCTCAAAATCATATTCACCCCTTTGGGATGTATTCTCCTCGCAGCCTGTAAAGATCAAAAAAATGGACACAGCAATTGACAGTGAATAAATCGCTCTTCTCATCGTTCTCCNNTGTAGTATTCTTCCTCTTCCCTCGGTTGATTGTCGAAGAGGCTTCTAGTGTCCTGCTCGCGGGAGCTCTCGATTATGCCCTTGACTTTCCTGTATCGCTCATCCACAGTGCCTGTTATGATACGGTATGGGATGGAATAGGAGTTCAGGAGCATCAGGAACATACCGTCGACCTGATATCTGTAAAGCCGGTCGAGGGAGCGGACACCATCGTCCGGCGGGTCAAATTCGCCGGGACGGAGGTAGAAGATATGTGTGTAGGGATTGTCAGAATAGTAGGTGAAGATGCCGCTCCTGTATCTGGATACAAGCATGGGTGTTGGATCTGTGAATCGCATCAGGTAGACAAGGGGATCGAAGACAGATCTGTCGGATATAAAGCCTGTCTCAGACAGATCCCTTTCCCTTTGAAACTGATATTCAAGCACCTTGCGCTGGAAGAGATAGGGGTCTCTGTATCGCATATCCCGGAGGGTTGTGCCCATATCGGAGGAGACAACACGCGCCTGTTCCTCAATGTGGGGTATGCCTATCCTTTCGGAAACATAGCGCGACAGCGTTGATTTTCCCGTTCCTGAAGTGCCCACAAAGGCTACTCTGAGAGGTTTCATCTTCCCGCTTTCTGAATATTCCTGATAGAGAAATAACAGAAAAAGTGGATATCCTGCAAGGAAAAAAGTGGAGAAGAGAAAGCTCCTTCGTCTTTGCGAGTGATTGCCGGTTATGGAAAAAAAGGGGGGAAAAGGTGACTCCGGGCTATTCTCATTGGCGCTCCAGAAGAAACTTTTTCCCCGATCTATATTCAAGACTGATTAGTTTATCGGCTGCGAACAGTCTATCTTTTGCTCTTTTTTCAAAAAGCTGTAAAGAACTCGAAAAAGGTCGATTAGATGTATGCAATGGAGTATGTAAAGAAAAAACTTGCTTAAGCATCTGTTATGCATATACTTAAAAATAAATATCAAAGGGGATACTATGCTTATCTGGCTTTTCGTGGTCATGGCACTGGCTTTGTTTCAGATTATCGGTACTTATTTCTTCCTGCCACCTGTTTACCTTTTCACATCCAATCTACTGATACTCCTCTCTGCCCTTGGAATGGTATATCGAGTATACAAAAAACAGCAGGTCGCCTATATCGAGACCCTTGAGGCCAAGATAGACGAGCTGGAGAAAAAATATTCCGAACTGAAGGGCGAATAGTCGCCTTTTTGTGCAAAATGCAATATTCCATTGCTTCGATTTCCTGCGGGGATGAACTTTCCCCGCTCTTCTTTATTCAATAACATCAAGTTACACAAATAACCTCCTTAAAGTGAGTATGGCATATTTCCTGCACATTCTATAGCCGGAGGAAATATGATAGACAGAAAAGGTTTTACACTTGTTGAACTGATGATAGTTGTCGTTATCATCGGTATTCTTGCAGCCCTTGCTGTCAACAGGTTCAGGCATGCAACATACAAGGCAAGGATGTCGGGTTTCGTTGTCTGCCTAAGGGCTTTTTGCGATGCTGCGATCACATATTACAATGAAAACGGTGAATACCCCCTGGATACAGGCTCCGGTGCGCTGCCATCATTCGTCAATTCCATTGATCAGGATCTGTGGAATGAAGGACCGAATATCGGCGGTGTCTGGGATGTTGAGCTGAACGATAACGGCGTGACTTCCGCTGTTGGCGTGCATTTCTATGGACCGAACAAGGACACGCCCTTCAATGACCCTGAAATGATGAAAATGGCAGACAGGGCAATAGATGACGGTGATCTGCACTCAGGGCATTTTCAGAGACTGGCAAGCGACAGATATTACTATATCATAGAGCCCTGAGCCACAACCCTAATCTCAAACATTATTCAACTACTTTACTGAGTCCATCCATAGAAGACATCCATTGTATCTATCGCCACCCAGGGTGAATACCTTGCCCCCTTGGCCGCCCTCATGCGTCCCTCGTCAAGCTCGATGTAGAAGGTGCTGTCGTCCTTTGTGAATGTAAAATCAACCTCGAAATCATTGGTGACAGTCGGAAAGACAAAGAGCTCCTCTGTTCCTCGATATAAAGTCGTGTAGTAAAAGGTCTTCCTGAAGAAGGGATAGACCTTTTCCACCTCGCTGAATACTGCGTATGTTCCCAGCCTGCCGAGGGGATCAGCCATTACCAGAGTCATCTGCTCGTCAATTGACATGGTATCCAGAACATTGCCGGAAAGGTCTTCCACTGAGACCTTCTGACCATCAAAGACAATCACCCTGTCATCGCCGAAAAGCTCCACATCGCCCTTGAAGCTGGCAAGCGTATCGACATAGTCCTTTATCAGATGGATCACATCACCCTTGCTATGGAAGAGCAGATCGCCTTCACCCCATATACGATCGCCATTGAAGGCAATCACCGAATCATTTTCAGTGACAATATGCCTGCCCTTGCCATAGAGAACAAAAACACCATCTGCAAGTCCAAAGGCACTGTCAGGTATATACCCAACCTCAACAGAGACTTCACCCGGCTCAATGAAAAGCGAATCACCCCTTACAACGAGGAATCTGCCGCTGGCAGGAGATAGGGAAATTACCTCGCCATCTGGCACATCCATCTCGTAGCTGTCCATGCTCCAAAGATCAAGCGTATACTGCTTTCCGCCTCTTCCGTAGAAAATCTTCCCTGGAATCGGAAAGCTCTCCGGTCTCTTCCAGCTGTTATATGCCGCCTTGTACTCAGCCCAGGATGGTGTATTCGCCTTTGGAGTTATCCATCTGTGAATGAAAAAGGCAAGGATTATCAGAAGTATAACTCCGAAGAATATTGTCGATTCCAGATCCATGATATTCAGCCATTTTTTGACCCATTTCTTATTCTTAAAGGACTTTTTAGATGTTTTCTTTTTAGTCAAAATGCCTCCATTGTTATTTACGATTGGAAATAATAATAGGAAGAAAGGGGTTTCTTCGCAAATAATAGATTGCAGAGAATGAAACTTCTTTCAATTGCAAGGAAAAATTGCTATTGTGAATGGGGAGGTGATATGTTAATTTTTTTTCTGCTGTCCCTGTATTCGGGACTTCAGATGGACTACTATCTGATTGAGGAGAATGTTGAGGCAGGTCCGAACACAAGACTCAAAAGACTGACCACACTAATGGCAGCACCATCCATTAGGCTCGATGCCCAAAGGGATCAATGGTCCTTCGAACTTGGCCTTCGTGGTGGATATACAGGGGATGGACTCCTAGCCTATGCCAACACAGGCAATATCAACACATATGAGGAAGAGCGCAGGGAATTTTATTTCTACGACACATATCTAACAGCCACAAGATATGCCGACCTCGGCTCTGCCAGATTCGGACCACAACTCGGTATAGGCCACAGGCAGGACTATGGGGTACTGGACTTCCGCTCATTCAATTTGCACTTCGGGCTGGCTGCAGATTTTCAGCTCTATGACGATTTCTCCATTATGGTCAGCACTAAGATGATACCCGTTCTGTTCGGCGACTATTCAGACCAGCCACTCTCAAGCTCAGGCACATTTGCACTCGATGCTGATATTCTGTATCACCTCTCCAAAAGCACAACCCTCGCCATGTCCTATTCCTTCAAAAGACAGCACCTGCGCACAGACGATGAGAACCTCCGCACAATGACAGAAGAAAATGGACTCTCCATCGGTGCAATCTTCACAGCAGGATATCAAAATCGATAAGATTACCCTTTACCACTTAGGTTAAATCGGCTAAGTTTATTCTTTACTTTCAAAAGGAGGACAATGAAAAAATTGACAATAGCTTTTGCAATACTTTTGCTCCTGACAGGCTGTACAAAAATGCGCGAGAAAAAGGCGCAACAGCTCATCACAGAAGGCAAGGACGCCTTTATCAAG
>NPIE01000009.1_pt1 | contig 11086 bp, 9 predicted proteins | sample 8637661 | NCBI WGS metagenome assembly NPIE01 (sample SAMN07420842, study PRJNA396082) | bioreactor metagenome | isolation source: sample BA12 brine-fed electro-methanogenic bioreactor BA | place: Japan: Kochi | collected 2016-12-09 | reverse complement strand
AGTCATTAAGTTTTCGGCCCTAAGGTTGGAAGAATCCCGTTGTTTTAGGTTTGACAAAGGTTAATTCTAACGTATCATAGAAGTAAGCAGCCAGTGTACATCAGTCTTCTGCCTGAAGGTGGATTTGAAGGAAGACGGTTGATCTCGTGCAATGCCCTGGGAAGCCCACACCCACCCGGGAACACAAGGAAGCTCTTATAACTGAGCAAGGAGAGAACTGATGAAAGAAAGTATCCTGCTGATTGAGGACGATGAGGCCCTGTCCCAACTGATTCAACTCCTACTGGAACGCGCCGGTTATGAAGTCTCCGTGGCCAGTGATGGAGAGACAGGTTTGGCATCGGCGAGCGAAGTCTTGCCCGATCTGGTGCTACTAGACGTCCTCATGCCCAACATGGACGGCTGGCACGTCTACGAAGCACTTCGTACGATCACCGATGCCCCCGTGCTGTTCCTCACCGCCCTGGGTGACGAGCACAACGTCACCTATGGTCTGGGCCTGGGCGCCGATGACTACATCGTCAAACCCTTCGGCTACAAGGAGCTGGTCACCCGCGTCAAGGCGGCTCTCGCCCGCGCGCGCCGGGCCAGGGGCGAGCAAACTATATTCCAAGCCGGCGATCTGTGGGTCAATCTGGATACTCACGAAGTGAAGATCGACAATCGAATCGTCTCCCTCACCCCGACCGAGTTCTCCCTGCTTTCGGCACTCATTCAGGACGCGGGCCGGACGGTAAGCCACGACACGCTCCTGCGCCGCGTCTGGGGGGCGGAATACGCCAACCGCCGGGACTATCTGAAGCTCTACATCTGGTATCTCCGGCAGAAGATCGAAGCCGAACCCCGGGATCCCCACTACATCATCAGTGAGCGGGGACAGGGTTATCGGCTTGTCATCGAGCCGGAGGACGCGGAAAAGGCTCAGCCCAGCCACGAGGCTTAGCAGATGCGCTTCGCGCCCCTGCTCCAGCAGAGCCCCTGGCGCTTTGATTGGCGCTCGGCGCTCATCGGGGCGGTGTTCGCCTGGTTGATCGCGGCCCTTGTCTACCGGCACCGCGCCAACCTCCAGGCCATGGCCGCCCGCCTCTGGGCGCCAGTACAGAGCTGGCGCGCCCGGATGCAGAGCAGCGTCGAGGAGAAGTATCTTGCGGCCCTTCGCACACGCCTGCGCGCCTTGCTCCTCTTTACACCCAAAACTCCCGAGGCACCCTTCGTCCCCCCCCATTTTCTGACCCTTCCTCCCCTCCCCACCTCCGCCACCGCCGAGGAGTTGAGATCTGTCGCCCCGCTGCGCTTCTCCTATCCCACCCTCTTCAAGGGGCACCCCCGCCTGCTGATCACGGGGACGATGGGAGATGGGCGCACCACCGCCCTGGCCCTTGCCGCCTGGCAGGTTTCCACCACCGAAGAAGATTCCGTAACCCTCCCCCACTTCCCCCTCTGGATCGACCTAACCCACCTGGAGCCCTTGCCCGATGCCGAACTCTCGGCGCGAGAGTTTCTCGCGGAGCTGGCGACCCGCTTCTTGCCCCGCGCCCTGCCCAAATGGATCCTCGGCAAGCTGGAGACAACCCCGGTCCTTGTCCTCGTCGACAATTGGGAATCCCTTCCGCCGGAGCGCCGCGCGACTGTCGCTCAGCGTCTCGCCACCGCAGCCAACGAGCTGCCGGAAAGTATCTGGCTCATCGCCGTAGGGCAGGAGGGCTACGGGCCGTTGGTAGAAGCCGATTTCGTCCCCGTCGAGATTCTGCCCCGCACCGACGACGAAGCCCTCCATCGCCTCTTCGAGGGCCACGCCCAAGAGCTTGGCGTCGAAGCGCCGGAGCTGGGTGGAGAAGCCCTTTACCTCCTGATGTGGGCCCGAGAGACGGGCGACCGGCTGGGAGAGCTTACCCTCCGCAGCCGGCTCTACCTGACCACGGATTCTCTACCCGAGCACCTTACAGACGTCCTCGAGCAGCTGCTGGAAATTCACCTGCCGATCCCCGAAGTGGGCAGCGAGTGGCCCGAAAACGGACAGGAAGCACAGCGCGTTGCCATCAACGCGCTTGAGGCGCTGGCCCACGCCCAGCGCTTCGAAAACCAACGATTCACCTTCCGGGAGTTGGAGGAGAACCTCCTGCTGCCTCTCTATCCGCCGGAAGCCGAACGCCCACCACGTTTTGAAGCGACGGTACAAAATCTACTCCGGCACACATTGTTCCTCCGCCACGAAGACGAACACGTCGCCTTTGGTCACCATATCTGGCGCGACTATTTCGCCGCCCGTGCGCTTCTGGAGCGCGAAGACGCTAACGCACTGCTGCTGGAGCACCTGCACGACTCCGCCTGGAATTTCATCCTGGAGTGCTACGTGGGGTTGAGCGGTGGGGAGGTGTTGGCCAAGAACCTACTCAAACAAGCGATAACCGAAAACGACTTGAAGGCCCTGCTGCGTGCGGCCCGCTGGGCAATTCTCGCCCCGGCGCAGGCAGAATGGCGCAAGATCGGGATGAAAGCCCTCGCCCAGAGCTTCGTCAAGGGCAATCTAGCCTACGAGGAACGATTGGCCATAGGACGCGCTTTGGCCCTCATTGCGGGGGAGACGGCCCGTCCCTTCTATTTGCAAACTCTCCGCCATCCTAATACCGCGGTGCGGGCTGTGGCCCTGCGCGGCCTGGGCTGGACCGGGGGGCCGCGGGAAACGCAGGTCATCGCGGCAGCTCTCAACGACGGAGACGCCGAGCTGCGCACGAGCGCCGTGCGCGCGCTGGGGGATTTGGGCACAAGCGGCGCCATCCGGCTGCTCAGCCGGGCACTCCCAATCAGCGATGAACACCTGATGCTCACGATTACCGAGACCCTCGCGGGCCAAGCCGATGGGTGGGAGGCGCTCAAGGAGGCGACTCAATCCGAGGATTTGATGGTACGTCGCGCCGCCGCTCACGGATTGGGGCACGTACCTCAACCCTGGGCCGTGACCCTCCTCAAGGACATCATGCGGAATGATCCCCAATGGTTGGTGCGTTCGGCTGCCGAAGCCAGCCTAAGTGCTCTGGAGCAGGGAGAGCAGGAGAGCTCACCGCCTCCACCACCGCGACCGCAAGACGCTACATGGCTTATCCAATGGGCGGCCCGGGAGGGGTTGGGCGTGGGTGTGGGAGAAGCGGCGCTTCAATCCCTGCTGCACGCGCTGGAGGTGGGCGACACTATTACCCGCATGCTTGCGGCCCACACCCTTGCCTGCATCGGGCGCGAAGAACACCTGGAGGATCTGGCCCCCCTGCTGGAAGCTGAAGAGGAAGAGGTGCGGCAGATAGCTATAGAGGCCCACACCGCGATAGAAAGGCGCTATCGCGGCGTCATGCCGGAGGGGCTCGAGCCGGAGCCTGAAGACCCCGTCGAAAGCCCGGAGCCGCCCTCGCAAGCGTAGTTACAGTCGGAGATTCGTCTGAATCGTCAGGCGTCAAGGAAAACGGCCCGCCGGTGTGACCGGTGGGCCGTTTTCCTTGGGTAGTTCCAAGATTTAGAATACGCCACATCTCGAACAAGTCCCTGGGAAACGTCAGAGTTCGAGGGGCTTATTTTCTTGGAACGGCCTTAGCGCCTGTACCTCTAGAACTCACCGCCAGCAAGCCGACTAGATCGGGAAGTTAGTGAGTTCTCGAACCTTAATTGTCAGCAATTTCTCCGGGTGGATGCCAATCTACCTGATGGCCGTCACCCCTCACCAGCTCCCAGGCGAGAACCCGGTAGGCCAGCGCCCCCTGAGAGCGGGGAGCGTAGAAGATACCCGGCTCACCGTAGCTCGGTGCCTCACTCAGCCGCACACTCCGTGGGATGAGAATGCGAAAGACCCGGTTGGGAAAGTGTCGCTGTACCTCGGCGACCACCTCCTTGGCCAGCGTGGTGCGCCGATCATACATGGTCATCGCCAGGCCGCGCACCTGCAAGGTCTCGTTGAGACTGCGCCGGATGAGATCGATGGAATGCATAAGCTGGGACAGCCCCTCCAGGGCAAGATATTCGCACTGCACGGGCACGATGACGCCCTGTGCAGCGCAGAGACCGTTGACGGTGAGGAGCCCCAGGCTAGGTGGGGAATCGATGAGAATGTAATCGTATCCGGTGATCTGTGCCAGTCCCTTGCGAAGTCGCAGCGCACGCTCCCGAGCATCAGGGAGTGCGTTGAGCTCCACCGTGGCCCCAGCGAGGGCCGGTGCACTCGGCAGAAGTTCCAATCCCGCCCAGCGCGTTGAGCCGATGAGCGCGGAGGGAGCCTCGGAGCCCAGGAACAGCTCGTAGCTGGAACGGGCTATCTCACGCGGATTCAGTCCCAAGCTGGTCGTGGCATTGCTCTGTGGATCCACGTCCACGACCAGAACCCGCAGCCCCCAATCGGCCATCGCGGCGGCGAGGTTGACGACGGTGGTCGTCTTACCTACGCCGCCCTTCTGATTAGCAAAGACATAAACGCGGGTCATCCGCAGCCATCACGGCGTCTTGGGATAGACGGTCACGGCACGCAGACGGCCCGAGCCGAAGCTCCGCGTACCCACCCGCTCGTCCTGTTGCAGCGTGACGTGAATGATCCGGCGTTCACGGGCCGGCATCGGGCGCAAGCGCGCCTCCTGACCGGAAGCCGCCACCTTTTCGGCGGTGCGCCGGGCCAGACGTCGCAGGCTGCGATGGCGGCGGCGGCGGTAACCATCGGCATCTACCACAAGGTTGAAGTTGCCACTCACCCGACGGCGAACTAGCGCCCGCATCAGATACTGCAAGGCATCCAGATTACGCCCGCGTCGCCCGACGAGAGAGGAGGCATCCTTCCCCTTCAAGATCACCCAGAGGGTAGAGCGCTGTTCCTCTTTCCAGGAGAAAGAGCTGGTGATCTGCATATCGGCGAAGAGATGATCGGCGATATCGCGAACCACGTCCTCCACCTGCTCCTTGTCAAAACCAGGACGGCGATCGGGCTTCTCCCGCTTGGCAGGCTCTTGAGAAGTGCGCTTCTCCTCCTTCTGGGGCAGCTCTACCTCAAGCCGTTCCCCCTTTGGCTCCTCCACCGGGGGTTTCCGGCGCTGGGGCGTCGCTTGCGATCGAGGGGCCGACGGCGCCGGAGAAACCGGCTTCACGGTAGGCGCTTCCGGTTCCGCCTCCGCAGGATGCGCAGGTGGGGCCTCCACCGGTGCCTCGGGCGGGGCGGGCTCTCGCACAGGCACGGGGGGTGGAGTCTCCTCACCCAACTCCCGCGCTCGCCTTCCCGCAGGCATGGGCCGGCGGGTGATACGCACGCGCGCTTCCCGGGCTCCAAAGCCGAAAAAGCCCGCGCTGCCCTCATCTAACACTTCAATAAACGCTTCCTCCCGCGTAATACCCAGCCGGGTCAAGCCCAGCAGGGTCGCCTCTTCGACGGTAGGAGCGGTCACTTCCAACGTCTCTTTGGATTCCACAGAACGCCTCCTAACTAACGGTCCGACGTAACACGGTCAGCCCTTCGAGGTCGATTTAGTAGCGCTTCCCCGCACCGCCTTCTGCTTTGCTCCTTTACCCGCCGACTTCCCTTCCTCCGCGTCGGGCGTTGTGTAATAGCTACGGAAGAGATAGAATTGGAGGATACCGATGAGGTTGGAGATCACGAAATAGACGGATAGGCCCGAAGCCAACGTGAGCGAGATAAAGCCCATGAAGAGGGGCATGGTCACCATCATGGACTGCGACATGGCTTGCGCCTGCGAGTCAGCAGCAGAGGAAGAGGACGCGGTGAGCAGCTTCTGCTGGAACCAGGAGGTGACGACGACCAGCAACGGAAGGACATAGTAGGGATCGGGCAATGCCAGATCCAGCCACAGAAAACGGCTGGCAAGAGGAGGAAGGGCACTAACGCTCAGGGCGGACGGCAGCCAGCGGTAAATGTGCGCAGGCAAATCGAGCAAACCCAACGGCGTGGCAGCCATGGCGCGAATGATCGCCTGGTACAACCCCAACATCAGGGGAAGCTGGATGAGCATAGGCAGACAGCCGTTGAGGGGATTAAAACCCGACTCACGATAGAGCTTCATCTGCTCCTGAGCCAGGCGCTCCCGGTCATTCTTGTACTTTTCCTGAAGGGCTTGTAGCTTCGGCTGCATCTCCTGTTGCTTGCGCATGTTCTTCTGCTGATTCAGGGTCAACGGCATGAGCACCAGCCGCACCACCAGCGTCAACAGCGCAACCGCCAGAATGGTCTGCCCACCCAACAATCTGTAAAAGATCAATAACAGATTGGTAATCGGATCAACAACTAGTAAATCCCACACAGTTTATTCTCCTTCCGGCGCGGGGAACTGCCAGAGCAGCCTTCCATTGGACATATCGAAGGCCAGAACATGCGCATCCGTCAAAATAGGCATGGCGTACACGCGCTCCTCGCCGCGCTCCAAATTACCGGGCAGCCGACGCGGAGTTTCGGGCAGATCGCCCCAGGGGATTCTCTGACCATTGGCCGTATCGAAGGCGTAAATAATCCCGCGCTCGTGAGCCGGCAGATAGAGCACGTCACCCGCAGGGGAAAGCACCCCGCGTCCGCGGAAAAGCGCCTCTACCTGTGTTTCCCAGAGCACACGCTCTTCCACCGCGTCGATGGCGAGAACATTCCCGCCCACATCCGCCGCGTATAGGGTCCCGGAGGCTTCATCGAGCACGGGGGTAGCCCAGAACCAGTTTTCTCCGGCATATTGCCAGAGCACCTCTCCGGTGAGAGGATCAACTTTGTAGATCTGATCGCCAAAATCGCCGAACCAGAGAGCATCTTCGAAGAAGAGGGGCGCGCCCCCAATAGCGCCCACGGCCTGGAAGCGCCAGCGCTCTGCCCCGGATGATGCATCGACGGCATAAAGATGATTATCCAGAGAGGCCAGATAGACAACGCCTTCGTGGATCAGGGGGGTGGACCAGATGCGGTCGTCGGCAGCGAAGGACCACAGCAAAGAACCATCCTGCATACGCAGCGCGTAGAGGTTACCATCCCCGTTACCTACGTAATAGATGCCATCGGAGACCGCCCCCGGGCTGACATACTGCCCGCGCGCCCCCTCCTCCTCTTGAGCGCCAGGGAACGTCCAGACCAACCCGGGCACAGCCTGCGGCTCTTCACCCAGGCGCAGAGCATAGATGGTCTGATCTCCAAAGCCGGAGACGAACAACAAGTCGTGCTCTTCGTCCAGCACCGGGGCCGCATAGAAGCCCACCCCGGCGTCTTCGCTGGTGTCGGGGAACCAGCGCCAGTGCTCGGAACCGGTCTCAGCATCCAAAGCCACAATGCGGCTCACGTCCGCCACGTAGAGCGTATCCTCCACCACGGTGAGACCGGGCCAGCTCTCCTGCCGGGCCGCTCTGGCACAGCCCCCCAGCAAGAGCACCAGTAGCAGGAGTCCCCCTATCAGGGTAACCAGATGCCGGAAGGGTGAGCGGCGGGGGAGATTTATCCAATACCTCATGAATCCTCCTCAACTAAAGGCACGGGGTCATAGCCCCCGGGATTGAAAGGATGGCAGCGAAGCAACCGCCTGACTGAGAGCCATCCCCCACGAAAAAGTCCATAACGCGCGATAGCTTCGTAACTATAATGAGAACACGTCGGCGTAAAACGACAAGAAGGCGGAAAATGGGGAGAGATAAAGCGCTGATACGCCTTGATCAACCAGAGTACGAAGGTTCGCACTGCTATCCTCGAACCCGTGATTTCCACAGATCTGCACGTTTAAGCGTCTCTTCCAAGGCTGTCGCCACTGTTTGCATCTTCACCGCCGGCAAAGCGCGCCGCGCTACCAACACCAGGTCCCATCCGCTCAGGACCTGCGGATAAAGCTGGCGAGCAGCCTCGCGCAGCAGCCGCCGCGCACGATTGCGCTCCACCGCGCCCCCAACCTTGCGGCTGGCTACCAGACCGATACGCGTATGGGGCAGCGTATTCGGCGCTGCCCAGAGAACAAAGAGGGGATGTACCCAGGAGCGCCCTTCCTTCCAGACGCGCCGGAAGTCCTGGGAACGCTGAAGGCGCATCCCCCTCCGCCACGGATAATGCTCCGTCAAGCCCCTATTTGCGCCGACGAGGGCGCTGCGAACTTTCCTTCCAGTTAATGCGCTTGGCGCCGCCCAAACTCACGGCGACCAGCTTGCGACGTCCTTTTGCGCGCCGTCGCTTGAGCACATTTCGCCCTCCCTTAGTCTCCATCCGGGCGCGGAAGCCGTGCGTCCGCATCCGCTTGCGCTTCTTGGGTTGATAAGTACGTTTTGGCATGATTCTGACTCCTCATTCAGTGATCTTCGGCCCGACAGACGCGGGCGGGTAACGAACAAGCAACACACAAAACCGCGCGGTCTCCCGCGACGGTTTTATCTTCCTATCACCAGATAGCGGTATTATACCGTAACGGAGCGTTTCGGTCAACCGCTTTTTCGGAGGCTATCGCATCTAACGGTTGAAGCCCCGTCCCCGGGGCACCTGGGTAAGAAACCCAGCCTTTGCACTCAGATTTTCGCCCAAACCGCCCCCGAGACGGGGGCTGAGCGTCTTTAGCCAAGTACGATAACCCCGAAAGTTGGCCCGGTAATCTAAAGCTATCACATTTGCCCCCTAGTTGCAGAGATGCGGCCTGAAGGCCGAGGATGAAGGGGGATTTTTGTGGCACGACTTTACCCCTCCACAAAAACACCTGCTTGAAAACGCCGCCCTAGCGGCACAACCGCTACCGCGATGGGAGAAGTTTTCCAAACACGATAGACCTATAGGCACGCTGCTTTGACAATCGGCGCAAAGGGCATACACTAGAAAAGGAGTAGAGTATTCCCTTCAACCAGGAGGTCAAATATGGACGAGTTGGTGAAGCTTGTTGCCGAAAAGACGGGCATACCCGAGAAGACCGCCCGTCAAGCCGTGGAGATTGTCATTAACTATCTCAAGGAGAAGCTACCAGCCCCTATAGCGGCCCAGATCGACAATGCCCTCAAAAAGGGCTCCTCATCCGGGGACATCAGCAGTAACTTGGGCAATCTGCTGGGCAGCAAGAAGTAACCCCTAGTCTTCCGCCCCATGCTCGCCTTTCAATACTCCGTCTACGTCATCCCTCTTCTCATTGCGGCAGTACTCTCTCTGGTACTGGCGAGCTACGCGCTGCGGCGGGCAGAGCCGGAGGAAGCGCACACTTTCGGCTTACTCATGGCAGGGATAGCTATCTGGACCTTTTTCCTGGCGCTTAACGTCTCCGGTGCAAATCTGGAGACTCAACTGCTCTTCAACCGCTTGAAATACCTGGGAGTAGTCCTCGTTCCCCCGCTCTGGTTGCTCCTGGCCCTCCAGTACACCAAGCAGGACTCTATCTTCTCCCAACCCCGATATGCCACATTGCTCTTCATTCCGGGCCTGATCTCGCTCCTGATCGTGCTTACCGACGGTTGGACGCATTGGTGGTGGCCTGAGGTCTGGCTCGACGACCTCAACGGGTATCCCTTCCTGGGTCGCTCGCATGGGCTGGCCTACTTTCTCAGCACTTTGGTCGACTACGGAATGCTATTCGCCGGATTCCTCCTCTACGTCAAATTCTACCGTCAAACGCGCGCCCTCTACCGTACTCAGGTAATTCTGATGCTCATCGCCGGGGGGTTCCCCCTCGTAGCCAGCATCGCCTATCACCTGCGCCTCGTTTCGCTACCTTGGGGGCCCGACGCCTTTGCCTTCAGTATCAGCGGCATCCTGATGTCCGTGGCGATCTTTCATTACCGCTTCCTGGACATTGTACCGGTGGCCCGGCGAACGGTGGTAGAGCAGATTCCGGAGGGAATGCTCATCATCGACAAAGAGGGCCGCGTGGTGGATGCCAATCCCACTGCTTACACGCTCCTCGATGCCCCCAGTGACGCCCTCATTGGGCGTCCCCTGTTAGAAATTCCCGCGCCGCTAGGGGTTCGGGCGGCCTTCGCAACAGGGATGAATATGGGGCTCCAGGCGCCTTTCACCCAGGATGTCCACGTAACCCGGGCTCAAGGCGCCCGGGTGCTGGCGGTGAAGGTGACGACCCTCTCCGGTCCGCACGATCGGCCTGCCGGGCGCATCGTTCTGCTCCAGGATATCACCGAGCGGGTGCGAGTACAGCAGGAGCTCGAGACGTTATACGAGGAGACGGAGCGGGCACGGGAGCGGATGGCCCTCATTATCAGCACCACCACCGACGCCATCGTACTCGTGGGGGAAGAGGGCAGCATTCTCGCCATGAATCCGGCGGCGCGTAAAGCGCTCGGCACCACTTACTACGCCGGCTTTCCTGCTGCGCTCCGCTCCTGGCTGAAGCAGGTACAGGAAGAGACGCACCGCGCTACCACCGAGATCGAGATCAATCAACAGATGTACTACATCACCGCCGCGCCGGTGACCGGGACCGGTCTCGTCTTCACCATGCACGATATCACCCACTTTAAAGAGCTGGCGCGACTCAAAGACGAGTTTGTCTCGACGGTCTCTCACGACCTGCGCTCACCCCTCACCTCGATCCTGGGCTATGCGATGATGGCCCAACGAGCCGGCACCTCCGAGGAGCGGCGGCTTCTGGCACTAGAACGCATTGAAGCCTCTGCCCACCGCATGACCCAACTGATCGAGGATCTCCTGGCACTGGCGACGCTAGAAGCCGGAGTACAACCGACAATGGAATCGGTCACCCTCGATCAGCTGGCACAAGAGGCTATCGAGGATCTGGAAGGCGCAGCCTTGCGCAAGGGCGTGATCATCCGAACCCAGCTGGCCCCTGTCCCCCCCGTCCTCGCCAATCCCAAAATGATGCGACAGGCGTGGCACAATCTGTTGAGCAATGCGATCAAATACACCCCGGCAGGAACTATCGTGGTCACAACTACCACCCGGAATCAGCATGTGGAGGGAGTGGTGCGGGATACCGGAATGGGCATTCCGGCAGCGGATATCCCTTACATCTTCGACAAGTTTTACCGGGTGGAAGCCGTCGTCAGTGCGGATATTGTCGGCACAGGGCTGGGCCTGGCTTTGGTGAAGAGTATTGTAGAGCAGCACGGAGGCCAGGTATGGGTCGAGAGCGTTCTAGGAGAGGGAAGCACC
>NPIE01006350.1_pt3 | contig 11088 bp, 7 predicted proteins | sample 8637661 | NCBI WGS metagenome assembly NPIE01 (sample SAMN07420842, study PRJNA396082) | bioreactor metagenome | isolation source: sample BA12 brine-fed electro-methanogenic bioreactor BA | place: Japan: Kochi | collected 2016-12-09 | reverse complement strand
GAGGATAAAATTTTGAGCATAACGCAGAGTTTGGGCGAAAAGATTGTTTTGCAAATGGCTCCGTTGTGTCAACAATCATTAGCATGCGTGACTCTCCGTGTCAATTATACCGAGACAGTTGACACGCTCCACCGCCCACCACCACGTTCTGTCAACAATACCTGCCGAACGCCGTGTAGTGAGCCATCCTTCTCCGGTTGTTTTGCCACTTTTTCGTTTCTATCGAGGCATGACAATGCTATAGTTCCCTCTTGCCCCGCGGATTTGCGGTTTTTACCGACACCGCATCCGTGGCTTGAACGGGTCAATCGATCTCCAGCAATCTCTCATCATGCCGAGCAACGAAGACATCCTCAGCGACTTCAAGAAACTCAACAGCTTTGAAAGGACCCTGCTGCAGATCCTTTCCATCGTCTACGAACCGGCCCATTCCACCCTGCTCGTCAGCTGTCTGCGCAAATTGGACATCAAAGGCCCGCGCGGTAATCGACCGACCACCTCCAGCGTCAACAATTGTCTGACCAAGCTCGAAACCCTCGGCTTTCTCGACGACAACCGGCAGTGTCGGCTCGATCTGGTAGAATCGCTGAGCCGGGCGGCGGTCGCCGACGGTTCGTTCCAACGCTTCGCCACAGTCATCCGCAAAGAAGCGCCGCTTTCCTACTATTACGGAAAATGGACCACGAGGTGCTGGCGGGCGATGCGAGAATTGCGCGTTGGAATCTATCTGCAGGATCTCGGTCTCATCGACCAGTCCCTGCACTTCCTTGACGCACAATGCCGAGAAATGCTGACCCCGCATCCTCCGGCGGTCCAGGTCGTAACCTGCCCGTTCGAGCGATCCTGGTTCCGCTCGCTGGCCCCGTCATTGCAGTTTTTCCTGCTCAATTATATCCTCCGTTATGCTCAGAGTCGCCTGCTGCGGTTCCCGGACGTCCTTGCCTATCTCGAAGATGACTCAGAGTTCAGCCATCTCGACGACGACGAGCGACTCCCCTTCCAGCGGCTGCTGTTCGACCACTACCTGCTGCAGGGCCGTATCGATGCCGCCGCCGGGATGCTCGAGAGCCAACCCGATACGTTCCGGGCCACCGGCTCAGCCGGCAGTATCGCTTTTCTGAAGGGTTCCTACGAAACCGCCCGCTCCCTGTTTAACGACGACCTGGAGGAGTTGAGGGAGATCAGCGATCGCCGGGATGTCGCCTTTTTCGGTATTCCCGGCCTGTTCCATGTCCTGTCCCTGATTGCCCGGCAAAGCCGGTCCGGCCTCGAGCAGGCCCTGGAACAGATCACCATCGCCCTGACTCGTTTTGAGAACAGCGAAGAGAGCGAGACCTATGGCATCCTCGCCACGTTCCTGGAAAGCCAGTTGCATCGTTCCGGCCAGACCGCCGCCATCGTCTTGCCGGAAACCGGCTCGCCGCCCAGCCTGACCGTGCTTTTTACCGGCCTCGCTCAGTTCTGGCTCACCGCGGTACTCGAACCGGACGTCGAGACTGAGGCCCGGCGACTCTTCGAGCAAGCGCAACAGCACGACTATCACTTTTACAGTCTCTGCCTGGCCGACCTGCTCGGGCGACTGTCCCGGCAGGACAGTGGCTTCCACCAGGAGACGGCCGCATCACTGGCAAACAAAACCGGCATTACCCCGCTCGTTGATCTGGTCGAACCCGAGGAGGCCTGGAAACGCAGCCTGCAGGCCCTGATAGCGATCTCTTCCACCGCGGTCCAGGAATACGTTGACCAGGACACGAGGCTCACCTGGCTGCTCGACTACCAGCAGGGTGACATCACCGTCCGCCCCAGGGAACAGAAGCGCACCGGAGACGGGCTGTGGAGCAAAGGCCGTCCGATCTCGCTGGAGAGACTGTTCCCCCCGACCCGGCTGCCCTATCTCACCCTGCACGATCGAAAGATCTGCCAGGCGATCGGCAAGGACGAATCGGGAGATGGCCAGGCGCACTATTTTTTCGATCGGACAAAGCTGCTCCCGGCACTCGTCGGCCACCCCCTGCTCTTTCTCGGCGAGGCGCCGTCGACTCCGGTCGAATGCGTCGCCGGCGAGCCTGAGCTGCTCATCGAGGAGCACGACCAGCACCTCCATATCAACTTCTCCCTGCCGATCAGCAACGCGAACATCATGGTCATCCGGGAGACGCCGACCCGCTTCAAGATCGTTCGGATCGACGACAACCATCGGCGTATCGCACAAATCACCGGCACCGACGGTCTGATCGTCCCGATCGAGGCCAGTGAGCAGGTCCTGACCGCCATCGGCAATATTTCCTCTTTCATGACCGTCCACTCGGCCATTGCCGTCGATGCATCGGCGCGCCAGGCACAGGACATCGTGCTGGTCGAAGCCGATCCGAGCATTTATATGCACATCCTGCCGTTCGGCAGTGGTTTTCGCCTGGAGATGTTCGTCAAACCGTTCCGGGAAGGCAATCACTACCTCAAGCCGGGTCAGGGTGTCGAGAACGTCATGGCGGAGGTCGGTGGCCGGCGCCTGCAGACCAGGCGCAACCTGGCCGAGGAAGAGCGTCGTGCCCGGGAAGTCGAAGAACTTTGTCCCATTCTCGACCTGGCCGTCGACCTCGAACACGGCAACGACCGTGAATGGCACCTGCATGGTGCCGATGACTGTCTGCAGGCCCTTTTGGAACTGCAGGACGCCAGTGACCGGGTCATCGTCGAATGGCCGGAAGGAGAGAAACTGAGCATCAGTCACCGGGCCTCGTTCGCCAATCTGAACCTGAAGATCAGGACCAACCGGCAGAACTGGTTTGGGCTCAGCGGCGAGGTGCAGCTCGACCAGAACGTGGTGATCGATCTCAAGGACATGCTCAACCGGCTCAAAGATCACCCCGGACGTTTCGTTCGCCTCAGCAACGGGCAGTTCATCGCCTTGACCGAGGAGTTCAGAAAGCGTCTCGACGAGTTGAACACCTATGCCGGCGATCACCAGTCCGAAGACAAGAAGGAGATTCTCATTCATCCCCTGGCCGCTCTGCCGTTGGAAAAACTTGCCGAACAGGCCAGGACCTCCGCAGACACCAGCTGGCGCGATCACTTGCTGAAAATCAGGCAGATCCAATCCTACGTCCCGAAACTGCCGTCCACCCTGCAGGCCGAACTTCGCGACTATCAACTGGAGGGTTATTACTGGCTGGCCCGCCTGGCCCGCTGGAATGTCGGCGGCTGTCTGGCCGATGACATGGGTCTCGGCAAGACGTTGCAATCACTTGCCATTATCCTGCAACGGGCAAGCGAGGGCCCATCGTTGGTGGTCGCTCCGACCTCGGTCTCCACCAACTGGCTGAGCGAGGTAGCCCGTTTCACCCCGACGCTGACGATCAAACAACTGGCCGGCAAAAACCGCGAGGACGTCATCGTCGGCCTCACCAAATTCGATCTGCTGATCACCACCTATACCCTGCTGCAGCAGGAAATTGATGCCCTGGCCAAAATCAACTGGCAGACCATCGTCCTCGACGAGGCCCAGGCGATCAAAAACGCCGCCACCAAACGGTCGCAAGCGGCCATGGCCCTGCAGGGAGGGTTCAAGCTGATCACCACCGGCACCCCGATCGAAAACCACCTCGGCGAGTTGTGGAATCTGTTCCAGTTCATCAACCCCGGACTGCTCGGCTCCCACAAGCAGTTCAACGAGCGCTTCGCCGTACCGATCGAGCGGTTCAACAATCGTGAGGCCCGGTTGCGTCTGAAAAAATTGATTCGCCCCTTTATCCTGCGCCGCATCAAATCGGAAGTCCTCGAGGAACTGCCACCACGCACCGAGGTCACCCTCGAGGTGACAATGAGCTCCGAAGAGCAGCATTTCTACGAGGCGTTGCGTCAGAATGCGCTGGATCTGCTGGAACAGGCAACCGACAATCAGGGCCGTCATCTGCAGATCCTCACCGAGATCATGAAGCTTCGCCAGGCCTGCTGCAACGCCCGGCTGATCACCAAGGAGTCGACGCTGCCGAGCGCCAAGCTGGAGGTGTTCTCGTCGCTCATCGAAGAACTGATCGCCAGCCGGCACAAGGCGCTGGTTTTCAGCCAGTTCATCGGCCACCTCGACATCATCCGCGAGTATCTCGATGCAAGGGAAATCAGCTATCAATACCTGGATGGCAGCACCAGCAGCAAACACCGCAAGGAGCGGGTCGAATCCTTCCAATCCGGCCATGGCGATCTCTTTTTGATCAGTCTCAAAGCCGGCGGACTCGGGCTCAACCTGACCGCCGCCGATTACGTGATCCACATGGACCCCTGGTGGAACCCGGCCATCGAAGACCAGGCATCAGACCGCGCCCACCGCATCGGCCAGACCCGGCCGGTCACCATCTACCGCCTGGTCTGCAAAGACACCATCGAGGAAAAGATCGTCAAGCTGCACCAGGAAAAGCGAGACCTGGCCGACAGCCTGTTGGAAGGGACCGACACGAGCGCCCGTCTCAGCTCGGATGAATTGATCAAGTTGATTCGCGAACACTGACCGTCGCGCCGGGCCTCAATCGGCCGTCAGACGGTTGACGATCAGCCCGAAAAAGGCAGCCTCCCCGCCAGAAAAATACCAGCCGAGGTGCTCGAGACAGAGCGCGCAGAAAGCGACCCGCCAGCTGTAACCGGCAAACCAGGAAAATTCTCCGCTCGCCGCCCCGGGGGCGACGCAGCCCGGGGCCTGATTAAAGCAGCCGATCTCGTAGACGATACCGGCAGGGTTGAAAACGGTATGACGATGTTGTCCGCCGCGGCTGGTCCGCTCTTTCATCGTGGTGATCGGCGCGTTGCACTGGTGGCAACGCAGAGCGCGCTCTCCCTTTTGCTCCTGCTCATCGTACTCGTCGACGGCAACGGCCACGTCGCCGCCGTCATGGTCGGCATCATGTTCACGCAGCAAAAGTACGTCGCCAGTCTCGCTCAGCACGGCAACGGGCATCGGCGAACCTCCCCCCGGACCGGCCGGGTTATCGGTAGGTCTCGATAATCGCCTGAATCAGGTCGGGAATCGTATATCTTTCCGGCTGAATATCGACCGTCAGCCCGCCATCGGTAACCGTCTTGGCCGTTATCGGACCGATGGCGGCAATCTTTACACCGGCCAACAGTCGGTCGAGCTCCTTCTGGTTTTCAGCCGCTACCATATCGAGAAAATTCTTGACCGTCGATGAACTGGTAAAGGTGATCAGATCGACCCGGCCGCTCTCCAGTTCCGCACGCAACTCATCTGTGCGCCCTTGGACCGGAACGTTGCGATACAGGGGGGCAACCGTCACCTGAGCACCGGCGCCGCGCAGGGTCTCGGGCAGGATTTCCCGGCCGGCCGCGGCCCGCGGCAGCAGGATGTTGCGCCCTTCAACGCCGAGATCGAGCAGGCTCTGGGCCAACCCTTCGCCGGTAAAAACCGGCGGGATCAGATCGGCATTGATGCCGTAGGTGAGCAGCAGATCGGCGGTACTTTTGCCGACCGTCGCGATATCCGGACCTTTCAGGTCGCGGGCATCCATGCCTTTAAAATAGAGCCTGTTGAAAAAATAACGCACCGCGTTCAGCGACGTGAACAAAATCCAGTGATACTCGCCGATCCGTTCCAGCGCTTCATCAAGGATTTTATAATCATCGACCGGCTCGATATTGATCGTTGAACACTCGAAGCAACTCGCGCCGGCTTCCTCGAGCCCGGCCACCAGTTCGCTGGCCTGTTCCCGGGTCCGGGTGACAATGATCCGCTTGCCGAACAGCGGGCGTTTTTCGAACCAGTCGATGGTCTGCCGTAGGTTGACTACCTCGCCGATAACGATCAGGGCCGGCGGTTTGATGCCGGCGTCCCGGACCACGTCGACAATATTCGCCAGCGTGCCGACCACCGATTGCTGCTCCGGGGTCGACGCCCAGCGGACCACGGCCACCGGCGTTTCGGACGAGCGCCCGTTGTCGATCAGGCTCTTGACGATATAGGGCAGATTCTTGATACCCATGTAGATGACAATGGTACCAATGCCGGTGGCGATCTTGGACCAGTCGATGGTCGATGTCGGCTTGTCCGGCGATTCATGACCGGTCAGGAAGGCCACCGACGTGGTGTAACCACGATGGGTGATGGGGATGCCGGCATAGGTGGCCGCCGCCGTGGCCGACGTAACACCGGGGACGACCTCGAAAGCGATACCGTGGTGGGCCAGCTCTTCCACTTCTTCGCCACCGCGGCCGAAAATAAACGGGTCGCCGCCCTTCAACCGGACCACCATTTTACCCTGCCGGGCAAAATCGATCAGCATCTGGTTGATCTCGGCCTGGGTATGGGAATGTTCGACGCCGCCGCGTTTGCCGGCATAAACGAGCTGCGCCTCCGCCGGCACGTGCTTGAGCAGCCGTTGATTGGCGAGATAGTCGTAGACGACGACCTCGGCCCGCTCGAGCAGATATTTGCCGCGCAGGGTGATCAGCCCGGGATCGCCCGGTCCGGCGCCAACGAGATACACCTTGCCCACACCCGGTTTCTGCTGCTGTTCCATAAGCAAAAAATGGCCGTCCGACGTATCGGGACTGGCCACTCCTCTCCTTGAATAAAAATCTGTGAACCGCTCTATCAGCCGGCGTTGCCGATCGGCCTGTCGGACGTCGGCGGCGGCACGCCGGTATGCGGGGCTTCTCCGTTGACAGCCGTCGTTATCGACCGGCCGAACACTGTCCCCGCGAGGGTTTTTTACCAGCTTTTTGCCATTTCTTCAAGCCGCCAGGCGTCGACCCTTGCCGCCCTCCGCTACTCACTCTGCAGGACCTCTTCAATTTCGCCGTACCACCAGACAAAAACGGGGAGACGCGCGCGGCATCTCCCCGTTTCATATAACCGCCATGACGGGACGTCACAACGAACGATGAAAATCGGCGCCGTGGTCGGAACGGCTGGTTGGTTTTTGAAAGTGAGCGGGGGACAGGTTAAAACCTGTCCCGCCGATTTTCATATAACTCCCGCCAAGGGAGATCTATCGAATAGTGATGGGCTTACAGCTGTGCCAGAATCGAGTCGGTCACTTCCTTGATCGACTTCGACCCGTCCACGGAGATCACTTTCGGACCGCCGGCGTTCTTGAAGTAATTGACCGCCGCCATGGTGCCGGTCTGCTCGTCATAATAGATATTGTGACGCTTGTCGATGGCATCTACGTCCTGGTCATCGGCCCTGGTCTTCAGATCGCCGCCACAGACCCGGCAGACCAGCTTACCGTCTTTTTCCACCGGCTTGATGGCATCGAAGGCAATGTGATTCGGGTGGTTATTGTCATTGACGCAGAGACGACGCCCCATGATCCGCTCTTTGGCGATCTCCCGGTCGAGAACGATCTCGATCACGTAATCCAGCTCGATTCCTGCTTCTTTCAGGGTCTTGTCCAGCGTAATAGCCTGCTCCTTGGAGCGGGGAAACCCGTCGAGGAGCCAGCCGTCCTTGCAGTCATCCTTCTGCAGCCGCTCGACCATCATCGGGATGGTAATCTCGTCGGGCACCAGGTCGCCGCGATCGATATACTCCTTGGCTTTCTTGCCAAGCTCGGTACCGCCGCCGATATGTTCGCGGAAAATGGCTCCGGATTCGATATGGGGGATGTTGAACTTCTCTTTGACGATCGCTCCCTGGGTGCCTTTGCCGCTGCCGTTCGGCCCAAAAGCCAGAATGTTCATGCTCATGCCTTCTCTCCTTTTCTCTGGTAAAAACGATATGCTGTTATCCGGAGCCCAGCTCCCGTCGACGAGTTGATCACCCGTTACGATACGGCCGGCGGCCCCGGAGCGGTTCCGCAGAAAGCACACCCCTCCCGAGGCGCAGCGAGGTGTGATTATAGCCGAAATGGCTGGCCGGGGCCAGAAAAATATCGGCCGATTATTTTGACTTTCATCCTGAAAATGGGTACTTTTGCCGGATCATCCGCACACCGGCCCGGCAGCACAGACGGCCTGCCGCAGCGGTGGGCGGCAATCCCTGACACCAGACACACTATGAAAGATGCAATACGCGTAGGACTCATCGGCTTCGGCACGGTCGGCAAAGGGCTGGCCAAGACCTTGTTGTTGCAGCACGAACGGTTGACCCAGAAAGTCGGCGTGCCGATCATTCTCAGCCGGGTGGCCGACATCGCCTGCACCTCGCTGCCGGACGAGTATCGCGATGTCGTGCTCAGCAGCGACGCCGCCGATATCTTCAACGATCCGGCCATCGACATCGTCGTCGAGCTGATCGGCGGCATCGAACCGGCCAAGACTTTCCTGCTGACCACCATCAAGCACGGCAAGCACGTGATCACCGCCAACAAAGCGCTGCTCTCCACCCACGGCAAGGAGATCTTCGAAGCGGCGGCGGCCCGCAACGTCGAGGTCGGCTTTGAGGCCAGCGTCGGCGGCGGTATTCCGGTCATCAAGGCGCTCAAGGAAGGCCTGGCGGCCAACCGCATCGAGTCGATCCGCGGCATCATGAACGGCACCGCCAACTTCATCCTGACCCAGATGACCCAGCACGGCACGCCATTCGAGGAAGTCCTCGCCGAGGCGCAACGACTCGGCTTTGCCGAGGCCGACCCGACCTACGACGTTGAAGGCATCGACACCGCCCACAAGCTGGCGATCCTGATGTCGATCGCCTACGGCAAACACGTGCATCTTGATGATATCGCCATCGAAGGGATCAGCAACATCAAACCGATCGACATCGATTTCGCCCGGGAATTCGGCTATTGCATCAAACTGCTGGCCATCAGCCGCAACCACGGCGACCATGTCGAGGCCAGGGTGCACCCGACCATGGTGCCGCTGGACCACCTGCTGGCCAATATCAACGGCTCGTTTAACGCCATCCAGTTCACCGGCGATACCGTCGGCGACGTGCTTTTCTACGGGCACGGCGCCGGTATGATGCCGACCGGCAGCGCAGTGGCCGCCGATGTCGTCGATATCGGCCGCAACATCCTGGCCGGCGCGATCAACCGGGTGCCGGCATTGTCCTATCTGCCGCAGCACTTCAGCCGGCCGACCATCACGCCGATGGGCGAACTGACCTGTCCCTTCTACTTCAGGGTAACAGCGCTCGACCAGCCCGGCGTCCTGTCGGCGGTTTCCGGTATCCTCGGCCGGCACAACATCTCGATCAAATCGGTGATCCAGAAGGGCCAGCAGCCAGGCCAGCCGGTCCACGTCGTGTTGCAGCTCCACGAGGCCCGCGAAGAAGACGTCACCCGGGCGCTGGCCGAAATCGACGCGCTCGACGCCTGCCCCGAGCCGACCGTGAAAATCCGCGTGCTCATCGACGAGCACTGAGACCGCCGGAACCGGATCGAGCCATGAAATACCTGATCCTCGTCGGCGACGGGATGGGCGACCACCCGGTCGCCGAACTCGGCGGCAAGACCCCGCTCCAGGTCGCCGCCACCCCGGCCATGGACCGGCTGTGCCGCCGCGCCCGGCCGCTGCGCATCGGTACCGTGCCGACCGGTTTCCTGCCCGGCAGCGATGTCGCCAACATGTCGCTGCTCGGCTATGACCCGGCCCGCTACTACACGGGTCGGGCGCCGCTGGAAGCGGCGAGCATGGGCATCTCCCTGGCTGCCGGTGAAACCGCCTTCCGCTGCAACCTGGTAACCACCGAACACGGCCCCGGCAGCAACCGCGCGATGGTCGACTTCAGCGCCGGCCACATCAGCTCCGCAGAGGCCGCCGAACTGATCGACGCCTTGCAGCAGGCCTGTGACCAGAGCATCTTCCGGTTCCACGCCGGCATCAGCTACCGCCACCTCCTGGTAGTCAAAGACACGGCCCCGCTGCCGGCCACCGTGCCGCCCCACGACTACATCGGCAAGGACGTCAGCGACGCCTGGCAGGCCTATCTCGACCTTCCCGTCTGGCGCGAGCTGGTCCAGCAAGCGGAAACGATCCTCACCGACCACCCGGTCAACCACCGCCGCACGGCTGCCGGCCACCTGCCGGCCACCTCCATCTGGCCCTGGGGCGAGGGCACCTCACCGACCATGCCGCCCCTGACCGAACGGTTCGGCATCAGCGGCACGATGATCTCGGCTGTCGACCTGCTCAACGGCCTCGGCGTTTATGCCGGCCTGGAGATCGTCCGGGTACCGGGGGCCACCGGCTATATCGACACCAATTACGAAGGCAAGGCCCAGGCCGCGCTGACCGCGCTCCAGAACCAAGATTTTGTCTTCGTCCACCTCGAAGCACCGGACGAGGCCGGCCACCAGGGCCGTCTCGACCACAAGATCAAGGCCATCGAGGACTTCGACGCCCGCATCGTCGCGCCGATCACCGCTACCCTCGACCAGCGCAGAGAGCCGTACCGGGTGATCGTCACCATGGACCACTTCACCCCGCTCGCCCTGCGCACCCACACCGACGAACCGGTGCCCGCCCTGCTCTACGACTCGCGGGAACCATGGCCAGAACCGATCCATCCATTCGACGAGCAGCTGATGAAAGACCCAAACCGCCCCCTGCCGCTCACCCCCGGACACCGGATGCTCGAAGTGCTCCTGCAAACAGACGAAACGACCCCATGACCACCGACAACCAGGCAGTCCACCGGATGACCTGCCGCGTCCTCTACGGCGACACCGACGCCGGCGGCGTCGTCTACAACGCCAATTACCTGCGCTATTTCGAACAAGGCCGCACCGAGATGATGCGTGAACGGGTTTGCTCTTACCGGGACATCGAAAAACTCGGCATCGTGCTGCCGGTCACCGAATGCTTCGTCCGCTACAAGTCGCCCGCCTTCTACGACGACCTGCTGATCATCGAGACGACCATAGCCGAGCTGCACACCTACACCTGCAAATTCACCTACCGCATCCTCCGCCAGGACGAAGGCCGCACCCGCCCGACCCTGCTGACCAGAGGCTACACGATCAACGCGGCCATCACCCGGGCCGGCAAGCTGACCAAGCTTCCCGACCATATCACAACCACCCTCCACCGCCTGCTCGCCAAAGAAACACCCCCTCCCCCAACGAAAGAACTTGACTAACCGCCGGATCATGGTATAGTGCGAGATTGTGACGCGGGGTGGAGCAGTCCGGTAGC
>NPIE01027916.1_pt1 | contig 11090 bp, 9 predicted proteins | sample 8637661 | NCBI WGS metagenome assembly NPIE01 (sample SAMN07420842, study PRJNA396082) | bioreactor metagenome | isolation source: sample BA12 brine-fed electro-methanogenic bioreactor BA | place: Japan: Kochi | collected 2016-12-09 | reverse complement strand
AATGTAACCATGTAGCCATGAAACCCACGAGGTCTCGGGGCAGGCACTGAAACACTGAAACAATATAACAATATAACAATATAACAATATAACAATGTAACAATGTAACAATATAACTACTATTTCTTCTTCTTCTTCTCCAGATAATGCTTCCTGCAAAGGGGTTCGTAGGCTTCGGCTTCGCCCAGCATCACCTGTCCGTCCTGGTCGACGGTGCGGTGGGTGAAATTGGCCAGGTCGCCGCAATAGGGGCAGATGGCGTGTACCTTGGTTACGTATTCGGCAGTGGCCAGCAAAGCCGGCATGGGACCGAATGGCTTGCCGGTATAGTCCATGTCGAGGCCGGCAACGATCACACGCACGCCATTATTGGCCAGGGTGTTGCAAACCGCCGCCAGTTCGTCATCGAAAAACTGGGCCTCGTCGATGCCCACCACATCAAAATCGTTGGCCATCAGCAAGATCTGGTTCGCCGTTTCCACGGGCGTGGAACGGATGCTGTTGGCATCATGCGAAACCACATCTTCCTCATCGTAACGGGTATCGATCACCGGCTTGAAGATCTCCACCTTCTGCCGGGCAATGCGTGCCCGCTTTAGCCGGCGGATCAATTCCTCGGTCTTTCCCGAGAACATCGAGCCGCAGATCACCTCGATCCAGCCTGTCCGTTCACCGTTTTTCGACTTTTCTAAAAACATTGCTGCAGCATCAACTCAATCTTTTATATCTTTATTCGTTGATAAAACAAAGGTACAAATTCCTGTATTTGACCGGCAGGATTATTTGATGATCCTCAGGCTCAATATATTCGGAAATCTTGTACCGCAAATTTCCATCATAAACATACAAAACAAAACAGCAAGAATGAAGAATAAGGCCCTGTTGGACGAGATCGCAAAGCACAACACCATCATCGATTACCACCTCAAACGACTGAAGAAAAAGCCGGAGGATGTCCATGAACTCGACATCGATCTCCTGGTTGAGAAGATCAGGGAAATGTATAAACTGGTGCATGAGCTGCCCTGTGGAAAAGAAGAAAAACAGGATAAGGTGATCGTAACCCCCGAACCGGCAAAAGCTCCCCTGCAGAAGATCGAACCGGAACCGGAGATCCCTGCTCCGAAAGCTCCACAGATGCAGGCCGATCCCCCTCCTCCTCTTCCTGCTGATCCGCCACCTCCTGAGCCGGTAGCGGAAAAACCTGAGCCGGAGCCGGTAGCGGAAAAACCTGAACCGGAGCCGGAAGCTGAATTGCCCGTGGAAGAGGAAAAACCATCGCCCCCGGCGGAAATTGTTCCTCCGGAAATAAAAGCAGAAACCAGGATTGAACCTGAAGCTGTAACTGAACAGGAACCCAAACCCGAACCGGAAGCAAAAGTGGAAAGCCCTCCACCGCCCGCACCCGAACCTCCGGCCGAAGATCCGCCAAAAACAACCGCCGACCTTTTTTCGGGTACAACCACCATCGCGGATTCCTTCCAGGCGAAAGAGGATAACAGCATTGCCGCCAATGTGAATCCCGGTGCAGTGCAGGACCTGAAACTCGCCATTGGTATCAACGATAAATTCCTCTTTATCAACGAACTTTTCAAAGGCGATCCCGGGATATACAATGAGGCTGTTGAAAACCTTAATGCCAGCGCAAATGCCGGGGATGCCACGGAAAAGATCGAAAGCTACCGGCAGGAATACGCCTGGGCCGATAATTCGGAGGCCTACCACCGCCTGAAAAAGATCACCTTGTCGAAATTCAATGCCTGAACCATGAAAAATCTTTTTGTTGCCATACTGGCGCTGCTTTTTCTGCTTCCTGCTGCACAGGCACAGGATGTGGACTATGCCCGCCGGCTGATCACCGATATGGCCTCGCCCCAAATGCACGGCCGCGGATATGTGAAGAATGGCGATGGCAAAGCCGCCAAATACATCCGCAGCGAATTCAGGAAGGTCAATGCACCCGCCTTTAACGGAAAGTATTTCCAGGAATATTCCTTCGGGATCAACACCTTTCCCTACAAACTTCTTGTGGATGTTGACGGGCAGGAACTGGAGCCGGGCAGCGATTATATCCTTTCCTCGGCCTCTCCTGCTCTTAAAGGTACTTTTGAACTGCTCTGGCTGCTCAACGATTCCCTGTTCGAATACGGGGATGAGCGCTTTGAAGGAGTGGATGTTTCCGATAAATTTATCGTGACCGATACCTATCACAAGGGCCTGAAAAAGGAGAACTATTTTGGTTCGCGGGGCGTGATCTTCCTCAAAGAAGATGATGCCAATATGTGGTGGCATGTGTCGAATGGCCGCGCAGTGCTCGATCATGTGGTGCTGGACATCCGCCGTTCATGCCTGCCCGAAAATGCTTCAAAAATCAGCCTCGACATCCGGAATAAGTTCATCGAAGATTATTCCACCAGGAATGTCGTGGCCTGGATCCCGGGCACGGTGCAGCCGGATACTTTTATCGTTTTTACGGCCCATTACGACCATCTTGGCCGCATGGGGGCCGAAACTTTTTTCCCGGGCGCCAACGACAATGCCAGCGGCACGGCCATGATCATCGATATGGCCCGGCACTACGGCCTGGAAGGGAATGAGCCCCATTATTCTATGGTTTTCATTGCCCTGAGCGGAGAAGAGAGCGGACTGAACGGATCCTATTATTTCGCCGAACACCCGCTTTTCCCCCTGGAAAAGGTCAAGGTTTTAGTCAACCTCGATATGGTTGGCACAGGAAGCAAGGGCATCACCCTGGTGAACGGGAAAGTCTTCCAGGATGACTATGACCGTTTGGCGGAACTCAATGAGCAGGGCGGCTACCTGGAAAAAGTGAAGATCCGCGGGGAATCCTGCAACAGCGATCATTGTCCGTTTTTCCAGAAGGGCGTCAAAGCCTTTTTCATCTATGCCATGGGCAGCGGCGCCGGGGGCTACCACTGCACCAACGATACTCCTGAAAACCTTTCCCTGGCGGGATATGAGGGGATCTTCAGATTGCTGACTGATTTTGTCGATTCGTATATTCCCAAACCCTGAAGCCTATGCTGTACATTGTGCCTACACCCATCGGGAACCTGGCCGACATCACGCGGCGGGCCATTGATGTGCTGGGGGAGGTGGATTTTATCCTGGCGGAAGATACCCGTACCTCGGGAAATCTTTTGAAGCACCTGGAGTTATCGCGCCCCATGATGGCCTATCACCTGCACAATGAGCACAAGGTGCTGCCCAGAGTCGTTGAACGGCTGAAAGCAGGCGAAACGGCTGCCCTGGTGAGCGATGCCGGTACACCCGGCATTTCCGATCCGGCTTTTCTGCTCATCCGCGAATGCGTGCGGGAAGAGATCCCCGTGAGTTGCCTGCCCGGGCCGGTGGCTTTTATCCCTGCCCTGGTCAGCTCCGGACTGCCCTGCGAACGCTTTGTTTTCGAAGGATTTCTCCCCCATAAAAAAGGAAGGCAAAGCCGCCTTTCCGCCCTCGCGGAAGAAACCCGCACCATGGTTTTTTACGAATCGCCCCACCGCCTGCTGAAAAGCCTCGGCCAGTTTGCCGAACACTTCGGCCCCGACCGGCAAGCCTCCGTATCGCGCGAGATCAGCAAGGTTTATGAAGAACACATCCGCGGCAGCCTGCAGGAGATCATCACCCACTTCGGGTCCCATCCCGTAAAAGGGGAGTTTGTGATCGTGATCGCAGGAAAATAAGACGGGTCCCGGATACCGGGTTCCGGATACCGGATACCAGATACCGGGTCCCGGATACCGGATACCAGATACCGGGTTCCGGATACCAGGTGCCAGGTGCCGGAAAAACAATAAAAACCCTTAGCCGTTTGCCGTTAACCGTTTCCCCTGGTACAACGTAACAATTTAACAATATAGCAATATAGCAATATATCCATGTAGCACTGTAACAATTCCCCCTCCAGGGCGTCATTATTAGGTAACATTCAATTAACGTTCTTTGACAGCAGTGTACGATTTTGAACATCTCTGACCGGCTTTTGAACACAATTGCGGTACGGACACAGCATTGCTTCTTTTGTAAGATACAGATATACAGTTTATTATGAATTTGGCACAGAATTAGAACAATATATAAAACCGGAATGTGCAACCTTAATTTGTGTGAAATGAAAACAAAAGTCATAGCAATTTTAGCGGCAGCGATCCTGATCCCTGCCATGTCCTTTGCAAATCCCGACGGGGACAAGACCACTGAACCCGGGGGAAACAGCGAAACCATCACTGCGGAGGTGAATATCACCCTGGCCTCGAACCTTGTGGTGCTCAAAATGAGCGATGCGGAGAATGCCTCAAGGGGTCTGCCACAGGATATCCTCGATCAGTTCGGCGATGTACTGGCTTACCCTGAAGATGTTCAGGACGCGAACGATGAGGAATGCGTGCTGGTAGGCTTCACTTATGATGATGATGGCTATATTAAGGTAAAAAACACCCGTTCGAGCAATGATTCCTTCACGAAACATGTGACCGGAAACATTGAAAAGATACGTTTAAGAAATGGCAGCGTAACAATAGGTAAAGAGTACTATGCCAAGTTCAGCTTTAAAAAGCTGTAGTGTTAATTTTATGTTAGTTAAACATTAGGTGCAATGCGCCCTTCGGTAAAACGGAGGGCGTTTTTTTATCATTGGAGAATAAGTTTCCGGCTGATCCGGGATTCATCTTTTATCAATGCGAGAAAATAGATCCCGGGATCAAGATCAGAAAGATCAATGTATTCTGAATGATTTCCCTCAACCGCAAAAAATTCTTTTTGAAATACCTTCAACCCATAGGAATTATAAACAGCGATGTTTATTCTGTCCGGGTTTTCCAGGGAGTAATCTATCTGTAGAAGATCCCGGCAGGGGTTTGGGTAAATGTTCATATCATCCCCTGTATCCAATTGAATTTGGGGTACATATACACTGGTTGAGTCCCTGAAAATATGGACAATGCATCCCCTATCACCAACTACCCAGCCATTGTTTTCATCCGGAAAGGAAATATTTGTTATTGGCTGACTAATGCGCATCCTGCATTGATCCCAGGTATATCCTCCATCAGATGTATAATACAAAACAAAACGTGGACTGAGGTTATCTTTATAATAATATGCTCCGAGGAATCCATGCAGAGAATCACAGAAAGACAAGCTTTTATAAGAGTAAAGTCCGGTAGTGGGCAATGGCTGGTAAGTCCATGTGTTTCCTCCGTCTCTTGTGAACATAAAGTTTTCATTACCCCCGCTGATCCAGCCACACATCTCATCCACGAACTCTACATCAAAGAGGGATCCTAAGTTGGCTGGGACCTGGGGTGTCCAGGTAGTCCCGGTGTCGACGGTGAATAGAATTGTTCCGTCATATCCAACAATCCATCCTTTGGCAGGGGACACGAAGTAAATATCTATTAAATCCTTGTAGGTTTGGCTGTTCATTTTATCCCAGTTATAGCCTCCATCCGTGGTTCTGTATATAACTCCTTCATCTCCACATGTGAACCCCACATGTTCTGAGGCAAAGAAAAAAGCATGTCCATAAGCAGAACCGATCAGTTCCCAGTTATTTCCACCATCCTGTGTATGCAGGATCCTTGTAGATGCATTAGCCATTGCCCAGCCCTCTGTTTCATTGATGAACTGGATGGACTCAAAGTAAGTATAAGGGAAAGTCGTTTCGATCCATGTTGACCCACCGTCGATTGTATTATAAATACTAGAAGCGCCAACAGCCCATCCTTTTTTATCCGAAATAAAAAAAACGTCTTTAAAATAAGTATAAGGATCACCTTTCGTTTGCAGGATGGTGCTGGTTCCCCCACTAATGGTATGATATATTTCCCCGCTATATCCGCATGCCCATCCAAGCTTATCGGAGATGAAGCAATAATCATTTGCACATGGATCGAAGATCCTGGGGGTCCAGCTTAATCCTCCGTCGAGGGTTCTTTTCAGGGCATGTCTGAATAAAAAACCGGTTAGAGAATCAACAAAATGTACAGCATGTAAGCGTGAAAGACTATTATCCATTTCATGGTATACCCAGGTATTGCCTCCATCCTTGGTTCTTTGAAATCCATTATGACCGGTAAAAATCCAACCATTAACAGAATCGCAGAATGAAATACGCATATATGAATAATCATCTCCACTTATGATTTGCCAGTTTTCCCCGGCATCCTTTGTGGTCAGGAGATATCCTGTATTGGAAAACCAGCCCAATCCGCCGCATGCAATCCAACCGACGGTATCGCTAATGAAATAGAGGTCATTCAATGGATATTCAACCCCTGAATTTTGGGGCAACCAGGTGAATCCGCCATCCTGAGTATGATATATTTCGCCCGTGGTGCTGCCGGCCCATCCTGTCAGCGGATCCCGGAAGAAAACGGAACATAAATTCTGATCGGTATTAATCGAAAGGTCTGTCCAGGAGCTTCCTCCGTTTATGCTCTTGAGGATAGTCCCGTTGTTTCCGACAGCCCAGAGGTACTTTTTCTGAATAACTGCTATATCATTCAGGTCTTCGTCAGGATCACTTTCCATGTATGTCCATTCATTCCCCCCATTATGAGTTTTCATGATAATCCCGGCCTGGCCCACAGCCCAACCATAGTTTTTATCTGAAAAATGTATTTTGTTTAACCAGTTTCCATGAGGCAATGGATTTTGCCACTCAATATTCCATTGGGCATGACCAGTAAAACAACTTAAGATCAATAGTATAAAGATGAACCGGGCTTTCATCGTAAAAACATTCTGTACCAATATACGAATTTTGATCCGAATAAGAATATATATATCGGCAATATTAATATAAAAGACATGCCTGAGAGGGGGCGCTCTTTTTATTCCAGTTCTTTTTTATAGGCTTTTACCGGGTTGGGCAGGTAATCCACTTCTTTTTGCAGATGGTCGATCTCCTCGATCCTCTCGATCGGGAAATCATCGATAATGAAACTGCCCGGGGCGATCACCGACATGGGACCACCCGGATCGTAGTAATAATATCCCAATTCAACGCCGATTGAACCCGGGAAGCTGGAACTGTAATTGCTGAGATTCCATACTTTCACATCTTCACCATAGGCCATGATGTCTTTATAATCGCGGACCTTCAACTGGCTTTTCAGGGCAGCATTGCGCACCAGCTCTTCCTCGCCGGTGGCAGTATTGACCCGGTACACCCCGACCGGGTACAGGGCCATATCGCCCGGCAGGCTGCGGATGATATAGGCATGCTCGAAGCCGTTCTCTGCCGCGTATTCCAGGAATTTCGCCCTCAATTCATCTTCCGCCAGGGTGTTGGATGAGGAGAAATGCACGACCCCCGGTTTTTGGGTGGTGGTAACACTGAAACTGCTGGCATACATGCGGTAATTCCCCTTAGAGTTCTTACTGACCGTGGTGGGGATGCGGGTAGACATCATATCCCTGAGAATACCCTTCTCAACCAGGAGGATGGTATCGGGAGGTACAACGCCTTCATAATCGATGTGCGATTCTCCCAGCAATGGAATACCATTGTACTCCTGCAGGCGGGGATATACCGAAATGCTGATATCGGCCGGGAGGATCTTCTTGTTAAACTTACGCTGAAGATTGTTTTCCAGGGGATTGAAATACACATTGTCGTTGTTGTCGATCAAGGCCTGGCGTTCGGCGATCAACTGCCCCTCACCTGCAAAGAGGGAGTTGCAGAGCATATGCGCAGCCGGCTGTCCTTCGATCAGGACCGGCCCGGAATAGTCTTCGTCCATTTTCGGGGCCTGAACGGAGGCCAGCAGGAAGTCTGCCAGCTTTCCGGCTTCCTCCAAAATAAGTTCATTTTCGGGCAATTGGTTCGGGTTTGGGCATATGATGGTCATGCTTTCCTCAAACTCACGTTTGTTGGTGTCTTCGGTGGTAAGGTTCAGGTTGAGGGTGCATTGATCGAGGGGCACCTTGAACCGGGTTCCTTCGGAATTGAGCAGGTAGGCATCGCTTTTATTGTGCACCAGGCTGGCGTGGGAATAGGTGATTCCGGGCAGGAGAAGGCAGGCGCCCGACAGGGCATTCATTTTTTCCTCCAGGGCCTTGCGGTCGATGGTATATTCCGGGTGGTCGAGGATGAGGTGATGGGTGTCTTCGCGGCTGAAATCCGGCAGCAGGAGTTCATTGCCTTCCAGCGAATGCTCTTCAATGGTCTTCAGCTTGCGCTCATAGGCTTTCACGGCCCGGCGGTAAATATTGTCGGTGAGCAGCCACCAGCCTTTGCGCATGGCCAGGTAATCATTGTCGATGGGCATTTCCACCTCTCCATAACCGGAGGAGGAATAGAGCGAATAGTCCCAGTTTTCGTAATTCTCGTCGTTCAGCTCATAATCTCCCAGCATCAGTCGGATGCCCCAGCTCCGGTTGAAATCTTCGTTGCTATCGTCGAGGCCACCGATGCTTGAATAAATGTTCAGGTAATCCGTATCGTAAAGCACATAGGAAATGAAAAAAGCTTTGGGGTGATCTTTGTAGGTCAGGCTGTCGAGGCTGCGTTGCATTTCATCTTCCATGGCCCGGAAAATGATATCATCTTTGGTATTCTGGGCATAGGCTCCCAGGCAGGAAAGCAGCAGTATGATCAGGATAAGTCTGGTTTTCATAGGATGATTATTTTTCGGTTGGTGTCTGGAGGATGGGTTCGTCGATATCGATGGCAAACTGGTTCTGTGTTTCGATCTTTTTCACCAGCAGGGCGGGTGAGAGGGCTGCCACAGGAACCCCGCCCGACTCGGCCCCGCAGATCCCGTTGAATACCCCGGTTTCGTCGCCGGCGGCAATGATCTCGGAGAACATCACCAGGGGGGTGCCGATGAGGTTGACGCCATGCACCAGTTCATCCGGCCTCCCGTCGACATAGATCCGGTAAACCTCCAGGGGGATGATGCTGAAAAAATCGGGCATGTAGTTCATGGTATTCGTAAAGCCGCCCGAAACCTTTTTGAAGTAGTAGCCATATTCCAGGTCCTGCTTTTTACATTCGCGGATGAGTTTTTTCCGCAGCTCGTCCATGCTGTGTGTTTTGGTGGCTTCCACGAACATGTTCGACTGCCGCGATACCGGTGTGGAGGCCAGATCGGAGCGGCCGTGTCCGTTGGAATGTTCAAAGCCTTCCACGGGTTTGCGCGACATCAGGTAGCTGTTCAGGATCCCTTCTTTGATGCATTCTACGCGCTGCCCTCGTATTCCCTGGTTATCGTATTTATAATGCCCGATCAGGTCGATCCCGTTATAGCTTGATTGCCCGGGGTCGAAGGTGACCGAAAGGAATTTTGGCAATATGGGATCGCCCACTTTTTCGCGGAAGGTCTTGCTGTCGTATTTATACGCCAGGCGGTGCCCTTCGATACGGTGGCCGAAGATCTCATGGAAGAAGACCCCGGCGGCTTCCGGGGAGAGGATGGCCGGCCCGACATAAGGTTCCGCTTTAGGGCTTGATTTCATGGCCGTAATGATGGAAGTGTATTCCTGCAGTTCGCTGATAACCTTTTCTTCTGAAGGAAGGTTTTCCGGGGTGAAAGCATGTTCAACATACTGCACAAAGATCGCCTGGTCTTCTTCGGTGGAGGTAATGCCGGAGATGGCCACCAGGGCGTGCTGGTTATTCTGCACCACCTCGCTTCCTTCTGAATTCAGGAAATAGCTTCGCCTGATCTCAAAATTAAATGCTGCAGCGGAAGCAAAATTTTTGAGGTAAGGCTGGAGTACGGCACTGTATCTTTTCAGCCGTTCTTTCCAGGCATCGAGGTCGATGGCGTATGCGCTTGAAGGCAGCGGGGCTTCGAAATACTGCTCAGGGACTTCCCGTGTGAGGTCTTTGGAAGGTTTTTCTTCCCGTGTCGATAGTTTAAGTTTTTCTTTCTTTTCCTTGTATGATTCCAGGCTGCTGGAATAAAGATCGTTCAGCAGCTTGTAGATGCGGTACCTGGTCTCCAGCTCATTTCCGTCTTTTGGCAGGCTGGCAAATCTGGGCATCGACATATATCCGCCCCACATGTCGTCTGCCAGGGTATGGGTATTGTCGAAATCGTGATCGCCCACCCTCATATCGGCTTTAATCCCGATGTAGCGGCTGGTATCGCAGAGGACCAGGGCCCCCGAATTGAGGCTGATACCAGCCTGGAAGACTTCGGTAACGCTGAGTTCAAAATAGTATGGAGGCAATTCCTGTTTGCTGAATTCTTCCTTTGCGTTATTCATTTCCTCCCGGAGTATATCCAGCAGGGGATCGTCTTGCCCTTGCATTGAAAATACGGGGAAGATCAACACCAGGGTGAAAAGTCTTAAAACGTATTTCATATTCGTGAATTTGATTAAGTATAATGCTTGCCAGCGAAGGATTAAAGGTACAGAAAACTGCCATAAATTGGCTAAAATCCTTTACTTTTATGGGTCAGTCAGCAAATATTACGCCATAATTTCTTGTTTTTATGTCATATACGTATAAATTTCCGCGGCCTGCCGTAACGGTCGATATCATTATTTTCAGGATGAAAGACCAGAAACCCGAAGTACTGCTCATTGAACGGGGCAACGATCCCTATAAAGGGCAGTGGGCCCTGCCTGGAGGATTTGTCGACAAGGATGAACCACTTGAGGCGGCTGCCGCAAGGGAGCTGGAGGAGGAAACCCATCTCAGGGATATTTTGCTCACCCAGATGCACACTTTTGGCAATCCGGGCCGCGATCCCCGGGGGCATACGGTATCGGTGGTTTACGTGGGCTACCTTCCTGAGGGTGCTGAGGCCCGTCCGGGCGATGATGCCGCCGCCACAGCCTGGTTTAAACTCGATGAACTTCCTCCCATGGCCTTCGATCACGGCATGGTGGTGGAAATGGCCGAAGGGATCTTTCTGGTATAGTTTGTTTTTATGACGAGAAGAATACTCAGTGCTTGCCCCGAGACCTGGTGGGTTTCAGTGTAATATTGTAATATTGTAATATTGTTATATTGCTATATTGTTATATTGCTATATTGTTACATGGTTACATTAGTGAGACTGACTTTTTATGAACGAAGTGAAGTGAAAAGGCTTAGTCGAAGGATTCCC
>NPIE01003186.1_pt1 | contig 11090 bp, 10 predicted proteins | sample 8637661 | NCBI WGS metagenome assembly NPIE01 (sample SAMN07420842, study PRJNA396082) | bioreactor metagenome | isolation source: sample BA12 brine-fed electro-methanogenic bioreactor BA | place: Japan: Kochi | collected 2016-12-09 | reverse complement strand
CATTTTGATTACCCCCTTCTCCCCTTATAATAAAATTTTCCAGGTAATTTTAGATTACTATGATTATCTTATTTATTAATATTGTAAGTTGATTAAAATTTTAATTATTAATTTGTGACATCAAAAACTTTTTTAATGTCATGTAAATTCTCATATCATGTGCTATAAACATTATATTCAATGGATGAGATCCGGGAACTGCAAAAACTTGTTACTGAGATAAAAAAAGAGTTAAAAGAACTGAAAGGTGAAGTTTAGAGGGTTATTTTTTTTGAATTTACTTTCTTGCACACATATGAATTTTTCAGGGGGTTATTTTTTGAAAAAACTTTATTAGGTTTTATGTTGTTATTCAAAAGCGTTTATTCTCCCTCTTAACAACATATTATAAATATCTTTGATAGTTGTTCGTAAAATTAATATTATTAATATGAAACTTAGTATCAATATTAATTTGAGAGTAGCATTTTCACCTGTCACCATATCAATAAATGCTAAGATAAGTGATAAACTTCCAATTGTTACAACAATAAACTGTATATTTTCCATTAATTCGTTACGTATTTGGTTATAGAGTCCCAGATACATTTTGTCACAAGCATTTAATTTTTCTCTAACGAATTTGTAGTGATTATCTAAGCGGAATATCTCGTTTAATATCTCAAAAAATATTATAAATGAAGCAGATACAGACGTTCGAGTATTTCTATAGATATCTAATTTAGATTCAATTTCAATCTGAGTATTCTTTATTTTTGCTATTTTTATTTTCAATGTTTTAATATCATGATTTTGATTATTATTGGTGCCTAAGTCTTCAATTAGCCGGTCTAAACTAAAATCTACTTTTTTTAAAAGAAATTTTTGCCTGTAATACATTTCAATAGCATTTATTCGTTCTTCAATGTACTTTTCAGGATTTTTAGCAAGTCTTTTTGGCCTTTTCAATAACATAATAGTGGCAGAATGCCCTACTAATATTAAAGTATCTTTATAATATGAAAGTCCATTTTTTATTTTTTCTGTTATTATATCTTCACTAAAAAATAGAAATCGTTCATTTACAGAGGAAATTCCAGCTATTTCCATTTTGTTTGTTTTTAGATTAATATTGAATTTAGTTGATACTATAATTGGATATGTGTCATGTACGGCGTATATCGTATTTGAATCTTTAATATATGAAATATGTTTGAATAAATCTTTTTTCAATTTTTTAAAAATAATAATGTCAATTAAATCTCCAGTATCATTAGTTAAGTTTATTAATTTACTTGTTTTGATACTATCAGCTATTATTTCAAAATCAAATCTAGCACTACTTACTCCAATTTGATCAAAACAGAATTGAATATTAACTTTTCGGGATAATGATTGTTCTCTAAAATCCTTAAGTGTTGCTTTAATTAATTCTATTTCTTCTAAATTTTCTTTCCATATGCTATTAATATAATTTACAATATCGATTTCCAAAATTACTTTTAATATATCCGGATAATGTTCAACGAAATCTGCAGAGTATATATTTAAGTTTAAATCAATTAATTCAACAGAAGAAATAGATCCGTTTTTAATGATAGCATTTTTTAATGATTCCTTATTTTCTTCGCTAAAATCAAACTTTAAATGGTCAAATGCGACAACATGGCTAATTTTACCATCAAAGAAATCGGATTCGTTTTCGATTTTTTGGAAGTTACTATAATTGGACGTCATATTAATTTATATTAGTTCAATCTAGATCTAGAATTTCCTAAAACGCGTCAATCTCTAGGTCTTTGAAGTATTGCATCATCTCTAGGTCTTTGAAGAGCTAATTCGATGTCTGATGCTTTAATAGTTTTTCTTCCAGCGTGTTTGGCGAATTGAACCGCATCTGATATAATTATTTCGCCTTGTTCTTCCAGAATTTTTGCTAGAGTTTCTTTTGCTTCATCGCTGACTCTCTCTGCACCTGCATTTTTTATGATCCTTCCTATTGGAGCAATTGGTAGTTCCATAATCTCACCTACATATTATATATTAAATATTGTTAATAAATTCTTCATATTTACAGTTAACTCTGCTTATGATCTTATGTTTAACACTCAATTGATAAATTAGAATACAGAAAAATAAGCAAAGGAAACATTAATGAATTTAATATTTAGATGGATTAACGTAATTTTTTTCCAAATTCTCAGTATAATTAACCAAACAAAAAACTTCTTTCAAAACTCCTTCTCCCTACTTCATAACTCCAACAGAAAACTAACTAAGGGTTAGTCCGCCCCTAACAATTTATTCATTCTTCAACAAAATTCTGATGGAAAATCCTCAAGTATTAACTTATCTTACTAATTTTCCTTTTGATATCCTTAAAAATAAGGCGTTTTACTCATTTTACTCAATTTTTTTATTGTTGTCTAGTTTTTTTTAACATATTTTTTGATTAAAAAGATAATTAATAATAAAATTACTAAAAGAACAAGTAAACCGATTAATAATTGAGTTGATGTAGTTGTAGTGGTTGTAGTAGTAACTGTTGATATTGTCATGATTTTTCACCAAGAACTCTTATCGTGATGTGGTCTCATTAAGATTTTTAGGATAATATTTCAATTTGTTTAGTGCTATTTATTATTAATATTTATTTCGAAATGAATATGCATACAAAAACTCCTTCTACTTACTTCCTAACTCCAAAATAAAACTTACTAAAGGTTAGTCCTTCCCTAACAATTTATTTTTTTCTTCTCAAAAAATTCAAGTTTTTATAACTCAATATATCAGAGATTATTCCTTTTTCATGATTTTTAGTCATGTTTTTTGAATGATTTTTTTGTAGAGTAATTCAATTATACGGCCATAAATCCAGAATCCGAATATAAAAATCATTATTGCAATGATCACAAATATCAACATTAAAGTATTGTTATTTAAGATTATTTTTTGATTTAAAAGGATATTATTTATTGAAATTCCGCCAAGTATTTGTATTGCAAAAAGAATTAAATTCAAGATGAAACCTGCAATCCAATACCTGCCAAAATTTTTTCTTAAGTCCATTCATATTCCTCCATCCATAAAATGCCACAACTGCGTAAACTAAGAAACCAATTGCTATTAAACCAAGTATATTCCACTTTCCTATACCAAAATTGTCCCTCCATAATCACATTATTGCTACTTTACATAAATCTTGTTAATAAACTATGACTAATTCTAATTTAATTTTAATTAATTCATTCCAATACACCCAAACTCAAAACCCCTTCTAATCATTTTATTCTCCGAATAAAATACAAACAAAAACTTAGTCCGCCCCTAACAATTTATTCATTCTTCAACAAAATTCTGATGGAAAATCCTCAAGTATTAACTTATCCTACTAATTTTCCTTTTGATATCCTTAAAAATAAGGCGTAATAATCCAAATCTTTATATAATCATGAGTGACAATTAATGATAATTTTTTAAAATTGTTAATTGAGGTGGTACTTTTTTAATTTCAAATGAATTTAGAATAGTATTTACGTAAGGATCACATTCACTATTCAACAATACACCTATTGCTGCACTGTCATTCAGAAATATGATAGCTCCAGAATTCAGTTGATCATATACAACTAGGGCTTCATATCCGGATATGGTAACATTTTTAAATTCATTTATGTTGTTTGCATTCCAATCGACATTCTTTAAACTATCTTTTGTTACACGTATTGTTCCAACAGCATTTATTTCCCAATTAGATGGATCCACATCCCCACTATATATTACCACGAATAATGTGGTATTATTGGAATAATCAACTACATTTAAATCGGATGAATAATTGAATTTTATAAATTGATTTTCGAAAACTTTATTATCATTATTATTGGGGATTGAATGATTAAAGACTACAACAACTATTAATACAATAGCAATAATGCCCAAAAATCCTAAAATATAATTTTTCACCATTCTTAATCCTTCCTGTTAATATTTCTAGATAGTTTTAGGTTACTATGATTATCCTATTTATTAATATTGTAAATTGACTAAATTTCTAATAATTAATGATTAAAATACCCAAACTCAAAACTCCTTCTAATCATTTTATTCTCCGAATAAAATACAAACAAAAACTTAGCCCTTCCCTAACAATTTATTACTTCTCCAACAAAATTCTGATGGAAAATCCTCAAGTATTAACTTATCCTACTAATTTTCCTTTTGATATCCTTAAAAATAAGGTGTAATACCAAAGCTTTTTTAATTAATCATATGAAATATTATTTTTAAATTAAGTTTTTATATTACTTTAACCATTTACAATTAACATGGTGATGGATTAAAGTAAAAAATCATATGCGGGACTAAAATGGGCTATCTTGTTTGCAATAAATGTGGGGTTTGCTTCGAACTCAAAGAGGGAGAATCAACGGATGATTTTTACCTCACATGTGAATGTGGAGGTAAATTCAAATATAAAGAATCCACTAACTCATATAACAAATCGGATCTGGATAAGATAAAATGGATTTTAGTTTTTTCAGGGTTTGTTCTTATACTCATGTTCTTGGCGCGTTATTTCGAGTCTAAATCTCCTTTAGACTTATTTTATTTGACAATGGGCATACTGGCCATTATATGGGGTTTTCACGTTAAAGATGAATTTAAAGGAACAGCTACCTATTTTGTGGCTATTTCGTGTGTTAATATAGCTCAGTGGTTAATTTTGGTTTATATATTGTTTATTAGCAAAATTTATGTTACTAATGATCTTTTTACTTTAGCACTTGCCCCCATAGTTACAATATCGTTAATTATTCAAATTCGTACTAGTGACTTAAAATATATTGGAAATCCCCAAAAGACAAATAAAGATGTAATATTAGCGGATAAATTGAAAAAACTCTTAAATAATATGGGAAAAATTATATTGAAATCATTAGGGATTTTGATAATACTTTTCTGCACAGTCAGCTTTTTATTTTCTAGGGACCCTATTGAACTTTATGGCAGTTTAGTAGGGCTCATGGTTTTTGTATACGGATACTTTCGTGAAAATAAAAATGTAATGCCTCCTAATTATGCTCCGGGAATGTACCGTAAAAGTATTTTTGTCCGTGAAAGTAGTAAAATAAAAGTGACAACTGATTATTTTCTGGCCATGCTTGGTGTTATATTAGCTCAATGGTTATTTTTGGTTTATATAATAGGCATTTATCCAAATTACCCGTCAACGGATAATGTTGCGTGGGCTTTTACTATTACAACAATGGTAACAATGTATTTTTATATGCAAATTCGTGAAAGCGACTTCAAATACATTGGTAGGATGCGAAAACTAAACTAATTCAAATTTTCCTGACTGATAAAAATTATAAGGTTGTAAATGGATTTTTAACTCCAAAAGAAAAATAAATAAAGGTTAGCCTGTCCCTAACAATTTATTACTTCTCCAACAAAATTCTGATGGAAAATCCTCAAGTATTAACTTATCCTACTAATTTTCCTTTTGATATCCTTAAAAATAAGGCGTAATAATCCAAATCTTTATATAATCATGAGTGTCAATTAATGATAATTATAAAAACCGGCTCCGGCGTTCTTATGGTTAGTTTAGAGTTATAAAATGATATAAAACATTAAAAAAATGATTAAATAAATTAGTTTTTATTAGAGTTAGTAAAAAAAATTAGTTTGTGTTTATTCTTTTTCTGTAAATAGTTTAATTGATGTGAAAACCAGTAAGCCACCTAATAATATTTTTAGTAATTGTGAAGGGGCATATATAACTAAGAATGCACCGATTGAAGCACCGATTATGGAACTTATACCCATGGGCACGACTAAAGAGGAAATTTCTGATTTTACTGTGTACATTTTATTTTTAGCATGTCTGGTGATTCCTACAATCATGGTTGGTAAGCTAATGAGTAAGCTCATGGTACCAGCCAATTTGACATCTATTCCAAATATTAAAATTAGTATGGGGATGATAACTTCTCCACCAGCTACTCCTAAAAGGCTACTAATAATCCCGATTAGTAGTCCACATAATACGGCTACAATAAATTCAATATAAAAGTTATTGAAGGCTATTCCCATAGAACCAAATGTAATAAAGCTTTCAGTTATTAACAACAATCCCATGATAAGGAGAAGGATTAACAATACTTTTTTGAATAAAACATCGGATATTCTAGTTAATAATCCAATTCCATAGTAAGCTCCGGTAATAGAACCAATGATAATAGCAACCATTAAAATTACTTGAGGATAAATAAGAGAAATGTCGAAGTTGTTTATCCTAAAATAAGCTGCGGAAACAACAGTAATTAAACTAATTAACATATTCAGAGCCACGGCTTTCTTAGCAGGTTTGCTAAATGTCTTTAATAAAAAGGGTAGTCTAAACTCAGCCCCGCCAAGACCTATTAAGCCACCTAAGCAGCCAATAGGTGCGCCTATGATAAATGATAGAATTCCAGTTTTTTTATTATCCATTTTATCTCCATAGAATTATGTTTTAAGTGGAGTTTGTAAAACGAGTTATATATACTATCACCACGTTTAAGTATCGCTACATTCTAGAATTCGCAGTGCAGAATTAGGCTCCCTATTAGTTTCGTTATTTGCATTTATTGATGAAGTAAAAGGGGTTTATGAGTCACTTTTCTCAGAGGGGACGTAGAAGGAAAGTAGAGGGACTTAAAGAACCTAAAATACGTGCAAATCTTACAAAAGAGGATATTTGTCAGATGTTAGAGGTTTGCCGGACTTTTAAAATGAAGGCGGTAATCCTAGCACAAGCCTCCTCAGGACTGGCAGGTTCAGATCTTCTCAATCTAAAAATCTCACACTTCAAGGAGGGCATTAAGGAAGTTTATGATGATAATGGTGAGCTTAGGCGTATTTGCCAGTTGAGCTTGGAGCGGAAGAAAACACACGTTAAATTCACGACTTTCTTTAATGAAGAAGCTGTCAGGGCCATTGAAAGGTACCTTGAGTTTGAACGGGAAGACATCAAACCAGATGACGCACTCTTCTCAAGGTATAAATCCGGTGGAGACCATATGACTCCGATGGCCATCCAGCAGTCCTACCGTGACATAAATAAATTCCTGAACTGGGAACCGGATGAGGGCGGCTTTTACAGAGCAACCAGCCACATGCTCAGGAAATTCTTCAACACCCAACTAATTAATGCAGGAATGGCTGAGGAAATCCGGGAGCACATGATGGGCCATAAGTTTAAAGACCGGGTCAGGGATGCATACTACCTAGCCGACCCCGATGACCTTCGAAAAACTTACCTGAGGTATATTGACTACTTAAATGTGAAAAGTTCCCCTGTTAATTATTCGGTGGATGAGATAAGGGAACTGCAACAACTTGTTGCAGGAATGAAAAAGGAGTTAAAGGAATTGAAGGGTGAGGTTTAGGGGTGTTATTTTTTTTTGATTATTTAGAATTCAATATGTCACAAGGTAATGGATTACTAAAAAATGATGTATTGGTCTCTTCAATTACCTCGTTGATTAATTTGCATCTAAAAGGAAAATTTTCAATGAAAATGTCTTTTTTTTCTCCAAATACATTCTCGGAGAACTCTGATGCGAACGAATTATCATTTTTAATCCTTAATAGGATTGTCATTACTTTGCCTGAATCATGGTTTGAGAAAACAGGGTTCATCCAATAATTTTCTTCTGGATTTTCTAATTTCTTTTTGAAACAGTATAAACTTAAAATTAAGCTGAATTGGCATAAATATTTCAAAAATTCCTCTTTAGATCTGAAGAATTCATTTAAAAATTCTTTGTAATTGTAAGATTCATATAAAAAGTTGAATATCCCTTTTAAATTATCTGGTGAAAACATTGATGGTTCGAAGACACTGCTATTTAACCACAGGGGTTTTGATGAAATTTTTGGATTATTATCGTTAATCATTTCAATTTTTATTAGTTTGCCTAAAAGTTCAAATCTTTCGTTTTTGATTGCACAAGCTCCTAGGCAACAATATGTGTTGAATAATGTGGCATGAGGTAAATATCTTACCGGGGGTCTCCAACTATAATCTCCTTTACCTTCGAATAATATGTCTGGCAAATTATAGATATCTTGAAGAATTTTAATAAATTCATTAGCGTAATCAGAGGAGTATTCGATTAAAGTTAGTCCAATTGAGGTTATTTTGTCAGTGTAATTTTCTAATTCTTTTAAACCATCAATAAGAACTTTAATATCTCTTTTTTTAATATATTCCTTATCTACTTTAGGATATAGTTCAAACCATTGGTTTTCAATTATTTTTATTTGTTTTTTGACTAACACACGTAGGTTTACATCATCTTTTTCTTTAATATACTCTTTAGATTCTTCAATAACATTCTTTTTAAATGAATTTTCTTTCTCTTGATTAACTAATTTTAAACGGTTTTTGATCTTTGTTTCTAATTTAATTCTAAATTCATTGAGATCATTAGGATCCCAAAAAATAATGTCATAACCGATTAAATCAAAATGAATTTTAGGGCCGTCTTTTTTAAAATTAGGACTTTCCGGCAAATGATCTTCTCTAGAAATTAAAATTAAATTTTGAAATTTATTTAAACCCATCGTGTATCCAACTTCCAAATAACAATTAGGTCTTTCATTAGTTAAATCTGCTATAATAATATCCGAAGACTTAATAAAATTAACAATTTCACTTTTTAATAGATTGCCCTCATTATGTTTGTCAACACGTTTTACATCCAAATCACATGTTTTCAATGTAGGAACTAAAATTTCATGGTAAAAATTGTCTAATTCTGGATTACCAATTTGCATGATGACAAATGATTGTTGCATCAAATTCAGACTCCTTACGGGTTAAAATAAATGAAATGTTACAGTCAATACGTATTTAATTTATTTGATGTGTTAATATTATATAAACTTTTCAACGTTCTTAAAATGTGTTTTTGCCACATTTGGTAGTATTTTAGGGTCTATATCTTCTGGTTGAGAACTTCTAAGGTCAATATCATATTCTTCATTTAATTTGTCTACTTCAATTTCAAATAAATATTTAGCAATTATACTTGCTGCAGCCACTGAGGTTTCAGACTCTCCTCCAGAAATTTGAATGATTTCTAGATTTTTTTTATCAACTTTTTCGAGTCTGTATTCTGTTTTTTCGTAATCAAACTTGTCAATTATAACTTTAGCATTGTTAAATTCAATTTTTTCTAGAAGTTCTTGAATAGCTTTTGAATGAGCCCAAGCCATCATATCATTAAGAGATTTTCCTTCTCTTTTGAACTGTTTATAACGAGTATTATATTTAGTAGGAAAAATTCTCACGCTGTTGCGTTTAAATTTCATTTTGATAAGTTCATTAGCTAATTCCATTAATTTTGGTTTTTTTATGGTTTTGCTATCTTTTACCCCTAATTCTCTTACTTCAATAATCTCTTGGGGTGATAAAGCTGTCGCAACTACAATTAAAGGCCCGTACCATTCGCCTTTTCCAGTTTCATCAGATCCCAAAATATAGTCATATCCTTCTTCTTTTTTAAGGATATCATTTATTATAGATTTAGATGCTTCGCTACCATTATGGACAACTTTTAATGAGTTATAAACAACAATACTTACTTCTTGATCTTTAATTCTCAATAATTCATACTGGTTTGTGACAGGAATTGTCTTTATTTTATTTTTAGAAATTAGAGATTTCAATTTTTCAAGTTCTAAATCATTGATAACCAATGAAGTTGTTTTCATAGAAATGTTTTTATATTTATGTTTATATTACTTTTTTCATGGGTATTAGTTTGACTTTAGGAACAGATCGGAATTGTGATGATGCTGTGATTAAGGGTATTTTGGAAAAATATGATTGTGATGAAAGACAAACAACATCGCCCTATCAAAAATGGGCTATTAAAGCTGCAGGAGTCACTGTCACCCGTTTTGAAGATAAACTTTTAGTACAAGGGAAAGAAAATGAGGATAGCTTGGAATTAATTAAAGATTTAGTAAAACTGGATTCCCTTAAATTAGATAGGGGAAACTATGAGAAGTTCACTAAATTATTTGGATTTTCCCATAATGCTATTGTTTGTACTGATTGCCATAGTCCTTCTGTTTTACTTATTGAGGGTCATGTTAATGATACGGGAATAGTTTTTAAAAAAGATTGTGGGCATAATTTAGACATGAGACCGCCTCTAATTATTTACACTTGCAGAATATTACCTGACCTCAATATTCTAGTATCCGGAATGCTTTCTAGATGTATTAACCTGGGTCATTTTGATGGTTTTGAAATTGTAATTCCAACGTTTGTTTTAGAAGTAATTGATATTCTTTTAGGGCCTAAAGAGAAAAAAGGAGCTTCGAACGAGATTAACAGATTAATCGAACTTGCGAAACACGGGAAAATAAGAATTTTTAATTGTCAATATGAAAATCCAATATCAGATAAGAATGAGCTCGAAATAAAGGAAGATAATTTTGTATTAAAACTATCTAATCTTACAAACTCAATTCTTTTTACATCTGACCGTAATTTGAGAGATAGGGCATTATTAGGTAAACGACCAACAATTTATATTGATCCCAAATATGGTAAGAAAATAAAAATTCTTTGTTCAGATTAATTTTAATTATTTTTTTCACTCAATCTTAAAACTCATTCTAAACCCTCCATGACCCAAACTAAAAACAAATAAAAACTTATCTCACTCCTAACAATTTATTACTTCTCCAACAAAATTCTGATGGAAAATCCTTGAGTATTAACTTATCCTACTAATTTTCCTTTTGATATCCTTAAAAATACGGCGTTATAATCCAAATCTTTATATAATCATGAGTGACAATTAATGATAATTATAAATAATTATAAATAAGGGTAAATCATAACTACCTTTCGGATAATAAATAATAATTGAAAATTAATTGAAAAATAGAAATAACATTCAAGTATTTATGTACTAAATTACGGTGGTCCAATGCTTACATCAGTTCAGAAGGAAATACTACAGAGTCTCATAAATTTATACCGCAACTCAGAAGGAATGTCCGTTAAAGGAGAGGAAATAGCTGAGTTGATGAACCGT
>NPIE01001192.1_pt2 | contig 11107 bp, 5 predicted proteins | sample 8637661 | NCBI WGS metagenome assembly NPIE01 (sample SAMN07420842, study PRJNA396082) | bioreactor metagenome | isolation source: sample BA12 brine-fed electro-methanogenic bioreactor BA | place: Japan: Kochi | collected 2016-12-09 | reverse complement strand
AGCCTGAGGACGGTAAGGAGAATTTATTGGATTCGTCCAAGAGTGTCCCGCCCCACGACCAATGCGAGGACGCCATTCCCTTGACGGCAGGGGAGACGTATCATGGTTCTTCCTCGGGGGCGCTGACCGAGGTTGACGACATGTTTGGCAGCGCGGACGTATGGCATGCGCTCACGCCCGCGCAATCGGGCGTTTTTTCCTTCTCGCTCTGCGGCAGCGCCTTTGATACGGTGTTAAGTCTTTTTACGGGCCCATGTAATAATCTGGCAAAGATATTCACCAATGACGACAGTGTTGATTGTGGGCTGCAATCCCAATTCTGTGCTTGGCTGGCGAAGGATGAGCGTTACTATCTCCGGGTCGCGGGATATGACGGGGCCACAGGCGAATACGTCTTGGGGGTGAGCGCTGATTGTTCCGGGACCGCCCTTGAAAATTGTCCTGATTCACCTGTCATGGACGGCGGGTTCGAAGTCATTGTCAACAACCCCTGGTGGGAAACCCGCTCGGATAATTTTGATACGGTCCTTTACGGCGAATTCATGGGCGAGGACAACGCCATGGTCCCGTATCAGGGCAATGTTTTTCTATGGTTCGGCGGTGTCGCGGGCGTGGAAGAAAGCGGGTATGCGCGGCAGCGGGTCGTTATTCCCCAAACCCATGGTGAATTGCGTTTTTTCATGAAAATCCAGGGCGCTCTGACGCCTGGATGGATGCGCGTGCTGCTGGATGATGACGTGCTGTTCGAGGTCACCCAGGAAGATGTTGACCTGTATTGGCCGGCGCGATACAAGCAGGTCGTCCTGGATATTTCCGCGTATGCAGACGGCGAAGAACACTTGCTTGTCTTCGAGTCGTATACCGCCGCGGGTGATGCCGCCCTCAACTTCCTGGTGGATGCCGTATGCATCACGGCAGCGCCGCTCCCCGAACCGGAGTTCATCGAAATCAGTAGTATTGAAGCGCTTCAGCGTATCGGCTTTGACGACGCCTATCCCCTTGACGGCCATTATCGTCTCGTTGCGGATATTGACGCCTCGGCAACAGCGACCTGGAACGACGGCGCGGGCTTTAATCCGCTAGGCGTTAATGTAGAGGGGCCCTTTAATGGCGTCCTTGACGGACAGGGCCATGTCATTCGCAACTTAACCATCAACCGTCCTGCGATGAAGTTTGTTGCTTTGTTTGGAGCAACCTATCAGGCGCTGATAAAAGACTTGATTATTGAAAATGCTTCAATCGCGGGCAAGGAAATAGTCGGCGCGCTGTCGGGATTTTTTCTCCAGGCGGAAGTGATTGATGTTGAGTGTCGCAACGTCGAGATTGTTGCAAACGATTGGGCAGGCGGCTTGAGCGGAATGGCCATGCGCTCCTCGGTGCGAAATTGCCGGGCGTCGGGTATTGTGACAAGCGAATCGGGCGCCGGCGGTCTTATTGCGGTAACGCAGGAAACGGTCTTATCCAATTGTCATTCGGAAGGCGCGGTAGCGGCTGCGCCTCGAGGAAACGCCGGCGGTATTGCGGGCGCCTTTATGGCGTCTTTCTTAAAGAACTGCTACTCGTCAGCCACAATCACCGGCACAAGATTTTCTGGTGGAATGGTTGGTATGGCCACCGACGCCTCGCTTCTCATGGACGCCGCCGCTGTTGGCAGTGTGACTGGAAATGACGGCATGGGCGCATTTCTGGGCGCGGTCAGCGACCATGATATCGTCGTATTGCGATGTCTGGGCACTGGGGATGTAAGAGGCAAAACCGCCGTAGGCGGATTTGTGGGCGTGGCCAAAGGCAGCCGGTTCACGGACTGCGAAGCGACGGGAAATGTGTTCGGCGCCTTTAACACCGGTGGGTTCTCCGGTGAATATATGAGCGACCAATTGACCGGGATTATACAGGGGGGGGTAGCTTCGGGCATGGTTCATGGCGTCGAACGTACCGGCGGGTTCGCGGGCACACTACAGCATGTATTGTCCGTTGAAAACTGTCATGCCAGGGGCGTGGTGCATGGCAACACCCTCACCGGCGGATTTGTCGGTTATTTATGGAATACGCCCCTGTTCGATCTATCGGTCTCGGGGATGATTTACGCCAATTACTATTCAGGCGGAATAGCGGGATATGCTGGCTTCTCCTCTTTAACCCGGTGTCATTCCACTGCCTTTGTCATCGGCGGGACCAATGTCGGCGGTATCGTTGGCGCCGCAGCCTCGAGCAGCATTGAGAAGTCCTATGCCGCAGGCGTACTCATCGGCAGGGCCAGCGTCGGCGGACTTGTGGGCGAAGGCGCGGAAGTCTCATTTTCGGAATGCTATGCCGCCGGTCCGATTCAAGGAGAGGATTCCGTTGGCGGCATTGTCGGGGTGGCGTCGGCGCCTTGCGACGCCGAGGCGGTGTTCTGGGACGCCGAAGCAACCGGCGTGGACACCTCCGCCGTCGGTCAGGACAAGACGACTTCCGAGATGATGCGACGCGCCACCTATATCGCGGCGGGCTGGTCCTTTCAGGATTCAGCGGAATCCGAAGGCTTATGGCGCAACGCCGACGGTATGTCCTACCCTTATTTTTTGGCCCATGTGGATGAAGATGCGCGGTTCATGGTCGAAACAGGCGCAATCAACAGTGAAGTTCTTGTGTCGCCTTCGCAGACTGAATATCGCCCCTATGCGCTGGCAACGCTGGAAGCAACCCCTGCGGAAGGCTATACATTTGCGGGATGGGCAGGCGAAGGCCTGAGCGATACCATTGAGTTGACGATGAACCCCATTGCACTTGTAATGACGCGGAACATGGGCATTACAGGCGTTTCCCTGCGGGAGATCGTTGAAATCAGCGCCATGGACGCCCTGCAGCAAATCGGCAATACGCCCGAACACCCGCGCCAGTGGCAGTATCGGCTGACCGGGGATATTGACGCCAGTGAAACGGTTCATTGGAATGACGGCGCGGGGTTCAAACCCTTGGGCGGCGTCCGCTTCACGGGAAGATTCGATGGTAATGGCCATGCCATCACGGGCCTGTATATTAACCGTCCCTATGAATCCCATATCGGGTTGTTCGGCAGTGTATTCGGCGAAATAACAAATGTCGTCGTCAGGGATGCGTCCGTGAACGGCATGCGATACGTAGGCGGCTTGGCGGGCGTACTACGCGGCAATGCATCCGGGTGTCGCGTGGAAGGTATTGCCGTCCAGGGCGATGATTTCGTGGGCTGCCTGGCAGGATACCTGTTCAAGGGTGATTATGCAGATTGTCATGCCGAGGGACAGGTCTCGGGAACGACAAATGTCGGCGTGCTGGCCGGTGGGATTGCCCAGGGTGCGCTGCGCGACGCTTCGGCGCAAGGAAGCGCTCATGCGACGCAGCAGACCTGCGGCGGGTTGCTTGGATTTGTGTATGACGCCGCCATTGAAGCCTGTCATGCCGAATCCACGGTCACCGGCGCGAGCACGGCCGGCGGGCTTCTCGGGTCCATGCAATACAGCACCCTTGCCCAGAGTTACGCGACCGCTACGGTTTCCGACGGCATCAAATTGGGCGGCCTGGTGGGCGCGCTCAGCGACAATTCACGCATATCCACATCATACGCACTGGGCGCCGTATCGGGCGAGGACATGGTGGGCGGTCTGGTCGGCAGCAGCAACAACGGCGTCGTCAGCGACTGTTTCACCCTTGCGCAAACAACGGGATATCAATATGTGGGCGGCCTCGTCGGCCTGTTGGACGGCGGCGGGACGGAACGCTCCTTCGCGGCAGGTCAAGTGCTTGGCGTCGCCAATGCGGGCGGCCTGAGTGGTTATGTTGAAACAGGGAACTGCGTCGCGTCGTTCTGGGACGCCGGCGCGACCGGTATACCCCATTCCGCGTGCGGCCAGAGCAAAGCCAGCCAGCAGATGCTGCGACGCACCACGTTTACCTCTTCCGGCTGGGATTTTGCGCGGATATGGACCAACGTGAACTGCCTCACCTATCCCTGGTTGCAGGCGTTGCCATGCCCCTACGGCGACAACTGCCTGGGCGCAGACGCCTGCGAAGGTGAGGATGCCGCCGAAGGCGAGGGGGATGGCGGTGCGGAGGGCGAGGGCGAAGGCCCCGATGCGCCTTGTGACGGATGTCGCGGGTGTGCGCCTAATTGTGAGTCGCCCCAGGAAAACAGGTTGTTCAATGTCTTAAAACAATACATGCTCTTTCATTGGCTTGACTGAGTAGTTGCAGGCACAAAGACGACGAGCGTACCGCTTTGTTTTATATAGTTTTTATTCACATGTTGTAAAACGGGCGCATATACTCTTGGTAGGATAATGTCCTACCCATCCTACCCATCCTACACGTACTACAGAACACGAGCGATAACGTCTTGCTGTTTACACAGGCGCCACGAGCCGACAAGGCGCTAGTCAACGAAGATTTCATCCTCCACGACAATTCTTACCGGCGCCAACGCTTCCAAACCGGTCATATCCATACGCGCCGCTTCACCGACGATCGAAATCAGTTTGCGCTTGCCCGTAATATATTCTTTGTGGAAATCCGCAAGCAAGGCCATCTCCTCGGCGGATTCAATGGCGGCGTACCATTCCCTGCGCGGATCAGGGGTTAAGGCTCGGCGCTCCCAATCCAGCACGACCCGGGGAATCTCGCGAAAACTGATTCGGTTCGCGCGATAGTCGTTCAACAGCGCTTCCCGCGCCAGGCGATAGCGTTCCTCAGACAGGGGCATGTTGTCCATGAGATCGCAGAACGCCTCGATGGCCTCGATGGTCTTGTCCGCCTGGGTCTGGATGACGCCGAGCATCAGGTTCCGTTCGTCTCTTCGCGCGCCCGGGCGATAGTGCGCGCCCACGAGATAAGCCAATGCGCGCACTTCGCGCAGTTCCTGAAATACAATACCGGACATGCTCCCGGCGAAGTACATGTTGAACAGTTGGGCGGCGGCGCTGATATCCGGGTTATAGGGAACGCTGCCGAATTCGAGGCGAATATGGGCCTGCGCCATCTCGCGATCAAGAAAATAGAGTTCATCCCTTTCGGGGAAACGTATCTGTTGCAGATGATAGGGCGGCGGCGCGGTAAAGGCCTCTTGATGGATATGGCGACGCGTCAGGGTGTCGCATACCTGCTCCAGCGCCAGGGCGCCGGTATATAAGACATAGTGCTTATGAGACAAGGCGTCCCGCAGCGCCTGCTGCAATTTGGCGGCTTCGAGGGCAAGCACCGCGTCGGCAGGCAGCATATGCAGCCACGGGGAATCATTGCCCGAACGGTTGAATTCCACAAGAGCCGTGGACAATTGCTGCGGCTCCTTGCGCGCGTCTTCACGCTGTACAAGGATGATCCGCTTCAGCTCTTCCAAAGTGTGCTCATCCGTTTTCGGGTGTTCAAGCATTTCCATCAGCAATGCGATAGAGGCGTCGAACTCGCTGTCCAGGCCGGTAAGCGAAATGAGGGTCTGGTTGTCCTCGACGTTGATATTGAAGTCCGTGCCAAGCCTGTACCATGCGATTTGCAGTTCCTCGGCGGACATCGTTTCCGTGCCGGTCCGTTGCAGCAGACGCGCCGCGATGGCCATGCGATTGTCCTGGCGCGTGCCGATATCCAGGACAAAAGTCAGCGCGAAGACGTCGTTGATGGGATTCGGCGCATGATAGACCACCATGCCCCCTTCGGTTTCGTGGCGCTGATAATCCGTGTCCGGCGCGATGAATACCGGCGTTATCGGTTCGACGTCCATGGCGAGCAGTTCGGCGGCAAAGGGCGATTGTTGCGCGGCGTCTATGGTAATCTCCGGCAGGGGCGGCTTCTCCACCTTGGGCGCCTCGTGCGGCGCGTCCTCGCGGAAGCCGGCCACGTAATTCGCGCCAAAATAGTGATTCGCCACGCGCACAACGTCCTCGCGCGTCACCGCCTCCATGCGTTCGATGAAACGATGGGCCCGCTCCCAGGGCTCGAAGGCAATCCAGGACCTGCGCATCAGCGCCACGCGGGCGGCGTCGGACTCAAGGCCTGTCTTTTCACGCTTTTTGTAATCGTTGATGATCGCGGGGATAAGCCATTCCTCGAATGCGCCGTTGCGCACCAGGCCCAGTTGTTCGAGTAGTAGTTGTTCCACTTCTTCCATGGACTGGCCGTCTTTGGGGACGCCGTATAGAAATTGGACGCCGTAATCGTTGAGCTGCATGGAAAAGGCGCCCGCTTCGCGCACGCGCTGTTGCTGGTTGAGATTCAGATTGATGAGCCCCGCCACGGAATTGTCGAGGATCATGTCGAGCATGGTCAGCGCTTCCGCGTCTTCGTGATCTCGCGGCGCCGTGCGAAAGGCCAGCAATACAAAGGGTTCGGCCCGATAACTGACGCGGACTTCCTCGCGACCGTCCAACGGGTCTTCGTCCCACTGTTGCGGCTCGGGAAGGGCGCGCGGCGTCCAGGCTGAAAAATGTTCAGCAATGACTGACATTGTTGCTTCGACGTCAATATCGCCCGAGAGGAAGATGGCCATGTTGTTGGGAACGTACCACGCATCATAGAATTCATGAATCCGTTTGATGGAGGGGCTTTTCAGATGCTCCACATGGCCCAGGGTCGGCTGCTGCCCGTAGGGATGATTCTTGAACAAAACCGCGCTCACCGCATTCTGGATAATGCGGTTCTTGTTGTCCAGGGCGCGGTTCATCTCCTCATACACCGTCTCAAGCTCGGTCTGGAAGAGCCTGAACACCGGTCGTGCGAAACGGTCCGATTCGAGCAGGGCCCACTGCCGCAACCGGTTTGACGGTAAATCTATTTTATAGACCACTTCCTCATGCCAGGTATGCGCATTCAGGCCGCGCCCGCCGATGGCGCGATAAATCCGATCGAATTCGTTGGGCGCGGCGTAAGTCGCGGCCAGCGTGGACTCCTGCGTGATCTCGGCATAAATCTCACGACGTTTCTCCGGGTCCGTTTCCTCGAAATGCCGCTCGTAGAGCTCCTTGATGCGGTCCAGATGTGGTTTTTCCGCGTCATAAGCCATCGTGCCCAGGCGGGTGGAACCTTTGAACAGCAAATGCTCCATATAATGGGCCAGGCCCGTGGTCTCCGGCGGATCATGTTTGCTGCCGGCGCGCACCGCTATCTCCGCGAAAAAACGCGGCGTATCGCGATTCACACTGAGATAAACCTCGAGGCCGTTGTCCAGGCGATACAGCGCCGCTTGGAGCGGGTCGGTCGGATAGGGCCCGGCAATATGGGTGTAGCCGGATGCGGCGCCCCAGGCCGATGCGTAAAGACACACTGTTAACAGCACCAGAGCAGCAGTAAACCGCCCCATGGGACTATAAAGATTCATGGATGATGTTCTCCGGTAAATCCAGTGTTGAAAGGCGTTCCTTAAAAGCGTATGTGTCAATGTATTCTACAGGGAACGAGGATAATGCTTCCACCGTTTATGATATTGCCCGACAATTCGTCGGCATAAGTTACGGTTGCGACAACGCGATTACGTCCTGTTTCTCGAACGCGCGACCATCATGAAACGTACACAGGACAGGTTGGACAGGAACATCTTTGCGTCGGCCCGGGGGGAATGCAACATCGGCCTGGTGATTTCTTCGCCATGACTGCTGACTTTGACCTGTGCTAACACGCTGACGACAAGGGGCCTGCATAAAGCGCCTGATTTACAGCAATCTACCTGGGCTCGCAACGAAACCCAGTGAGATATGCGGCCAACGCGGCGTTGCCCGCTATTTGATATTGTCATATTGCCGTTTGGCCGTGACCCGCTTTTCCACATCCGTCCGTGTTTGCTTCCAGAGTTTTTTGACTTCGCGCATCTCCGCAGTCATGGCTGCCTTCTGGGTGGTGGTTTCCGAGTTGGGATCGGGCGCCCATCGATGATAACTCGCCTTCCCCACGGCGGCGCGTTTGGCGACAGGCGGCGGCGCGACAACAGCCGTCGGCGTTTTTGCGTACCAGTAGGCGACACTGCTCATTTCGTTGCAAAGGTGATTGGCGTGGCCGCATTCAATGGTCACCTTGATTTCCTTCTTGAAACGCACGGGGTTCTCGATATGATGCACATAACTGGTCTGGTAGCCGCCTGTATCCGCCTCATGGATAGAGGAGCCGTTGCGTCCGAAGGCGTTTTTCTGCATGCCCCAGGCCTGATTGAGATAATCCTCGCTGCCCGTGCCGTGCAGGTCGGGCGGCCATTTGTAGCCGTCCACCCAGATCATGTCGTCACCCTCGCCCCACCAGGTCCCCTGGAAATTGGTAACGCTGAGATTACAGCCGATATAGTGGCCCGCGCCCTTGGTTTCGAGTATGACGTAATTGTTTTTCCAAGCGACGCGCTCCTTGTTGGCCACGTCCACCAGCGGCGTGTTCACGGGGATTTCATGGGCCCAACCGCCAAAGGGATTCTGCCGTCTGAATTCGGCGTGAAAATAGAGTTCCTCCTCGGGCAGGGCTTCGTCATAGGTTTCGTAATCTATATAGAAATACTGGTAGTGGTCCTCGTTCGATTCATTGATCAATTCGATACGAGCCCGTTTACGGAAGGGCATGGGCGCGTAGCAGTTTAACGCGCATCCGATTTCCATTTCGTTGTTATGAGCGGTCGAAGCGGTAAACAGAAAACTATCATAGCTGTTTACAATCGTATGCCCCAATCCAAAGAAATCTCCAAGCGGCACGAGCACGCTGGGGTGCTTTGCGTCGTCCCAGGTGATCCTGATGAGAACACTGCGATAATGATTCGGCTGGGTCATCCAGATATGGGTGATTTTTCCCGGCCCCTGGATGTCGGCGAGGGTAACGGTTTTTCCAGGTCTGATAATCCAGCGGTCCTGATTGCGTCCGGAGGTGTCCCAGGACGCGCAACGTCCCGTTTTGGCGCGTTTCAATTTTGTCAACGTTTCAAACATGATTAGCTCCTTGAAGTTGGGGGATATTCCGTACGCGGGCAGTAGCATACCGAAAAAGGCGTGGTCGATGCCATTTCCCGATTTTGAAAAGGATGGTATAATTGTTATGCAGGACATCTACTCGCAACGGCGCGCGGGCTGTTATAAAGTGCGCGCCCTATTTGGAGGATTGACCATGGCCGCATACGGAATTCCCGATAATCCGGGATTGATAACAAAATCAGGGTTGCGCGCTTGGTGGCTGGAGCATCTGCGTGGGTATAAAGTGCTTCAGGTGCGTCGTCATCCGCGCGAAGGCTGGTTTGGTCACATCAAATACGACGCAACCTATCTCATGCTTCCGCGACAGTATTACGATTAGTCCGGCAGCATCACAACAACCAGTACAAGCAGATAATCAGCATGATTTCGATATAGAGATGGGCGAGAAAGGGCAGGAGAAGGTTGCGCCGTTTCACGCACCACGTGGTCAGTATGATTGAGAAAACTGCCATGCCCCCCGCTTCGATAAGAGGCTTTTGGAGGTGATACAGCGTCTCGAAGAGGGGAATCAGCATCCATCCCCAGCGAGGAAAGCGCGCGTGAGCGGGACGCAGCAAAAAATAGCGATGCATGAATTCCCAACCCGGCAGCCAGGCAAGCACCCATATCAGATGGGCAAAAGCATAGGCTCTGCGCAGCTCGGGCGACAGGTAACTCATACCGGGATAAGCGGCGCGCAATGAGGGAAACACGCGGATGCTGAGTACGGCTATTCCGCCAAGAACCATCATGACGGCGAGCAGACCCCAGTCGAGGCGTTTCCAGCCGCGGGGAGAAAACCAGGCCCAATCCATGCGCTTCAAACAGATACAAAAGGGCAGGACGAACCAGAGCGTGAACTTATAGAGATCAAAAGCGCGTACCGGCCGCGCCAGCGTCCAGTCCGGCGGCGTCATGGACAACATGCGCCAGGGCGTCGCGAAGCGCCATTGAAATACGGACCAGTCAAAGGGCAGTGATACGCCCAGCGTGGCGAGCGCGTCAACGCCGAGCACCAGGAGCACATAAACAAAGGCGGCGGTCAGTCCCCATTGTTTCCATCCCCTTACACCGGAGCACGCCGTTTGTTGCACTGATTTTTTGCCGGCGGCGTTCATGCTTTGGGGCGCCTTTTACCAGAATGCCAGGGACAGTGCGCCGCCACGGTGCAGCCGGCGCATTTCGGCGCGCGCGCCTGACAGACCGCACGCCCGTGAAAAACCATGTAATGGGAGAAGCGCGTCCAGTGTTCGCGCGGCCAAAGTGTCATAAGGTCCCGCTCGATTTTTGTGGGGTCGCTTTGCCGGGTAAAGCCCAGCCGGCTTGTCACGCGCTTACAGTGGGTGTCCACGATGACCCCGGGCACGTCAAAGCATTCGCCCAGTACCGCGTTGGCGATTTTACGGCCTACGCCGGGCAACGCAAGCAACGCGGTCATCTCGCCGGGTACGGCGCCGTCATGCCGGTCGAGCAATATCCGGCACGAATCGCGGATACTACGCGCTTTCTGATTGAAGAAGCCGCAGGAGCGGATGGCGTCCTCGAGCGCGCCCGGCGGCGCGTTGGCGAAATCTCGGGGCGTCTTGTACTGCTTGAACAGGTCCCTGCACACGAGATTGACGCGCGCGTCCGTGCATTGCGCCGCGAGGATGGTCATGATAAGCAATTGAAACGGTGAGGCATACGCCAGGGTGCAGTGTACATCAGGATAGGCCGTTTCGAGCCCTTTGAATATTTCGGCGACCCGCTGCTGTTCTTTTGCGCTTATTCTGGCGGCCATATATATCGATTTCCTCTCGATGACGGGGATTCACGCTTTCAGATATGATTGATAGCATAGCAGACCGACAGTTTCCGGGGAAAGGCGTGCTGTGTGACTTTTGCGTCCGTGGGCGCGCTTATGATTAAATGATGGTCGGTTTTTTTCAACGCGGGCATTGCCCGCAACCCAGATAGTGTGACCTTTTTGGAGTGCGCAAGTCATACTTGCGCTTTACCTTTCGCAGCGCCGTAAACTCCGAGTCGTTTGGTGAAGATCGAGGCTAACGAGAACAAGAAAGCAAAAGCGCAAGTATGACTTGCGCACTCCAAATCTAATCAAAATGTAACTGTCTGGCAGCACCTTCTTTTGTTGGTTGCCTGGCATTAAAATATCCTGTTGCAGTTCAAACTTTAGTTTGTGGCGT
>NPIE01006715.1_pt4 | contig 11149 bp, 11 predicted proteins | sample 8637661 | NCBI WGS metagenome assembly NPIE01 (sample SAMN07420842, study PRJNA396082) | bioreactor metagenome | isolation source: sample BA12 brine-fed electro-methanogenic bioreactor BA | place: Japan: Kochi | collected 2016-12-09 | reverse complement strand
CAAGTTTTTTCTAATTTCTCGTGCTTTCTCTAAATACTCCTCCCAAATTTCCAGGCCTAATATATTTGAAAGCACTTCTTTACGTTCACCAGGGGGAAGTTGTGTAAATTGATCTGCCTTACCTTGCAAAAAGAAGGAAGCATTCGTAAAGGTGTTGTAATCCATTTTAAGTGTGGAGATAATTCTCTTTTGAGTTTCGGTTACAGAATGTTCTGTGAGTGATCGCCAGTCATTCGTTTCTGGGTCTCGGATATAGAATTCTAAAACCATCGCTTTTTCGATTTGTTTGGTTCTACGGATACGATAATTTTGATGTTCGTACTTAAAATCTAAAGAAACAATAGCTGTGTCTGATTGTTGATTAATTATTTGATCATCACGAGCGCGTGCTTTACCAAACATGACCCATGTGATAGCGTCTAAAATAGATGATTTTCCAGCCCCATTTGCACCAGTGATGCTTGCTAAATGTAAACCTTCAAAGTTAATATCTACTGGAGTGATGTAAGAAAGGAAACCCTGTATGCGCAGATCTTTCGGTATCATATCTCTGGTGAATCATCGTCTATCATAATATCTGATGAAGATGGAATAACCAGTACTTTATCTACTCTTTTTCCATCCATATCCATAATTTCAAAGCGAAGATGATATACATCCACATGCTGACCAACCTTAGGAATACTATCTAAAACTGCCATCATAAAACCACCTAAGGTTTGAAATCCGATACGATCTTCTTCTGGAAGAATTTCAATTCCTAATAGTTCCTTCACTTCATCTATTGGCAATAAACCGTCCAACAACCAAGAACCATCTTCACGCTCAACAATCTGAATTTCTTCTTCTTCCCCAGCAGTCGGGATAGCTCCAACAATTGATTTAAGTACATCATAGNNTCGTAACCATTCCCAAAACACCACTAAATTCATCAATTACCAGTGCTGCATGGGTACCTGCTTCCTTGATAAGATCCAAAGCTTTAAGCGCTGATGTGCTATCTGGCACGAAAAGTGGGGTTTGCAACAAGTTTTGAATGGATGGTCTGCTACTATTGAGGCTATTACTCAATAAATCTTTCGTCTGAAGCATACCTTGCACGTTGTCCAATTCTCCGATGGCTACTGGAAAACGACTATGGTTGGAATTAATCACCTGTTCTATGATGACATCAAAAGGTTCATCCAAATCAATCCATTCAATTTCTGTACGCGGGGTCATGATCGAATCTATCGATCGACCTCCAAGACGGAAAATTCCAGTCACCATATTTTCTTCAGCCGATTCAAATATCCCGGATTGAGCACCTTGTTTCATGAGGACTTTTATTTCTTCTTCCGTAATGATTGGATCTTTAGAAGCTTCTATGCCAAGTATTTTGAGGCCCAAATTTGTCGATGCACTCAATAATTTCACAACAGGTGAGGTTATCAAAGAAATGAATTTCATTGGTAATGCCACAGCAGAGGCAATTTTCTCTGGTGAATTCATACCCAATCGTTTAGGTATTAATTCACCGATGACCAATGAGAAATATGTGGTTAAGAGAACGACTATAGCAAAAGAAATGATCTCGCCATATTGGGCTAACCAGGGAATTGTTTGCAGGAAAACGCTCAAGTTGGATGATAATGCTGCACCACCTAGAGCACCAGAAAGGATTCCAATCAAAGTGATACCAATTTGAATTGTAGAAAGGAATTGGTTTGGATTTTCTGAGATATCCAATGCAGTTTGTGCTGAACGCTTGCCATCTTTGGCCATTTGTTGGAGTCTGATTTTTCTTGCAGAAATTAATGAGATTTCAGACATTGCGAAAACGCCGTTGATAATTATTAAGATTAATATGATTAAGATACTAATGAAACTATTGTTCATATTCCCTTGTCATTTTTAGGATTCAATTTGATTATAAATGATTTCTTTTGCTATCTTTTGAAGTACTTCAATTTCTTTTTCTGGTGTATTGGCACTTTGCCAATAGATTTTTAGTAACTCTTCAGGCGAAAAACTGGAAATTGATTGATCATTTCCAAGTCTCAATCGAGTTTTGAAAATGGGTTTTCTTACCAAATGGATTTCAAGCGCCTGGTTATAATACTCTTGAAACCATTGATCGTTAATTAAGTTTTCCCAATCTTTTGGGTAGGTTAGTGTAATTCGGGTGATTGTATCTTTAACTTCATCTAGATCAGGTACCTTAGCAAATATGAAATTCTGTATGCTTTCTGGATCCGGGATAGTTCTGTCATCGTCCTCATCTAATTCATTAAGGTCAATCGAGATATCTAAGAACACCCTACCGGTTAATTTCCGCCAGGACACTGAAGCATGTCCTTTTTCAATTTCTGCGATAACAAAATACTTGTCATCTTTCACCTCACCAAAATCCACTTTTTCAATTGATCCCGGATAGATTATTGGCGGCTGAAAATCTTCATTCAAGTTCTGAGCCTTATGGATATGTCCCAAAGCTACATAATCAAAAACGGGTTTTTTAACCAGACTCAGTGGCAAAACCATATCCTGACCTAGCATAATACTGCGCTCTTCACCATAAAGTGCTCCTTGAATGGAAGCATGCGCAACCATGATCGTTGGTAATTCAGGGTTTAACGCTTTTATTTGGTTTTCGATGATGGTTGTTATGACTGCTTCTATATCGGAGTCGAGATTTTTCGGATCGATTTCTTTGTTTTCTAAGGAAGATAGGTATCCACTTTTTGTAATCCAGGGTAATGCAAGGATCTGAACTGGCAAACCACTCAGTTGTTCCGGCATTATCAACATGGGTTTATTTACCAGATGAATATACGGAATTTGGAATGTTTGGAACTCCTGTAATGCACTTGCTCTGCCAACTGCTGGAGAAATGTCATGGTTACCGACTAAAAGAATGGTTGGTATTTTTGCCTGAGAAAGTCGGATAATCCTTTTTCCCCACTCCCTCTGAAATGTTGGCACGGGAGTGCGATCCTTATAGGCATCACCAGAAAAAATGACCAGGTCAAGTTTTTCATCTATCGCTGCATCAATAATGGTGTCTAAGGCATGCAAAAAATCCAACACGCGGATTGGCAAACCTGTTTGGGGGTCTCTTTTACCTTGTGTTGTAATATCAATATGTGCATCTGAGAAATGTAAGAGTGTAATCATCAATTATTGAAAAAGGGTTAATACCCTAATTGTCTCAATAATTGTACACTAGGTGCAAAATCTGGATGGTATTCCAAGGATTCATATAAATCTTCGACAGCTTGCGATGTGTTACCTACCGCCACATAAGCCATCGCTCGCCAATAAAAATTTTCCTCCAAATAGGGTTCAGCAGCTTTTTCGATCGTTAAAGAGGTTAGATCTATCACATCCTGATAACGTCCACTGTAGTAATAAGCAAAATATGGACCTGTTTGGTACCACATCATACGCCAGGGACGATCTTTTTCCGCCAATTGAGAATAAATTTCAAATGCCTGATCATAAGAATTGGCTGCACCAACGTAGTCCTGTAATTGTACCAAACTGGTGCCGCGGTTAAACCAAGCATAGAATTGGTCAACCCCTTGAAATTCATAAATCTCTTGATTTGCTCTTTGATAAGCGATTTGATCTGCCACGTGGTCGTCGACATAGTCCCCCAATACACTGAGTAATTTCAATTCCTGATCGGGAGTATAAATTACGATAAAAATGTAATTGAAGGAACGCCATTGAGACAATAAATCATCGTAATTTACTGGAAAATCGGGTCGAAAATATGAATCCTGACTTAAGAACTCACCTTTTGAATCATCATACCCGTTAAGAACAGCGTAATGTCCCATCCAGCTAACTTTTCCGTTCATGTCGCGTATATGGACGCCCTTTTCAACCAGAACTGGAAAACCATTAGTTATTAATTGTTTGAGAATGTCCAATGTCCCACCAGACCGTGAAATTGCCAAATAATCTGTATTTTCATTGACAAAATCTACCATTTCATATGGCATAACATTTTTGTCTTTTTCAAAGGGTTTGAGAATTTCTCCAGTATCATAGCGATCCCCCTCCCAACCCCAATAAGAGAGCTGCATTGCGAGGTTTGCTGGGGCACAGTAATTCCACAATCCATGTTGATCCTGATATCGAATCCCGTCTAATTTAAATACTGATGGTAAAGCTGTCGGCTCAACGGTAGGTGTCGCTGTAAAAATTTCTAGTTCAGGTGTGTAAGTAAAGGTCGGTTGCAAGGTTGAAGTGGGGGAATTGATTGGAGCAGGTGTGTTGTTTGTACCTTCTTTTGGAACAAATACTGCTTCTTCTGGTGGATCAATCGCATAAACAAGTTTAATTCTTAAATCATCAACTCTCCATAATACTTTGCTTCTCAAACTGGGAATTGCGAAGAGGAGGATGATTATCAAAGAAAAAAAGATTATGGATGCAAGAATTGTTTTTGCAAGTTTCGATTTAATCATGGTCCGATTATAACATTATGAAATATTTCATCTTATCTGAAAATCGATTGTAAAACTTTGCAACCTGATGGTGAATGGACAAGTCAAAAAATTTTGGATTCAAAAACAACGTTTTCCTTGCAGAATTGGGGATTTATTGGTATTTTTATCTCATATAATGAGGTGTTGTTTTGACAACAACACAGGTGAAAGAGAGAAACATGATTCAAAACAGGAAAAATTACTCCGCTAATTTTAATTTGCCAAGAAGGATTCAACGACTTGGAGAATTATCATACAATTTGTGGTGGGTTTGGAACCACGATGCACAACAGTTATTCAGATTGATCGACAAACCATTATGGGATACAGTAAATCATAATCCGATTGTATTTCTTCACAAAGTTGATCAAACAAGATTGCAATCAATGATCAATGACCTTTACTTTCTGGAACGTTTTGATGCAGTTCTGAATAAATTTGATCAGTACTTAAAAGCAAACGATACCTGGTTCAAAGAAGCTTATCCTCATTTGAACAATGAGAAGATTGCTTATTTTTCATTTGAGTTTGGTTTGCATGAAAGCCTTCCGGTTTACGCTGGTGGTTTAGGTATTCTAGCTGGTGATCATTTAAAAACAGCAAGTGACATCGGTTTACCATTGGTTGGAGTTGGGTTCATTTATAAAAATGGGTATTTCATGCAATCTATTACCGAAGATGGATGGCAAGAAACCAGAAATTTCATTTTGAATTATGACGAAGCACCGATTGTACCTGTGCTGGACAAGAATGAGAAACCAATACTGATTTCTGTCGATCTGCCGGGACGTACTGCTTATGCTCGCATATGGCAGGTGAATGTTGGTCGAAATTTCCTCTATTTGTTAGATTCAGATCTCGAAGAAAATGATATGGGAGACCGTCAACTCACATCGCGTTTATATAGTAATGATTTAGAGGTAAGAATTTCACAGGAAATCCTATTGGGGATGGGTGGTGTTCGAGCTTTACGTGCCTTAGGTTACGCTCCTACTGTATGGCATATGAATGAAGGACATTCTGCTTTTCTTGCTTTAGAGAGAATTGATGAATTGATCAAAAAAGGCAAATCTTTTGAAGATTCTGTTGAAATTGTAAAGAAAAATAATGTATTTACAACCCATACCCCTGTTCCCGCAGGAAATGACCAATTCCCAATCTGGTTAATAGATAAATATTTATCTCAAATTTGGCCAAAATTAAATTTAACCAGAGATCAATTTGTTGAGTTAGGAAATCAGGCACAAGCCTGGGGTGACACCTTTGTAATGCCAGTCTTAGCTTTGAAATTATCTGACCACCGCAATGCAGTTTCAGAACTACATGGACATGTTTCAAGAAAGATGTGGAATTGGTTATGGAGTGACCGGAACGAATCTGAAGTACCCATCTCTCATATCACCAATGGAATCCACTCCGGTACATGGATCGCCCGGCAAATGAATCTTTTATTCCAGAGATACATTTCACCGAATTGGTCCGATTATGTTGATGATCCTGATATTTGGGAAAATATTGAAAAAATTCCGGATCATGAATTATGGGCGGTTCGAAAACATTTAAAAAGAAAATTAACCGTTTATTGCAATGAAATTGCCAGACAAAAATGGCAGAGAGGCGGTTTTCACCCTGTGCAGGTGGTTGCCAGTGGAGTTTTAATGGAACCTTATTCCTTGACAATTGGGTTTGCCCGCCGTTTTGCTACTTACAAACGAGCCAATTTAATCCTCAGAGACTACGAAAGACTAAAAAGGATTGTCACCAATGCAAGGATGCCGGTTCAAGTTATTTTCTCCGGAAAAGCTCATCCAGCAGATGAACCAGGTAAACTGATTATTCAAGAAATCTACCGTGCGGTGAAAGACGCCAGGATGGGGGGGAGATTAATCTTCCTGGAAGATTATGACATGAACATTGGTCGCCTTTTGGTGCAGGGTGTTGACGTTTGGTTAAACACACCTCGCAGACCGAATGAAGCATCTGGTACCTCCGGAATGAAAGCAGCCTTGAATGGGGTGTTGAATTTCTCGGTTTTGGATGGTTGGTGGCGTGAGGGTTACAATGGTAATAATGGTTGGTCAATCGGGAACGATATGGAATATCCGGATACCAATGCGCAGGATGAACACGATTCCAATGAATTGTATGATACATTGGAAAATGAGATCATTCCCTTATATTATTCGTCCAGATCGGCAGACAATTTACCCAATGAATGGATCGCCCGCATGAAAGAAACAATTAAATCCAATGCACCAAAATTCTCAACCAGGAGAATGGTAAAAGATTACATGAACAATCTGTATGCACCAGCAATTGAGAAGAACATAGATAAGTAGAGGAAAATATGCCATTACCAAACTCACCAATTCTGGTGATCCTTATCATTTTTTTACTGCGTGTATCCGATATGTCTTTGGATACAATTCGTGTTCTTTTTGTGTTTCGTGGTAAGAAGAGTCTTGCCTGGGTGTTAGGTTTTTTCCAGTCCCTTCTATTCGTTATTGCAATAACAACCGTTCTTGCAAATCTTGATAATCTCTTTAACATTGTAGCCTATGCAGCTGGCTTTGCCACCGGAAATGTGGTCGGAATGCTCATTGAGAATCGCCTGGCTGTCGGTCACATTCATATGACAGTTTTCAGTCCTTTCTCAGGACCACGGATTGTTGATGCATTACGAAAATCAGGTTATGGTGTAACAGAGGTGTCGGGCAGAGGGAGAAATGGAATGGTTTCTGTGTTACACATTGCAGTTTTGAGAAAAAATGTGATGGATGTAGAAACCATTGTCCTTGAAATGGATAAAGATGCGTTCATAACTGCTGAGGATGTTCGACCCATCCGACGAGGATTTTGGCGTGCTTAAAAACGTGATTTATGTGAACAAGGTGAGAAACAAGCTCACCTTGTTTTTTTATTTACCTAACGGCTTTACGATCAAAGAGATTCCTCGTTTGTCAATTACTTGAATCGGTGTTCCTTTTACGAGAATCTGATCATCATCTGTTATTGCGCTCCATTCTTCTCCTGCTAACTGAATGGTACCTTGTGGATCTAAATCAGAAATAACGTAACCGGTTAACCCTATTAAGGATTCCATTCCAGTTCTTACAGGTGCTCGTAAAGCTTTTAATGCAAATCTTAGTACAACAAAAATACCTGCCGATAGGAGGATACCGGTACCGATTACAAGCGGGACGGACACTTGTGGAAATCCTGGTGTTTCGATCGAGTTGAACAACACAAGTGAACCAACTATGAATGAGATTGTGCCTGCCGCTGTTAATGCTCCATGAACAGGCGCTTTAATTTCTAAAATGAATAATATGAACGCAGTTATCAGGAACAAGATGCCAAACCAATTTACCGGCAAAACACCCAGACCATAAACAGCGAGGATTAAGCAGACAGCACCGATGAATCCAGCTACCCAACCTCCCGGGTTGGATAATTCAATGAATATCGCCTGAACACCAATTGTTAGTAAGATAAACAAAATATTAGGATTGGTTAAAAGCTGCAATAAGTTTTCAATAAAACTCATTTCCACGGGTAGGATCAGAGAATTTTCAAGGTCGAAAGTAATCGTCGTATTTGCAATTTCAATCGTTCTGCCGTTGATTTGAGTAAGTAAATCATCGATGTCGTTGGCGATGATATCTATCAAACCAACTTCCAAAGCTTCCTCAGCGGAAACCGCAATCGCATTTTCAATCGTGTCTTCTGCTAAAGCAATTGCTTCTTCTCCACGATTTACAGCGAGCGATCTGATTGAAGCTTTAAGAATTTCTTTTTGCTTAGTTTCAATTGTTTCGCCAAGATCTTCTCCCTGGCTGCCAACAGGACTGGCTGCGCCAATGGCAGTTTCAGGTGCCATTGCAGCTATATGACCTGCTAATGTGATAAGTGTTCCAGCACTACCGGCAATTGCTCCGCGTGGAGAAACATAAACTACCACGGGGATTTCGCTTGAGCGGATATTTTGAACGATTGTATTCATCAGATCGATACTTCCCCCGGGTGTATCAAGTTGAATGATCAGAATTTCCGCATTTTGTCTTTCGGCATGGGAAAGACCACGATCAATATAACCGACCAATGCAGGTGTTAATGGTCCTTGCACAGTAAGGGTGACCACGTTTGAAGAGATTGATTGACTATTTACAAATTTAGTTGGGATTAAAAACCCAATAATCAACCAGCTGAATAAGACCAGGGATCGAAAAACCTTCATTTTTCCTCGTTTCTTTATCAGATTATAAATAGCCTTGATGTTTAAGACAAGAATTGATCTATAGATTGTTTATTTATTTCTTATTTTTTGTTAACGAGAATCTATGATCCAACCGATTTCCTTATAGGGAGAACTATGTTTTACCAATAGGAGGTTTAAGATGTCGAAAATTATTGGTATCGATTTAGGTACAACAAATAGCGTAGTCGCTGTCATGGAAAGTGGAGAACCGACTGTAATTAATACAGTGGAAGGTTCACGATTGTGTCCATCAGTGGTCGCTTTCAATAAAAATAAAGAACGTCTGGTAGGGCAAAATGCCAAACGTCAGGCAGTTATTAATCCTGAGAATACGATAACATCCATTAAGCGATTTATAGGCAGAAGGTTTAATGAAATTGAGCAAGAAAGAGAAATGGTACCTTATGAAATTGTAAAAGGACCATCTGGGGATGTTCGTGTAAAGATTCCAGTAACTGGAAAAGAGTATTCCCCACAAGAAATTTCAGCAATGATTCTAGCAAAATTAAAATCTGATGCTGAATCGTATCTGGGTCAATCTGTTAACCAGGCTGTTATTACCGTCCCTGCCTACTTCAATGATAGTCAACGACAGGCTACGAAGGATGCAGGTAAAATCGCTGGATTGGAAGTTTTGCGAATTATAAATGAACCGACTGCTTCAGCTCTTGCATTTGGGCTGGATAAAAAAGTGAATGAAAAAGTACTGATCTTCGACCTGGGTGGGGGTACTTTTGATGTGTCAATTTTAGAAGTTGGTGATGGTGTTTTCGAAGTAAGGTCCACCAGTGGGGATACCCACTTAGGTGGTGATGATTGGGATGAGATCCTGGTCAATTGGATTGCTGATGAGTTCAAGAAAGAACAACAATTGGATCTTAGAAACGATCGCCAGGCGTTACAAAGACTGAGAGAAGCTGCAGAAAAGGCGAAAATTGAGCTTTCTTCTGTTCTGGAGACAGAGATTAATTTACCCTACATCACTGCAGATGCTAATGGACCAAAACATCTGGTAATGAAAGTAACCAGATCCAAGTTTGAACAACTGTCATCAGATTTAATGAAACGACTACAAATACCATTTGAAGCAGCCATTAAAGATGCTGAATTGAAAATTTCTGATATTGATGAAGTAGTGCTGGTTGGTGGATCAACCAGAATGCCCATGGTTCAGGATTTGGTAAAGAAACTAACCGGGAAAGATGTGAATAAATCAGTCAATCCCGATGAGGTTGTAGCATTGGGGGCTGCTGTTCAAGCAGGGGTACTATCCGGTCAGGTTAACGACGTACTATTATTAGATGTAACACCATTATCCTTAGGTGTTGAAACACTTGGTGGTGTAATGACCAAGGTGATTGAAAGAAATACGACTATTCCCGTTAAAAAGTCGCAAGTTTTTTCTACCGCAGAGGATAACCAACCAGCTGTCGATGTCCATGTGCTACAGGGTGAACGTCAATTGGCTACTGATAACATTAGCTTAGGGCGTTTCAGATTGGAAGGAATTCCTACTGCACCGCGTGGATTACCACAAATTGAAGTTACCTTTGACATCGATGCAAATGGGATTTTGAACGTAACTGCAAAGGACAAAGCTTCTGGTAAGGAACAAAGGGTTACGATCACTGCTTCAACCAACATGGATAAAAGTGAAATTGAACGCTTGGTGCAAGAAGCAAAACAGCACGAAGCAGAGGATTTGCAAAGAAAAGAGCTTATCGAAGCCAGGAATAACGCAGATCAAATTATCTACGCTGCCGAAAAAGAGTTACAAGAGAATTCAGAGTCTGTAGATTATCAGGTCAAAAATGATATTGAAACAAAACTTAATTCTCTGAAAGAGGAAATCAAAAGTGAAAATCTGACCATGATTCGAGAGAAGTCAAAAGAGGTTGAGATTGCATTACAAAATTACATTTCTAGCAAGAGTAATGATCAATCTTCAGCCAATGATAGTCACTCTGGACAGGAAAATGGCGAAGAAGTTGTTGAAGGTGAATTCCAGGATCTCTAAGAAAAAAAAGTGGGCTGATTTTCAGCCCACTTTTTGATTTTATAAATGTTCATCAACCAGTGTACCGATTGGCTCACCAATTATTGATTTTTTCAACGCAGACGGATCAAACAAATTCAGCACCAGAATGGGGAGTTTGTTCTCCATACATAATGAAATGGCAGTGCTATCCATCACTTCCAATCTACGATTTAAAGTATCGATATAGGATAAGTGAGTAAACCTGACTGCATCCGGATTCTGTTTCGGGTCACTATCATAAACGCCATCCACTTTTGTTGCTTTGATCAACACATCAGCATCAATTTCCATCGCTCTAAGTGCGGCTGCAGTATCCGTTGAGAAGTAAGGATTACCCGTACCGCCACTAAAAATCACAACCCTGCCTTTTTCCAT
>NPIE01019207.1_pt2 | contig 11150 bp, 15 predicted proteins | sample 8637661 | NCBI WGS metagenome assembly NPIE01 (sample SAMN07420842, study PRJNA396082) | bioreactor metagenome | isolation source: sample BA12 brine-fed electro-methanogenic bioreactor BA | place: Japan: Kochi | collected 2016-12-09 | reverse complement strand
GATTACGACGCACATTCTCTACAATCTCGATCTGCTCGACCGGGTGGTCATCCTTGCCCGGGGGCGTCTGTGCTTCCTCGGACGACCCGAGCAGGCGCTGGAATTCTTCGGTCGGCATGATCCGGAGCGTCCGACGCAGCCGATCCGCGCGACGCGGATTTTCGAGCTGCTCGAAGGCGGACTGGATCCGGACCTGGCCCCCGGTACTGCCGATAATGCCAGCCTGATTCGGATTGCCGAACAGTTTGCCAAGTGGTATCAGGACTCGCCGTATTTCGACCAGCACGTGCGTACACCTATGAGCCGTCTGGGATGCCAACTGCTTGATCGCGGTCGGGATTCCGAGGCGATGCCGCGCGGTCCGCGAAAGCTGTTGCCCGAGACGCGCGGCCGCTACCTCGGTCGCAAGCTTGGCGTCCTGACGGCACGTCATTGGCGGATCCGCCTGAGCAGCCTGCGCGCGCTGGCAGTGTATCTGCTGGTGCCGGTAGCGCTGGCGCTGGTGACCTTGTCGATGACGATCCCGGAGCAACGTTCGGCCGAACAGCTCGATCAGTTGCGCGACCGGATCGAGCGCGCGATCGCTGCGGTCCCCGGAGGCGATGGGCTGGTTCGTAGCCTGTTCGAGCCACCGGGTAGTGCCGAGCCGCGTGCCGGGTCAGAAGTCGTGTTCGATCTGCAGGCGCGCACCGTGATCAATCTGCCGGTGCCGCTCGGCGTGTTGCTGATGTTTGTCATGATGGCCAGTTTCAGCGGCACCCTGATGGCCTGCATGGAATTGTCCGGCGATCGTTCGGTGTTCCGGCGTGAACGAATGGCGGGGCTTGAACCCGGCATCTATGTGTTGTCCCGGCTGCCGTTCCTGTTTGCCCTGGTGCTGTTGCAGTGCGTCGTGTTCCTCGGGCTGTGTCTGCTTTCGCCGGAACTGCGCGGGCTGTCGATTGCGCCGGTCCTGTTGGCGCTGGTCGGCACCGCCTGGGCCTCTTGTGCCCTGGGCCTGCTGGTGTCTGCGCTGGACCCGACGCCGGGTCGCCTGTCGGTGCTGCTGGCCGTGGCCATCGTCTTGCCGCAAATGGTGCTGAGCGGCGCATTGGCACCGGACTACTACGTCGGCATGACGCCGCTGGCGCAGAGCATCGCCGACCTGTTGCCTTCGCGATGGGGTTTCGAGATGCTGCTCAACGCGGTCTACGACCGTCCCGGACAGGCGCATCTGGCGTGGTTGGGCGATTTCGTACGCGACCAGGTTGGATTCGTGTTTGGCCCCGGCAGCTATGTCCGTGGTGTGCTTGCGCTGGGCGTGCTGACGTTGCTGTATCTGGTGCTGGCGACATGGCGAACGGCGATCACGAGTCGACCCGAGTAGGCAACCTGGCGGTCATGAGTCATCGTCGACATGCACATACACGCTAACCTCGCGGGTGGCCCGGAAGGTGATTTCGGGGTGGCGTTCCTGGGTCAGCTGCAGGTTGACCCGGGTCGGTGCCAGATAGACCAGCCGGCCACCGCCGTCCTCGGCCAGATGCTGGATATTCTTGTCGCGAAACTTCTCCAGATCGCGCTCGTCGTCGCATGAGACCCAGCGGCAGGTGGTGACGTTGACGTTGTCGAAGATCGCCTCGCAGTTGTACTCGTCCCTGAGCCGGTAGGCGACCACGTCGAACTGCAGCAGGCCGACCGCGCCCAGCACCAGGTCGTTGCCGATCAGCGGCTTGAAGAACTGGGTCGCGCCTTCCTCGGACAGCTGGGTCAGGCCCTTGGTCAGACTTTTGAGCTTGAGCGGATCGCGCAGTCGAACGCGCCGGAACAGCTCGGGGGCGAAGCTCGGGATGCCGGCGAACTGCAGTTCCTCGCCCTCGGTGAAGCTGTCGCCGATGCCGATCGTGCCGTGGTTGTGCAGGCCGACGATGTCGCCGGGAAAGGCTTCCTCGGCCGCAGCGCGCTCGTCGGCCATGAAGGTCAGGGCGCCGTGGGTGCGCTGCTCCTTGCCGAGCCGGACATGGTGCAGTTTCATGCCTTTGGTGAACACGCCGGAACAGACCCGCATGAAGGCCATGCGGTCGCGATGGGCCGGGTCCATGTTGGCCTGGACCTTGAACACGAAGCCGGTCAGTTTCGGCTCGACCGGTTCGACTGGACGGCCCAGCGTTGCACGCGGCTGCGGTGCGGGTGCGTATTCGACGAACTCATCGAGCAGCGGGATGATGCCGAAGTTGTTCAGGGCCGAGCCGAAGAACACCGGTGTCTGCTCGCCTTTCAGGTAGCGTTCGGCATCGAAGTCGTGGCTGGCGCCCTTGACCAGTTCGATCTCGTCGCGGAGTTCGGCCGCCATGTCGCCGAGCACGGCATCGGCTTGCCGATTGTGCAGTCCGGCGATGATCTTCGGCTCCTGGCGCAGGTAGTTCTTGCCGGCCTCATAAAGCTGGATTTCGTCTCTGAGCATGTGATAGATGCCCTTGAGCCGGCGTCCCATGCCGATCGGCCAGGTGATCGGGGCGCATTCGATGCCGAGCACGTCCTCGACCTCGTCGAGCAGTTCGATCGGCTCTCTTCCCTCGCGGTCGAGCTTGTTGATGAAGGTGAAGATCGGCGTGTCGCGCAGCCGGCAGACCTCCATCAGCTTGATCGTGCGCTCTTCCACGCCCTTGGCGCAGTCGATCACCATCAGCGCCGAGTCGACCGCGGTCAGCACGCGGTAGGTGTCTTCGGAGAAGTCGGCGTGGCCCGGCGTGTCGAGCAGGTTGACGACGCGGTCGCGGTACGGGAACTGCATCACCGAGGAGGTGATCGAGATGCCGCGCTCCTTTTCCATCTCCATCCAGTCCGAGGTGGCATGGCGCGAGGCCTTGCGCGCCTTGACCGAGCCGGCCAGCTGGATTGCGCCGCCGAACAGCAGGAACTTCTCTGTCAGCGTGGTCTTGCCCGCGTCAGGGTGCGAGATGATGGCGAAGGTGCGGCGGCGCGCGATCTGGTCGGCGAGTGAGGTCACGGGAATCCGGGGGTCGAGCCAAACCAGACATTGTAGCGAATCGCAGCCCCGGGCTGCAGTCCGTGCTTGACGGTCAATCGCGCCCCAGCGTGACCGCCAGCCACTGCAGCCACTCGACAGCGAGGCTGCCGAGTCGGTCCAGCAGCGGCGGCAGCAGCGTCGAGAGCTGTGGTGGTTCGGCGGGCGAGGGCTGGCCGCTGAGCAGCAGCAGCCCGGCCAGAAGGAGACCGGCAACCCAGAGGCTGATTGCCGGCCCGGTTTTCATGCCCGGTCAATTTCCTGGCGGATGCGGTACTCGCGCGAGGTCAGCCAGGCCTCGAGCCGCTGCAGGCGCTGGTCAAGGCGGCGGAAACGCTGGTTCAGCGAGGCCACACCGTCGACCGGTGCGCGCCGCGTCTCGCGCCAGAAACGCTCGTCATCCTCGTCCTGGAACAGATCGGTCGGAGCCGCCGGTACCAGCAGCGCCATGACCAGGTAGCCGATCACGATCACCGCCGTCCAGGGAATGGCCAGCAGGACCACGGCCACGCGCAGCGCGGTCAGGTTGAAGCCGGTCCAGTCGGCGATACCGGCGCAGACACCGGCCAGCAGGCCGCGCTGGCGATTCCGGTACAGGCGGTTGCGGCGGGGTCCATCGGCATATTCGCGTGTCATCGATCGTTTCTCCATTCAGGTGTGTCGGCGTCAAGGATTCGCTCGAGGCTCTGGATCCGCTCTTCCATGCGGCGTGCGCTTTCGTGCAGATCCTCGAGCAGGGACTCATCCTTTGTGGTCAGGCGCTTGCTGGCCGAATTGCGGGTGGCGTAATGCAGGATCAGCCAGATCGGCGCCACGATGACCAGAAAGATGATGATCGGGACGAACAGCAGTTCGCTCATCGCGGCTTACTCCTTGGCGGTCGAGCGAGAGCTCTTCAGCGCTTCGAGTTCGGCCTCGACCCGCTCGTCGCGCTGCAGCTGTTCGATCTCATCATCCAGCGTTTTCGCCTTGCGACCCATATCCAGCGACTCGGCTTCGGACTCGATGTGATCGATGCGGCGTTCGGCCGAGTCGAAGCGATGCAGCATCTCATCGATCTTGTCGTTGTGGATCTGCTTGCGGCTCTTGAGCTGATGCGTGGCCGAACGATGACGCAACACGATCGCGCGCTGGCGGGCGCGGGCATCATTGAGCTTGGCCTGCAGCCGGGCGATGTCGTCGTCGTACTTGGTCAGCTGCTCGTCGTACAACGCCAGTTCATCGCTGAGGTGCTGGATGCGGTCGCCAAGCGCGGTCTTTTCGGCCAGTGCGGCGCGGGCCAGGTCTTCGCGACCCTTGTCCAGCGCCAACCCGGCCTTGTGCTCCCAGTCCAGCTTCTGTTCCTCCAGACGCTTGAGCAGCCGGCTGCGTTCCTTCTTTTCGGCCAGGTTGCGCGCGGTCGCCGATCGGATCTCGACCAGCGTGTCTTCCATTTCCTGGATCATCAGCCGGATCATCTTTTCCGGATCTTCGGCCTTTTCCAGTGCGGCATTGAGATTGGCGTTGATGATGTCGCCCAAACGCGAGAAAACACCCATGTTGATCTCCTGATTGCAGACAATGTTGAACTCACCGTCTATAAGCAACTGGTATGCCAGGATAATAAAACGATATAAATCAATGACATGATGTTTGAGGTAGTTTCTTATCAGCTAAGAAAAGCCAGAAAAGTGGCGAAATTTACCGAGTGTTCGGTGGGAACCGAAGCAATACGGGCAGGTCCAATTCGCCGAATCGCAACCAGAGCGTGTCAGGTACAATGTCACGTTGAGTTCAACATTTACATTCCATCCACTCCGGAGGTTTTCATGTTCAAGGTCGCATTCACTGCGCTCATTCTGGGCGCGGCCAGCACGGCTGTAATCGCGCAGAATCTCGAGTCCGACAGCGGCAAGCTGGGTTACGCCGTTGGGTATCAGTTCGGCAAGGAAACCCAGCAGTGGGATGTCGATATCGACGTCGAGGGCATCATCGCCGCAATTCGAGATGCGCGCGCCGGGCGCGACCCACAGCTGCCGATTCCGGAAATGCAGCAGGTTCTGGCCGCGTTCAATGAACAGATGCGCCAGCAGCGTCTGGAGCAGTTTCAGCGTCTGGCCGAGGAAAACCAGGCAGCGTCTGACGCATTCCTCGCCGAAAACAGCAGAAAGAGCGGCATTGTCACGTTGCCGAGCGGGGTTCAGTACCGCGTGATCGAGGAGGGTGACGGCTCGCGTCCCAGCCTGACCGATACCGTTACCATTCACTACCGAGGCTCCAAGACCGACGGGCGCGAGTTCGACAGCTCGTTCGCGCGTGGGGTGCCCGTAGTATTTCAGGTCGACGGTATGTTGCCCGGCTGGCAGGAAGTGCTGCCGCTGATGCGCGAGGGTTCGACCTGGCAGGTCTTTCTGCCGCCCGACATGGCCTTCGGTCTGCGTGGCGACCCGCCGGAGATCGGTCCGAACGAAGTCTTGAAGTTCGATCTGCAGCTGGTGCGCATCGGCATTCCGGAACAAACCCCCGGGAACTGAAGCCGATGAGCGAGCCGGCCGCGGTACTGCCCGCGATCGAATCACCCTGTATCCAGGTGTGCCGGCTCGATGAAGCCGGCACCTGCATCGGCTGCTTTCGTACCGCGACCGAAATCGGTGCCTGGCTGAGCTACACCCCCGAGCGCCGTCGCGCGATCATCGACGAGTTGCCGCAGCGTGCGGCAGCTCGTTTCGACCCCGCTTGATCGATCACCGGCCCGCCCGCTGTTCGGATGCGCTCGTTGCCACGCTGCGGCAAGCGCTGTATCCGCTCGACACCCCGATCTCGGAGCTCCCGATCGGCGGTTATCGCCCCGATGAGGTTGGCCGGCCGCGCCCGGCTGCGGTTTTGCTTGGCGTGCTGCGCGAGGCCGAGCCTCGGGTTTTGCTGACCCGGCGTTCGATGCAGTTGCGCAAGCACCCCGGCCAGGTCGCCTTCCCGGGTGGTCGCGCCGAAGCCGGCGACGGCTCGGTGCTGGCTACCGCGCTGCGCGAGACCGAGGAGGAAACCGGGATCCCGGCCGATGCAATCCTGCCGCTGGGCTATCTCGGTCGCTACGACACGATCACCGGCTACCGGGTCACGGCCGTGGTGGGGATGATCGCACCCGAGCAGCGCTGGGTGCCGAATCGGTGCGAAATTGACGAGATCTTTGCCGTGCCGCTGGCCGATGTGATCGATCCGGCCTGCTATCAGCGTCAGTCGGTGCGCCATGCCGGCCGTCAGTTCGAGATCCTCACCCTCAAGCACCCCGAACAGCATATCTGGGGTGCGACGGCTCAGATGCTGCACGAGTTCGGGCAGCGCATCGGCTGAACCGGCAGTCGGCCTCAATCCTCCTCGCGCAGCCCGAACAGCAGCTCGATCGCGCGCGCTTGCTCCGGTGCGATCATCAGATGGACATGATCGCCGGCCTCAAGCACGGTCTCGGCGCCGACCGGCAGAATCTGTCCAGCCCGTACCAGCAGCAGAATGTCTGCGCCCTGAGGTAACGGCAGACCGCCGGCGCGACTGCCAGCCACCAGCGCGGCCGGTTCGATGTAGAACGAGACGATCCGGATCGGCAGGTTTTCGATCGCGGTGATCTCCAGCACCGGGGTTGGGCGCGGTCGCCCGCTACGCTCGACCCCGAGCCGGTCGGCGGCCCAGCGGATCGTGGCACCGGGAATCAGTGCGTTGACCGCGACGATGAAGAACACCAGATGGAACAGCTCGACGCCGCGCTCGATGCCGGCCATCACCGGGTAGCTGGCAAGCAGGATCGGCACCGCACCGCGCAGACCGGTCCAGGCAATGAATCCGGTTTCGCGACGGCTATAGCCGAACGGCGCCAGGCACAGCGCCACCACGACCGGCCGTGCGATCAGCGCCAGCACCAGCGCCAGCACCACGCCATGCAATCCCCAGGCAGGCAACATGGACGGCACGGCCAGCAAGCCGAGGACCAGGAACAGGGTGATCTGACCCATCCAGGCGATCGCATCGTGCACCCGGAGGATGCCGGCGCGGTAGGGGAGGCGTCGATTTCCGAGCATCACGGCGGCGACGTAGACGGCGAGAAAGCCAGAACCCAGAAACAGCGTCGGAATGCCGAAAGCCAGTAGCGCCAGCGCCAGCGTCATGGCCGGATAGAGGCCGGCGGCCGGCACCCGAACCTTGCTCAGCAGCCATTGTCCGGCCGCGCCGACAGCGAGCCCCGCGACAAGGCCGATTGTCAGCTGCAGCCCGATCTTGAGCGCCAGGCCGGAGACGCTGAAGCTCTCGGGTGCCAGCAGCACACCGGTCAGCGTGATCGTGAGAATCACCGCCATCGGGTCGTTCAGGCCCGATTCCAGTTCCAGCGTCGCGCCGACGCGTCGGCGCAGCTGGACATTCGAGCCGCGCAGGGCCGAGAACACCGCAGCCGCATCGGTCGACGACACGATTGCGCCGAGCAGCATGGCCTCGATCCAGCCCAGGCCGATCAGCCAGGCCGCGATCGCGATCAGCAGCGCGGTGCCGGCGACGCCCACGGTTGCCAGCAGCGCGGCCGGTGCCAGGTGCGCACGCGCGGTCTTCCACGGTGTATTCAGGCCGCCGTCGAACAGGATCAGCACCAGTGCGACCGTGCCGATCCGGAACGCCAGACCGTAGTCATCGAACTCGATCGGCAGCCAACTGCCGGCGGCCATGCCCAGCCCCAGAAACAGCAGCGGGGTTGGAAACCCGACCCGTTCCGAGGTGCGGCTGAACAACACGCTGGCCAGCGCCAGCAGCCCGGTAAGGGTCAGAATCCAGCCGATGGTCAGCGGTTCATTGATGCCCATCCGGAGATTCAGCCCATTGTCTTGCCTCGCTTCAGTGTAGCCGGACGCGACCGCCTGCGTTCGTGCTGCAGGACTCGGCCGCCGGATCCTGGCGGTAGAACAGCGTCAGCAGCCGATAGATCTCGGGTTCGTGGCGCAGCAGCAGATGGGGAAGGTCGAAGAAGTATTCCGTGGTCACGGCAAGGAACTCGGCCGGGCTTTCGGCCGCGTAGTCGTCGATCCAGGCTTCGTCGCCGGCGACCAGCGTCTGCTCAAGGCGATTGAAAGCCGCACTGAAGCTCTCGGTCCAGTCGCCGGGTCGGATCGTGGGCGGCAAGGGAGGAAAGCCGTCCGGCTCGCCGTTCAGACTGTCGAGCTGGTGGGCGATCTCGTGGACCACGACGTGGTAGCCCTCACCCTGACCGGACTGCATCACGTCGGCCAGCGACAGCACCACCGGTCCACCATGCCAGGCTTCGCCGGCGCGCAGATCCCGGCCGCGGTGAACCAGACCGTCGTCATCGACCTCTTCCAGATCGACCTCGAACTCGTCGCGGTAGAGGATGAAGCTGTGGAAGCCGTCGAGAGCGGCATAACCGAGTTCGAGCACGATCAGGGCGGTGTGTGCCGCCACCGGCAGGCAGTCGGCCCGGTCCGGCGCAAGCCCGCCGGCGCCGTGAAAATTCTTGCCCGCCAGTATTTCGCCGGTCAGTCGGGCAAGTTGCTGGCGTGCGTCCGGGGCGAGCCGCGCAAGGCACGGCCAGCCGGCCACCAGCGCGCGCAACTCGGTGTCCGACGGTGCCAGCTCGGCCGCACGGGCGACGCGTCGACGCCGGCGCAGCCAGCCCAGCACTGCTTCTACTTGCCCGAGTCCACGCCCAGCCGCTGGTGCATGATCGGGCTGGTGGTGGTGTACTGCAGGAACTGACGCGCCTCGGGGTTGAGATGCTTCTGCACACCGAAGGCGGCCAGCGCAGCTTCGTGAAAGCCCGACAGGATCAGCTTCTTCTTGCCGGGATAGGTGTTGATGTCGCCGATCGCGAACACGCCGGGGATCGAGGTCTGGAATTTCTCGGTATCGACCGGGATCTGCTTCTTCTCGATCTCCAGCGACCAGTTCGCGATCGGCCCGAGGTCGGGGGCAAGGCCCCAGAACACCAGGAATTCATCGGCCTCGATCTCGAACTTGCGCCGCTCCAGATCGGTCAACTCGAGTGCCTGCAACTGCCCGGGCACGCCGCGCGCCGTGGTGACCATGCCCTGGATCGGGTCGATTCGGCCGGTCGCGGCCAGCTCACGCATCTTCGCCACCGAGGCCGGCTGGGCCCGATAATCGGTGCGGCGATGGACCAGAACGATGTGTTCGGCGATGCCGGCCAGGTCCAGGGTCCAGTCCAGCGCCGAGTCGCCGCCGCCGAGGATCGCCAGTCGCTTGCCGGCAAACTGCTGCCGGTCGGTGACCTTGTAGTGCAGGTTGCCGGCGCCCAGTTCATCCAGCCCGCGCGCGCGCAGCCGACGCGCCTGGAAGGCCCCCAGCCCGGCCGCGATGATCACCGCGCCGGCATCGAACTCGGTGCCCTTCGAGGTCACGACGCGGAAGCGGCCATCGTCCCTTTGCTCGAATCCGGTCACTTCCTGGCCCAGGTGCATGCCGGCGGCAAACGGGGCGATCTGCTCGAGCAGCTTGTCGATCAGCTCCTGCGCGCCGATCACCGGCCAGGCCGGAATGTCGTAGATCGGCTTTTCCGGGTAAAGCTCGCTGCACTGACCGCCGGCTTGAGGGAGCGAGTCGACCAGTTCGGCCTTCAGCCCGAGCAGGCCGAGCTCGAATACCTGGAACAGGCCGACCGGGCCCGCGCCGATGATGACGGCGTCGGTTTGTATCGTCATTCGAAAATCCCATGCTTGAGTTGATGACCTGGCCCCGGCGCCGACGGCTGCCGGTAGCATGTCAGCTCGATAGATTACATGAGGACGCATACATCCATGTCCACAGCGGCCAGAGTGAAACTGAACCCCGAATGGCTCGACGTCCTCGGCGATGAGTTCGAGCAGGACTACATGCGCGGACTGTCGAGTTTCCTGCGATCGCGCAAGGCCGCGGGCGCGGAGGTGTACCCGCCGGGCGGGCTGATCTTCAACGCGCTGGATTCAACGCCGCCGTCGAAGCTGCGCGCCGTGATCCTCGGTCAGGATCCTTACCACGGGCCGGGTCAGGCCCACGGCCTGTGCTTCTCGGTTCGGCCCGGCGTGCCGGTACCGCCGTCGCTGGCCAATATCTATCGCGAACTGCACGACGACATCGGCTTCGAAATCCCGCATCACGGCTGTCTGCAGGCCTGGGCCGAGCACGGCGTACTGCTGCTCAACGCCGTCCTGACCGTCGAACGCGGCCAGGCCGGAGCCCACCAGGGCAAGGGTTGGGAGCGGTTTACCGATCGGGTCGTCGCGGTCGCCAACGCGCAGGAGCGACCGCTGGTGTTCTTCCTCTGGGGTTCGCACGCCCAGAAAAAGGGCCAGGCGATCGACCGCAAGCGTCACCTGGTGCTGAGCGCACCCCATCCGTCGCCGCTGTCGGCGCACCGCGGCTTTCTCGGCTGCCGGCATTTCTCGCAGGCCAACCACTGGCTGGAAGAGCAGGGGCTGGAAACGCTGGACTGGGGGCTGCCGCTACAGCGCGCGCGATAATCCGGGGCGGGATCGGAGTTGCTCAGCCCCGCACGAAACAGAACACGTTGAGCTTGTTGCCGTCCAGGTCGCGGAAGTAGCCGGCGTAGAAGCCCTCAAGCGCCGCGCGGGGGCCCGCCGGACCTTCGTCGGTCGCGCCCAGTTCGATGGCCTTGTTGTAGATTCGGTCGACCGTGGCCGGTGAGTCGGCCTCAAGAGCCACCATCACGCCATTTCCGACCGTGGCCGGCTTGCCGTCGAAGGGGCGGGTCAGACCGATGCCGGGCTTGTCGGGCGAAGTAGCCCAGGCGATGAAGCTGTCTTCTTCCATGAAGCGCCGGGCGCCGAGTTCTGCCAGCAAGGCGTCATAGAACGCCGCCGCGCGCGGCAGATCATTGGTGCCGAGAGTGACGTAACCGATCATCAAAATTCTCCTCAAGTGGCCGCAAAGGCCAGTCTACGCTGTCTATTTGCTGCGGCCAAGAGGGACGGAACCGGAGCGCAGCGGAGCTCGCCGGCGCTTTTTGCCGGCAATCTAACCGTCCGGCGCAGCCGGAAAGGCGGTTCGAAGGAAAACCGTTTCGAGGTCGCGGAGCTTGGGTTTGAGGAGATGGTGGCCAGGGACGGAACCGGAGCGCAGCGTAGCTCGCCGGCGCTTTTTGCCGGCAATCTAACCG
>NPIE01020976.1_pt1 | contig 11158 bp, 7 predicted proteins | sample 8637661 | NCBI WGS metagenome assembly NPIE01 (sample SAMN07420842, study PRJNA396082) | bioreactor metagenome | isolation source: sample BA12 brine-fed electro-methanogenic bioreactor BA | place: Japan: Kochi | collected 2016-12-09 | reverse complement strand
GAGCCGCCATCGAGTATCTGGATAAGGAGACGGGTCGGCGCACCGTCTGGTCCCGTCGGGCCCTGCAGGCCATCGAGATCGTCGTTGCCGGCGCTGTAGTCAAGGGGCTGGGAGATTCGGGCCCTATCCATTACTGGCACGACGTCCACATCGTCACGGACGTGAACGCCAATGGGCGGCTCCTTCAATCGGTGAAGACCACACTTCGCGACCCCCACTATGAGGGCACGCGCATCTTCGATCGCACCTACACCGTCGACCGGCTGATCGCCCTGCTGCTGACCGAGATGCGCGCGCAGGCAGAAACCCAGTTCGACGAGCTCTGCGACAGCGTCGTGCTGGGAAGACCGGTCAGGTTCTCTGACGATCCCGACGTCACAGCGCGAGCGGAGGAGATCCTCTACCGCGCGGCCCGCTTCGCCGGCTTTCGAGAGATCTCGTTCCAGATGGAGCCGATCGCCGCGGCCCATCTCTATAACCGGCAAGCGACCCGACGCGAGATCGCCCTCATCTTCGACTTCGGTGGCGGCACCCTGGATCTCACGATCGTGGAGGTCGGTGGGAAGCGCCCGCCGCAGGTCATAGCCACGCGCGGCGCGCTGATCGGCGGGGACAACCTGGACCAGCGCATGATGCGCTCCCTGTGGCCCCATTTCGGGTCGGAGGCCAAGGTCGATGGCGGCGCCGACTTCCCCCCCGAGTTCCTCGATCGGCTACAGACGTGGCAGACCATGCCCGAGCTTTCGCGACCCGAGCCCCTGAGCCGGATCCACCACTATCGGCAGACCAGCGACAGCCCCGCTGAGATGCGTGCACTGGAGACCCTTGTCACGCAGAACGTCGGCTTCAAGCTCTTCCAAGAGATCGAGAGGACAAAGAAAGCGCTCACCTCCGATCTGATGACGCAGCTGAGATTCACCTATGAGGACATCGACCTCAACGAGCGCATCCTGCGCAGGGACTTCGAGGAGATGATCGAGCCTGAGATCACAGAGGTCGCCGCTAACCTTCAAGCTATCCTCAAGGACGCACGTATGAGAGCCGACCAGGTCGATGTCGTGCTCCGCACAGGAGGGACCTCCCTCGTGCCGGCCTGCGTCAAGCTCCTCGAGGAAGTGTTTGGGCACGATAAGGTCCGAGACATGGCGCCCCTCACCTCCGTAGGCGGCGGTCTAGCGATCGTGGCCCACGAAGGTGCAGGTCTCGCGCCGACCTATGCCCATCGCTACGAGAACCCCTTCGTCTACACCCGCGCCACCAGTGGCAGACATTACGAATCCGCCATCCTCCGCGCCGGACTGCCCTGCTATACAGACCAGGACCATCAGATCGTTAACCTCCCCCTGGCTCTGAGCGGCTTCTATGGCATTCGAACTGCGAATCTGGACTATGACTCCGATGAGCGCCGACTCCTGAGGTTCAAGCTCGACCGTCCCTGCAAGCTCTATGTCATCTACCAAGCCAACGCCGAAGAGCTCCCCCACTGGTTGCGGGGCTTCCAGAGGGAGGAAGGGTTGCAGGTAGACATTCAGACCCTGGGAGGTCTCTACCCCTTCTTTGTCTACAGCCGCGACTTTCCCGCAGGCGCCTTTGTCCTCGGGGGCGCACACGCAGAAGGCCACGCCGGCATCGTCTTGCTGAACTATCTCATCGCAGCCATACCACACAGATGACCCGGTTCGCCGGGGGTCGGTCTGAAGGTGGGACCGACGAATCAGCGGCGCGTGCGAACGCCGACGTTGCGCCCGTTCGAGACGATCTCGACCGTGCCACGGTTCGCCGTCACATAGAGGCGGGTGTCCATCAGCTTGGCCTGGGTGACATCGTCAAGACGGTTCCCTTGCACGACGGCGACCACGGGCGCGACCGCTTGAAGGAGGTCCACTGAACAGCAGGTCTTGACGCCCTGCCGCGGGAGTGCGAGCACCTGACTCTGTAGGGTGGCTCCATAGCGCTCAACCAGCGCCTTCTCCACTACGGTCGTTGCACCGCCCATCAACAGCACCTTGACCTCCCCATGCGTCAGCTGCAGGACCAGCGGGCCCTCACGTTCCGGCGGCGGCCAAAGGACATCAAGCTGCACGCCCTGACCGAGGTCCCGCCCATCGCCCTGGTGCATTCCCGTCACCGTACCTGTCGGGCGCTCCTGCAGGAGGGTCTGCCATTGCGCATAGGTGGTACTCTCACGTGTTCCGGGTCCGGTGCCTACCCAGCCCACCTCATAGCGCTCCATGACCGCGACCAAGCCATTCAGGCGATCGTCGTCTGGCGAGGTCAAGATTACCTGATCCACGCGGCGCGTCCAGAACGGCAGCTGCCTGCCCATCTCCGCCAACGTCTGTCGCGGGTCGTAGCCGCCATCGATCAGCACGCTTGAGCCATCCGGCATCCGGATCAGCACGGCGTCACCCCTGCCCGTCTCTAGAAAGGCCACGTGGAGCTTGCCGTCAGGTTGCAGGGTCAGAAAGGCGACGACGAGCACCAGAGTCGCGCCGCCCGCCGCCGTGCTATAGGGATGGAGGGCGACAACGAGGGATCGGACTCGATCCCACCACGCCCTCATGTGCACTCGCAAGGACGTACCCTGTCCGAGGACCAAGTAGAGACTCAGCGTCCCCAACCCCAGGTGGTAGGCCCGCACGAGGAGCGGCGCGATGACCGGTAGCGGCAGACTGGCCCAGGAGAAAGTCGCCGTCCACGTGACGACGTCGATGGTATAAGCGAGAAACACCCACGCGATCCAAGCGAGAACCTGACCCACAGCCGGGATGATGAGCCCCGCAACGAGAGCCGGCCCCCCAAAAGCCATGATGAAGGGCTGTGCCGGCAGGATCAGGAAGTTGGCCAACGGGGCCACCAACGGAATGGCATGGAAATTGGCCACGATGATGCCCAGTGTCGTCAGCTGCACGACACTGGTGACGATCAGGATGTCGTTGAGCACGCCGATGAGCCGTTCTGCCAACTCGTGGCGGACCCACCGTGACAAGAGCGCAGTGCACCGGGCTGCCACGGGCGGTGCCAGGATCAGCATGCCCACCACGGCAGCCGCGCTGAGTTGGAACCCCACATCCCAAAGCACGAAAGGATTCAGCACGGAGAGCACCAACGTGGCTGCTGCCAGGGACGTCGGTCCGTGTGGCTTGCGCTGCTCCTGCTGCCCTAAGGCGATCAGTGAGGACATGACCCCCGCCCGCATCACAGAAGCATCCGCTCCCACCAAGATGACGTAGATCCAGATAGCCGACAAAGCAGCCAACAGACCTCCACGCCGGTCGAGGAGACCGCGCGCCATCCGCGTCACCAGGGCCGCCACCATCGTCAGATTGAAGCCGGAGATTGCGACGATGTGACTGGTCCCCGTTCTCTCGAAAGCCTCGACCAGCGGCTCGGGGATGCCCTGCTCGATGCCCAACAGCACGCCGGCAAGCAAGGCCCCCTGGGGCTCGGGAAGCATCGACTGCAGGCGTTGGTGGGCGGTGGACTTGAGACGCAGCACCCCATCCATCAACGGGTTTGCCTGGTGGGACGCCAGCACGTGAGCGTCAACATCGCGCAACAGTGCATAGATCCCCTCGCGGGCCAGGTAGTCCTTGAACGAGAAGTCCTCAAAGACGGGGGGCGTTTCCAGAAGGCCGACAGCTCGTAGGCGATCTCCATAGTGGATGCGTGGATAAGGTGGCACGTAGACCAGAAGCTGCCCCTCTACGGACCGGGGCGCCGCTTCTCCAACCGTCAGTTCATCGACGCGGACACGTAGTCGAGTATCGAGTGCGCGTCGATCCGGATCGGCGATCACCACGCCCTCGATCGTCACCCGACCGCGGTCGCGGTAGAACGCGACATGATCCGCGGTGATGTCCGGCAGAGCGGCGCTCATACGCAGAGCCCCTAACGCCAGCCCGACCAGCATCGCGGCGCTGCGCCGTCCCCAACGCCGATCACCCCAGCCAACGAGCAGCACCAATGCGGGGGGAAAAGCCAGTAGGTACCAGACTGCGGGCGTCTCGATCCCCTGCGCCAGTAGGAGACCACCGATCCAGGCTATCGTAAACAGCATCAAGGGCGTCATCGCTCCCACCCTCTACTCCGCTGGAGACAAACCGCAAGCTGCCACTCGCCATTATAGGCAGCGGAGCGGACGCGTCAAACAGTCTAAAGTTAGAGTAATCATACCGAAACACAGCGGTAATGCGCACTCATTGGGAGTGTGCTACGATAGGAGGTAAGAGAAGGGTAGCATCTCTCTTACAATACAGCCAACGATCGAGGAAAGGGAACNNTGGTGCCGATAGAACTTGCAGCCCTTCGACGTCACGAAAGGACGTGGTCATTTATGATCGAGCAGACTATGCAGGAGATAACCGAGACCGAACACGTAGGGGAGATCCTCATCGTCACGCTGGGCGAGCGGATGGACGCCTTCAGCGCGCCCCTGCTCATCGAGGAGTTCGACCAACTCCTGGACGAGGGAGCCCAGCATTTCGTCGTAGACCTCTCCGCCGTTCGCATCGTCGACGCCGATGGTGACTATCCACTGCTCCATCTGCTCAAGCGCGCGCAGGCGACCGGGGGCAGCGTCACCTTGGTCTGTCCCCCAGGAAACCCCATACGCATCTTCTATGAGATGATGCACCTGGACACGCTCTTCGATGTGGTCAGCTCACTGGACAGTCCCCTCTTGAGGCCTCTGCTGACGCCGGACGATTAGCTTCCCAGCGACGGGCAACCACCGGCATGGCCCTTTGCTGACGCCGCAGTAGAATGAGGAGCTGAAGCTACCGACAACGGATACCTGCCGGAGATCTGTGATGACGTCTGACACCCAGCTACAGGCCCGATATGAGGATCCGGAGCATCGGCTGGACCGGCTGATCGCGCTACGACGCCATCTGCACGCCCATCCTGAGCTGTCAGGCGAGGAGAGAAAGACCGCGCGGTTCGTTGCACACCATCTCCGCAGAGCGGGCCTGAAGGTGGAGGAGGGCGTCGGCGGTACAGGCGTCGTCGGTCTGCTGGAAGGAGATCATCCCGGCCCCACCATCGCGTATCGTGCCGATATGGACGCCCTACCGATCCAGGACACGCTCGGCAAACCCTACGCGCCGCTCCCCTTGGGCATCAAGCACGCTTGTGGGCACGACCTTCACATGGCCATCGCGCTAGGGATAGCCGAGTGGCTCAGTGTATCCCGCGACCGACTCCATGGTCAGGTGGTCTTCGTCTTTCAGCCGGCTGAGGAATCGCTTGACGGCGCACGCGCGATGCTGGCGGATGGCTTGCTACATCGGTACCGCCCGGAGGCCATCTTGGCGCTTCACGCCTTTCCCCTGCAAATCGGCTTCATCGGCGTGGCGATGGGCCACTGCCTCGCCGGCATGGAGGAGTTCAGGGTTCGCTTCTACGCGCCTGCCGGCAACCTCGAGACCATCGTGCGCGACGCCATCGCGGCCCTGGAAGCCCTCAGCACCTCCGTCGCGCCCCAGACGGCAGATGAGTTCCAGGCGCTGATCGAGGACATGGTCACGACACAGGCGTCAGGGGGCGAGCGTGGGGCCGACCCGACTCAGGCCGTCTTTCTCAACTGCTGGCCGGCCACACCGGGTGCAGACCCGCCTTATGACCTGCTGGGGTTGGTGAGCATCGCGGACTTCACCATCCGACCCGATGTTCGACAATGGATCCGTGAGACGCTGGACAGTACTGCCGCACTACACGGCGCAAGCTACGATCTGGCGACCACCTTCAGCAATCCACCACTACACAACCATCCCGGGCTCGTAAAGGCCATCCTGCCCCTACTTGAGGGGATGCTTGGACCGGAGAACGTCCTGAGATTCCGAACACCCTATCCGTTCGCCCACGAAGATCTGGCGCTCTACGCCGCGGAGGTACCCACGGCGCTCATCTGGTTGGGCACCGCGAACGCCGAGGATAACCTGTCCAGCATTCTGCACACGCCGGACTACGATGTGGATGAGCGAGCACTTGAGATCGGTGCGCGCGTCGTTCGCGAGATCATCCTCAGGTGGTTGGGGGAGACGCCTTTTCCGAGGCTGGAACCGCCGGCGAAGAGCTCCGCAGACGATCAGCTTATCTCAGCCGGGACTGAGCCTTCCGTCTGCTGATCCCGCGCCTCAGACGGCTGATCCCGCGCCTCAGACGGCTGATCCCGCGCCTCAGACGGCTGATCCGGCGCCTCAGACAGCCGATCCCGCAACGCAGCTTTCTCCTCAACCGGCACAAACGCCGCGTCCAGAGCATGATCCAGCATGCGGTAGATCAGCGGCTTGGTCAATCCCATCTCCTGTGTCGCAACCCAGACCTCATCGGTCAACGTCGTATCACTGATGCTGGGATCATCTGTGTTGAGGGTCACACGAAGCCGCAAGTTCAGCAGGTCGGGCAGGGGATGCTGGCCCAACGCCGGCACGACACCGGTATCGAGGTTGCTCGTGGGACAGACCTCCATGACGATCTGCTGCTCATAGAGCATACGTATTACTGCAGAGCTCTCGATCGCTCGCACGCCATGGCCGATCCGCTGTGGATGCAGGTGCAAGATGGCTTGCCGCACGCTCTCCGCGCCCATCGCCTCACCGGCGTGGACCGTGATGTGCAGCCCGGCATCGAAAGCCCGCTGAAAAGGCACAATGAAGCGTTCCGGCGGATAGTTGACCTCATCGCCCGCCAGGTCGATCCCCCGGACCCACGGCCCAAAGGCTCCCAGCGCCACGTCGACGATCTCTTCGGCAACGCTTAGGGACTCGTTTCGAGGGATCTGGAGGATCAGGCAGGTCCGTACCCCTGTGTCCTTCTCCGCCGCAACAGTAGCTTCCACAACCCAGTCCACGACCTCGGCAAAGGAAAAGCCCTGGACCTGCGCCAAAGCGAGGGGATTGAACCGCAGCTCAAGATAGATCAGATGATCACGGGCCGCATCGACAATGGCTTCACGGGTGATCCGTTGGACGACCTCTTTGGAGGTAAAGAACTTGCGCAACAGCTTGAACTTGCCGATGAACCGCTGGAAGCCAGGTGGGTCATCGGTCATCTGCACATAGGGACGGAGCCCCTCGACGTCATAGCTGGGTAAGTCAATACCATGATCGCGGGCGACTTCCGTCAAGGTCCTGACACGCAACGCACCCTCAAGATGACGGTGTAGATCGATTTTCGGCAGCTGGTAGGCCCACGACCATAGGGGATCTTGACGACGCTGCTGACGCTCGACGTCTCGTCGGGATATCCGCTGCGTAGAGACGTCCCGTTGGGACGTCTCACCGGTCACGACCAGCTTGCCCATCGCCCCCCTCCTCAGCCCACGATCGGCTCGGTCTCCTGTGGCACTTGGATCGGCAAGAGGACGTGGAAGATGCTCCCGCGCCCCACCTCGCTCTCAACCCAAATCTCACCCTTGTGCGCCGCCACCACGCGATTAACGACCGTTAGGCCCAGGCCCAAACCGCCGAAGCGGCGCGTCGAGGATCCGTCAATCTGATAGAAGGTCTCAAAGATCTGGGTCAGGTGCGATTGTGGAATCCCAATCCCCTGATCGGCAATCACAAGGTGAACGTTGGCGCCGTCAGCAAGGGCCTCGACTGAGACCCGCCCTCCGCTCGGACTGAATTTCACCGAGTTGTCGACAAGATTGTAGCAGACCAGCCTGATCTTCTCGAGGTCACCGTAGAAGTAGAGCACCGGATCCACCGGATGAAGATCGATCGCCACGGAGGAACCTGTCGTACGTCGCCGGAAGACCTCCACCAGGTCCTTCAGCAGATCCGCCACCAGGATCTTCTCGTAGGTCAACGAGAGTGTCTGAAGGGGACTCAGCGCCACTGTTCGCTCGACAATGGTCACGATATCGTCCACACGATCACACAACATCTGTAGAATCTCGCGCTGCTCCGGCAACAGCTCGCCCATCTGATCGTCCATCAACAGCTCTAAGTAACCCTTGATCAGGGTCAAAGGGGTGCGCAGCTCGTGAGAGACATTCTGCAGGATCTGCCCCTTGAGTTCCCCGAACTCCTGCAAACGTTGATAGGCCCGCCTGAGCTCCTCAGAGGGCACATCGCCCTTGCCCCAGCCCTCCTGCGCGATCACGATGGACAGAAGTCGACCCAAGACCCGAAAGGTCTCAAGATCCTCCTCCTCCAACGAGCGCATGCCGGCGTAACAGAGATCCAGGACCCCGATCTGACGAGCGCGATAGGAGAGCGGTAGGGCCACCTCGGTATGGACTGCATCGGTGGCCCACGGGGGCAGCGACCGACGCGCGTAAGGGTGGGATTCGCGCGCTACCATCATGCGTCGCTCCTGAAGTGCGACCTGCGTCAGCCCCGGCGGAACCAGGGTGCCCGGCGTGATCAGCGGGCCACCACTCTGCATCCTCAATGTCAAGGGATCGCCCGCACAGACGGCGACCACATCGAGGTCATACGCGTCGCGGATTCGCTCCAGGGCTTCGACAAAGACGTGTTCGCTGGGCACGTCCTTGACCACCATCTCACTGATCTCGGCGATCAACGCCAGGTGCGCCATACCGGTCACCATCCTATCGCGATCCAGATCGTTCGGCAGAAGCAGATCACGCGGCGGTCTGACCTCGCCGATCAGACCGCCAGTGACAATCCTTGTACTTCTTCCCGCTGCCACACCAACAGGGATCATTGCGACCGGGCTTGCTCGAAGCCCGATGCGGTTCAGGGGCCGTCTCACCGGCAGTGCCGCCGCTGGTCCGGAACGTTAACTGCCGCTGTCGCGTCTGCGCAAACGGTGCACCGGCAGGTTGTCGCTGCCCACCCGCCGGCGACATCTGCGGGATCAGGAAGAGCGAGCGCACGATCTGCGATTGGACCGAGGCGAGCATCTCCTGGTACATCTCAAAGGCCTCTTTCTGATACGCCACCAAGGGGTTCTGCTGACCGATGGCACGCAGTCCGATCCCCTCCCGGAGCATGTCCAGGCTGGTCAGGTGCTGCACCCAATGATCGTCGATCTGGCGCACCATCAGGCGGCGGTCACGAAAGACTCGATGCGCGTCGATAACGGCCTGACGCACCTGGGTCTCCAGCTCCTCCGGCAGACGACGGACGGGCTGATCATGCCAGGGAGCGAAATCATCGACCTCCACCGAGGCTTCAAGCGCTTCCCGAACCCTGCTATAGAAGGGATCAGACGTCTCGAACAGCGCCCGTACGGGTAGTTCCTGCTGGCGCATCGCGCGGTAGAGGTCCTCTCCCAGACCCTCATTCATCTTCCAGTAGGTCTGCTCAGCCCACGCCACGACACGATCCACCAACGCATCGGTCTCAAGACGCTCAAGGGCCTCCGTATCGAAGGTCCGCGGGATAGGCAGGAAACGCCGGAGCTCCGCCAACACAGCCTCCGCATCATCGGCCTCGACGCCGTCCCGGCGCCCGCCGATAACACCGCGTACCTCCGCCTCGAGCATCGACATAAGGTCATCGTGAAGGTCCGGGCGACTGAGGACTTTGCGTCGCTCAGCGTAGACGACCTCACGCTGTTTGTTGACGACGTTGTCATATTCCAGAACGTGCTTGCGAATGTCGAAGTTGTAGCCCTCCACACGCTCCTGGACAGACTCGATAACCCGTCCCAACAGACCGGACTCCAAGGCGTCTTCCTCGAGGCCCGCGCGGTCCATCCACGGCTGCAGACGTTCGCCGCCGAACCGCCGCATCAACTCATCCTCGAGCGAGATGAAAAAGCGACTTGATCCCGGATCACCCTGGCGACCCGCACGGCCCCGCAACTGGTTATCGATGCGGCGCGCCTCATGGCGCTCGGTGCCGATGACGTGCAGACCGCCCTGCTTGTAGACACTCTCGCGGTCGGCGCGGCACTGAGCCACCTTCTCGCGCAGGACCTCCATCCAGCGCGCATCGGAAAGCCCTTCCGCGTCCCCATCACCGTCCTTGCCGGCGGGCAGGTCGCGGGCCATCTTGAGGGCACGGTCCCAATCCTCCGAACGAATCGCCGTCAGATCAATGCCCTCGCGGCGCAGTTGGTCGCGGGCCATGCCCTCGGCATTACCCCCGAGCAGGATATCGACACCACGTCCGGCCATGTTGGTCGCTATCGTCACGGCCCCGGGCTGACCCGCCTGCGCAATGATCAGCGCCTCCCGCTCGTGATACTTAGCATTGAGGACACTATGCTGAATCCGGCGCCGCTGCAGCTGCTTCGAGAGTCGCTCAGAGGTCTCAATCGCCGTCGTGCCGACCAGGACAGGGCGTCCCGCCTCACAGGCCTGCTGGATCTCGTCGATCACCGCGGCGAATTTGGCCTGCTCGGTCTTGTAGATCAGGTCGGGCAGGTCAAGACGCCGGTAATAGCGCTCGCCGTCGCCATCGTAGACCATAACCTTGTGATGGTCGGACTCGTTCAGCACACCGCCGAACACCACCCTCGCCTCGTCAGTATCCACTTCGTGCGCCTCGAGATCACTAAAGCGGGCACGATACTCAACGTTGGTCGGCAGGATCACCACATCAAGATCGTAGATCTTGTGCAGCTCCTCGTCCTCCGTTGCAGCGGTACCGGTCATACCCGCTAGCTTCTCGTACATGCGGAAGAAGTTCTGGAAGGTGATCGTGGCATAGGTCAGCGACTCGCGGCGGACGTCCACCCCTTCTTTGGCCTCAATAGCCTGGTGCAATCCCTCCGAGTAGCGGCGCCCGAACATCAGGCGTCCGGTGAACTCATCCACGATGATGATCTCACCGTCACGAACCACATATTCCTTATCGCGCTGGAAGAACTCCTTGGCACGCAGCGCATTGTCCAGATAGGGGAGCATCGCGGCGTGCTCCGGGTCATAGATGCTCTCATTCTCGGGGATGTGCACCAGCGATTCGACCTTGGCCACGCCATCATCTGTCAGGATCACGATCTGGGAACGCGCGTCGATCTCGTAGTCAACGTCACCCTGTAAGCCGGGCGCCAACCGCGCGAAGCGCTGATAGAGATCCGAGGATTCCTCCGCTGGGCCGGAGATGATCAGCGGCGTGCGAGCCTCATCGATGAGGATGCTATCCACCTCATCGACGATTGCGTAATGCAGTTCACGCTGCGTGCACTGATCCAGATCGACCACCATATTATCGCGGAGGTAGTCAAATCCGAACTC
>NPIE01018788.1_pt2 | contig 11172 bp, 9 predicted proteins | sample 8637661 | NCBI WGS metagenome assembly NPIE01 (sample SAMN07420842, study PRJNA396082) | bioreactor metagenome | isolation source: sample BA12 brine-fed electro-methanogenic bioreactor BA | place: Japan: Kochi | collected 2016-12-09 | reverse complement strand
CGTCCAGCTCGGCCTCGCGGCCATGGAAAATAGTGGTATAAAAGTCCTTGATATGCCCATATTTGCGGGGCATTTCGCCCACGAAATAGGTATGCGACAACCAGGTGGGCAATCGAAAACCAATGGCTTCCGAGAAATCAATATAGATGGGATTGGAAGCCAGGGGCCCTTCCACCGGCCCGCCCAACTGCTTGCCGGCACTGGTGAACAGCCGGGCCCCGCTCAGGTTAAAATCCTTGCGGTTGCTGGTCACATATATCCGCTTGCCAATGCGGAGCTGTTCCACCCAGCGCTCATGCCCCTCCAGCTCCACGGCAGCGGCATTGATGATGATGTTGTCGAAAAGCCCTTCATCCAGCCCCTGCAGCATTTCCTCCTTTACGGCCCGCTCCAGGTAATAATTGCCCAGGCTGTGCATGAACAGGCTCAGGCGGTTGCCCTCCGGCCAGATGTGCGAATTGCGGTAGGCCTGAACCAGCAACAAGAGCTCCCGGAACTGGGCCATGCCGGCCTCCACATTGCCCCGCGAATTCTTGTAGTTCTTCAGTCCGTTCTGCGTGCTCATCATCGAAGGCCAACTGTACACCAGCACCTTCACCCCATGCAGGTTCTGCACCTCCAGACCCCGCACGGCGGCATCCACCGGCATCTTGCTGTCGCCATGGATCAATAGCACCCAGTCCTGTCCGGCTTGCGCGAAAAGACCGGCCAGGCTGAGATCGCTCGTTTTATCGCAATAAATGCTGTCGCCATCAGCCACAGCCATAAACACCTTCAGCGAATGGCGGTGGTCGATCTCGTTGAGCAAAACCATCCAGTCCTGCTGAAGGGTATCAATAACACGATTGGTGATCAGGGGAAGCACCGGATCGGTGATCCCGCTCAGGGAATACTTGCTGATGTCGTGCTGCGAAATTGCACTTCCCGCCAGGAAAAAGGCAAGGACGGCCACCAGGCTTTTCAATCTGTTTTTCATTCGTCTGCTTTTTATCTTCCAACAATCTTTTGCTGCAAAAGGATCATCTCAGCACGATCTTTTTTGCGCTTTCCCCTTCGGGGCTCCTGAGGGAAAGGATATATAATCCGGGGGAAAGATTCATTTCCCTTGCCGAGAGTTCAAAGCGGTGATCGCCCCGGAGGAAATGCTGTTCACAGATCGTATATGCCGGCCTGCCCTGCATATCAAACAGTCCGAGGCTGTATTTTGAAGCCGGGAGCCCGCTGAGCGAAATGCTGAATGCATCCTCTACAGGGTTGGGAAAAACACTGAGCGCTTCGGATAATCCATCTTCCCCGTCTGACGACAGGGTCTTGTACGTGATGGTCAGGATGGGAGCGTAGAATTCGCCCCCGAACTCATAGGAACAGGCCTGCCGCGGCAGGGTGGTATCGGCGAGCAGGGTATATGCCCCGCGGATGACAAAAGCCATGGGTTTATTGGCGGTATATCCCTCCTGGTCAACCAAAAGCTGCACAACATACTTAAAATCCGGGGTCTTCTGGGCGGGACCGGGAATAAAGGACTGCCACTCCTCAACATTCCAGGGCGTATATCCTGTCGTTATATGCCTGTTGGAAATATCAAAAGGCTCACTGCTGAATGCTGCCGGACTGGGATCCAATACGCCCCTGATAAACAATTTGTCAGGCTTGGTGTTTGCGCTGAAGGAAGTAAACTGTATGTAGGCTGAAATGATCTCTGCCTTTGGAGGTATGGGAATATCGAGGTACCTCAACCCCATGTAATGATACAGATGGGGAGGGTTGGTAGACCAGGCCGTATAGCCAGCACTGAGGTACTCTCCACCCACAAACATATCGCCCACCGTATCGGTAACACCGGCATACGAATAATAGGTTTGCCAGGCATCGTCATTTCCATCCTGGATATAGCGGGTAATGGTTTCCTGGGCAGATAATACTCCTGCCGACATGCAGAAAAGCATGAAGATGATCTTTTTCATATCAGTTGATCTTGGGTTAAACCTCACTAAGATAATAAAATAGAGGGCGAAAGTCCAGTAAAAAAAGGGATGGTGAGGTTTTGGCTGATTTTTCATAATATTGCTTTGAACATGCCAGATACGTCATTCAAGAAGAAATACGGCCCCTGGGCCCTGGTGGCCGGATCGGCCGAAGGCCTGGGTGAAGCCTGGTCGGAAGCCCTGGCCCGCCGGGGCATGAACCTGCTCATGGCCGACCACCAGCCGGAAAAGCTGGAGGCTCTCTCCCGCAAACTGGAGCAGCAATATAACATACAAACCGAAGCCCTGCCGATCGACCTCAGGGAATCGACTTCCGCCGACAGGCTCATGGAGGCCATACACACCAGGGAATGCCGCTTGCTGGTGTACAATGCCGCCTTCAGCCGGGTAAAGGCTTTTCCGGATCACAGCCCTGGCGAACTCGACAGTTTTGTTGATCTGAATGTGCGTACACAACTTCAGCTCGTGCATGCTTTTTCCGCTCAGCTTGCCGCGGGGCGGAAGGGCGGGGGGATCATCCTGATGTCGTCGCTGGCCGGCTTGCTGGGCATGCGGATGGTGGCTCCCTATGCCGCCACCAAAGCCTTTGCCTGGAACCTGGCCGAGGCCCTGCACCATGAGCTCAGGCACTGCAATATCGATGTGATGGCTTGCATAGCCGGGGCCACATCCACCCCGGCCTACCTGGGCACAAATCCCCGCTACGGCAGGATCAGGCCTACGGTGATGAAACCCGAAGATGTGGCCGAAGCCGCCCTCAAAAAACTGGGCCGGAAAACCCTCTTCATCCCGGGCTTTATGAACCGCTTCAATTACTTCATCCTGACCAGGATACTGCCCCGGAAAACGGCTTCGCGACTCGCTAACAATACGATGAAAAAAATGTATAGTGAATGAGCAAGGACCTCACAGGTCCAGTGACCTGTGAGGTCTCATGTTTATTTCAGCGGCTGCCCGCTCATCCAGGGAGCGCCGGCATCCATGAGTTTCTGCTCATACGCAGGGATGGTCTCGTTGACGATCACCAGCAAATCGGTCTTTAATGCTTCGAACTGGCTTCTGGCCAGTTCCAGGCACTTCTGCTGGGTTCCGGTGGGGCCGTAATGCAGGTTGCGTGCTCCCCCGGAAGCCACCCGCAAGCGCTGGCTTACCGTCGGGTAATCATATTCACTCAATTCGCGTTTGGCAGGATCGACCCAAACCTGCTCCTTAAATTCGGCGAGGCCTTTTTTGATCGCATAAAGTTCTTCGTACAATTCGCCGGGGGGCTCGGGCATGCGCGAAAGGGCTGTTTCCATGCCCTTCACTTTCTTCTCCGCCTCCTCAAAGGTGATGGAAGCCGCCGAAGTAGCCTCGTTCATGAGGTTCACCTCTTTTCTGAAAGCTTGCATTGCCATGGGATCCATGCCTTCCAGGGCACCTTCGTAAAGCATTTTCACCTCAAATTCGACCGGCTCCGCCAGGGATGTGACGACCCCTTCCACCTCTTTCGAAAGGCTGGCGGAATAGGTTCCCGGAATTACATAGGTCCCTGACCGGGTCCAGTTGCTCCGGGATTCACGATGAATGTCGATCGCGCTCCAGTAAGGGTATCGCAGATCCCAGGCCACACGGTGAAATCCTTTCCCGGCAGGTGCATTGATCTTTCGCACCACTTCGCCCCCGGCATCCCTGATGATGATCCATACTTTGGGTTTCTCCTCCAGCCGTTCTTCTTTCAGCACTTCCCACTCCGGAAAGCTAAGCGCTTCATCTTCTTTCTTCATCTTCGCTTCTTCTTTTTTGCGTTTGGCTTCCTTCGTTTTATAGCCTTCCGCCAGGTGATAGGTGATCACGGCCCCGTACGGGGGATTATCGGCCCTGAAGATATTGGAACCCGAAGCTCCGCCGCCGGATTTCTGTGAATACAGCAGCGCATCCCTCACCGGGTACAGGCTGGCTTCTTCTTTCAGCTTTTCTTCCGTTACATCACGCAGGGGGGCATAATCGTCGAATACGAAGAAACCCCTCCCGAACGAAGCCCCCACCAGGTCGTTCCACTCCTTTTGTATGGCCAGGTCGCGGAAAGAAATGGTCGGGATGCCTCCCTTGAGTTTGATCCATTTTTCGCCCCCGTCGATGGTAAAAAAGATGCCGTATTCCGTCGCGGCAAACATCAGGTCCGCTTTCACATGGTCCTGCACCAGGCGCCAGATCATATGGTTTTCGGGCAGGTCGCCGGCGATGGATTCCCAGCTCTTTCCCCTATCAGTGCTTTTGAGCAAATAGGGCTTGAAATCACCGTATTTATGGTTATCGAGGGCCACATAAACTGTATTTGCATCATAGAGGTCGGCCTTGATATCGTTCACGAAGGCTGTTTCGGGCACACCGGGAAGATCGCCCACCTCGATCTTTGTCCAGTTCTCTCCGCCATCTTCGGTCAGTTGTATCAGCCCGTCGTCGGTACCGGCATAAATAAGCCCTTCCTGCAGGGGAGATTCGGCCAGGGAAGTAATGGTGTTGTACTGCGACATGGCATCGATATCCCAGGTGGCATCCCAGCTCCAGGTCTGGTCCATGATGGGAAGGGTCAGACGGTTCTGGTCGCGGCTGAGATCTTCGGATATTGGCGTCCAGTGATCTCCCCGGTCGTCGGAGCGCCATACGCGCTGAGAGGCAAAGTACAGCCTGGTAGGCGAATGCGGGCTCACCAATATAGGAGAGTCCCAGTTGAAGCGGTCGAGCTTCTCCCCTTCCCTTGGCTGGGGCCTGATGCTCACCGACTCATCCGTGATCAGGTCCACCCTGCCCAGGTATCCCTGTTGTGATTCGCAGTAAACAATATCGTTGTTCCCGGGCTCTGTGGCCGGCTGGTGGCCGTCGCCCCCGTAAACCACACGCCAGTCATCGTTGGTCACCCCTTCCCATTTGGCCGTGCGGGAGAGTCCTCCCTGGGTACCGTTATCCTGGGTACCCCCAAAAATGTAGTAAAAGGGTTCGGCGCTGTTCAGGGCCACCTTGTAAAACTGCGTTATCGGCAGATTGGCCACATGCCGCCAGGTTTTCGCATCATCAAAGCTCTCGTAAAGGCCTCCATCGGTCCCGATGAGCATGTAATCCGGATCATCCTCCCTGAATACCAGGGCATGGTTGTCGGAATGCTTGCCGCGTTCGTTCATGCGTTCGAAGGTCTTGCCGCCATCTTCCGATACCTGCACACGTACATCCATGAGGTAGATCTTTTCAAACACATGCGGACTGGCCACCAGTTCCTGGTAGTAGTGGGGGCCCGTGGCACCGGATACTGTGGAAGACATTTTCTTCCAGGAGGCTCCGCGGTCTTCTGAACGGTAGATCCCGCCGGTCCGGCGGTCGAGTTCTATGGCTGCATAGACAATGTCGGGATCCTGCGGAGATATTGCCAGGCCGATCTTCCCTAAATTCCCGGAGGGAAGGCCCTTTTTTAGTTGTACCCAGGTTTCCCCGCCGTCGGTGGATTTATGGATTCCGGAACCCGGTCCTCCGCCCATATAGGCGGCCACATTGCGGTGACGCTGCCAGGTGGCCGCATAAAGCACATCCGCATTGCGCGGGTCGATCACGATGTCGGTGGCACCAACCCATTCATCATCGCCCAGGGTCTTTACCCAGCTTTTGCCTCCATCGGCACTTTTATAAATACCCCTTTCATCGCCTTTGTTCCAGAGGGGGCCCTGTGCGGCCACCCAGAGGATATCCGAATTGCAGGGATGAACAATGATCTTGGATATATGCTGGCTCTCCTTCAGTCCCATATTCTTCCAGTTCTTGCCGCCATCATCGCTGCGATAGATGCCGTCGCCGATGCCCACATGCCGCCCGCCGACATTTTCGCCGGTCCCTACCCAAACCGTATGGGGGTTGTTCGGATCGATGGTAACACATCCGATGGAATACACCTTTTGTTCGTCAAAAACGGGTTCCCAGGTGGTACCGGAGTTGATGGTTTTCCAAACTCCGCCGGAGCCTACGGCAACATACCAGATATTGTTATTCTCCGGGTGGAGGACAATATCGGCGATACGTCCCGACTTCAGGCCGGGACCGATATTCCGGACTTCAAAGCCCGAGAAAGTGGAGGCATTCAATGGTGATTTTTCTTCTTCATCCTGGCTAAATGCAGGATGGATCAAGCCACTCAGCAGCATGCCGAAGGCGATAAGCAGGATGGATCTTTTCATGGAAGTTGTGCGTTTGTCTTCCCAAAGCTAAGAAATGATTTCGTCATACGGAAATCCGGCAAGCGAAATTCCCGGCACATTGATGCAGCATCGGCTTGTATACTGCCTCAAGAAACATTATATTTGTTAGATAGATAAATTTGATCATATGAAAAACATCAGCCGTAGAAATTTCCTTAAATCCTCTTTCATGATCGGCGGCACCGCGGTAGGTGCGGCCATGCTTCCCCGACTGGCCAGTGCCGGGATCATAGGCGAAACCCCTGACATCATCAGCATCCCTTCGGCAGATCCCGCAAGCGGGCTCCCCGATCTGCTTGATGCCCTCGGCGGGATCAGCTCCTTCGTTAAGCAGGGCCAGAGTGTGGGGTTCCTGGTGAACAGCCCCTGGGTTCATCCCGGATACTTCACCAACCCCGATATTGTGTTGAATTTGATGAAGCTTTGCAAGGATGCGGGTGCCGGAAGGATCATCTGCTATAAACCCGTGAGGGAAGGTTTCTGGCAGGAAAGCCGCTTTTATGATGAGATGCTCCCGCTGATCAACGAGATCGAATACGGGGAAGAACGAACTGTGGTTGAGATCCCCGATGGGGAAATGCTCAAGTCGGCCGAGGTATTCCGTATTTTCCTCGAATCTGATGTATTTATCAATATTCCGGTGGCAAAACACCATAACGGCACCCTGTTCTCGGGGGTACTGAAAGGCTTGATGGGTGTTTCGTCGAGGGATACGAACCGCCACATGCATTCGCCCGACGGCGAATACACTTACGATAAAGAAGAATACCTGGCGGGATGCATTGCCGACCTCAACCTGATCCGGCAACCCGATCTATCTGTAATGGATGCCGGCCTGTGCGCCATCAGCAACGGACCCCGCGGGCCGGGCGATACGGTCAGCCCGCAGCGGATCCTTGCAGGCACCGATCCCCTGGCCATGGATGTATATGCCTCGGAGCTGATCGGTATGGACCCTGCCGACATCCTGAGCTTTCAGAAAGCCGATAAACATGGGCTGGGCAAGGCCGATCCCGAAACAATACTGGTAAAACAGCTCGACTGATCTATCCCCACAAGCCAGTAGTTTGATTTTGCAGCAGAAAAATGTAAATTCGGCATCAAAAAAAGCAGTATGTCGCACGGAAGATTCAATAACCCCGTCGTAGCCGCATGGGCAGGCTTTTACGACCTTTTCAGGAAACAGGAACTGGCCAAGAACTTAAAGGATGAGGATCGTTTTGAGGGCAGGACCTGCCTGGTGACCGGCGTGAACTCCGGCCTGGGCTTTGCCATAGCCGTGGAGATGGCCCGGCGGGGGGCCCGGCTGATCGGGACCACGCGAAGGCTGCAAAACGAGACCCTCGAAAAAATAAAGAAGAAGAGCGGTTCGGATAATATTGAGATCCGTAGCCTCGACCTGAGCAGGCTCGACAGCATCCATGCCTTTGTTGATGGACTTGAGAAAGACGGTGTAAGCCTGGATGCCACCATTTTCAATGCCGGTGTGGCCCTGCCGGGATCGCGGCAGACCGAGTCGGGGCAGGACGAGATGTTCCTGGTCGACTACCTGGCCAACGTGATGCTGAGCACCCTCATGCTCAACCGGGGCATTATCAGCAGGAATAATGAGGACAAGGATTTCAGGCCGCGCATGCTTTTCATCTCCTCCGATTCCCACCAGGGGTCTTCGCATATCGATTATGAAGAGTTCGGGACCTATTTCAAGTACGGGGTAAAGAAAGGCATTGCCAATTACAGCTATTTCAAGCTGATGATGAACACCTGGTTCACGGAGCTGTCGCGAAGGCTCAATAGCGATGGCATGGATGTGGGCGTAAACGTGATCTGCCCGGGGCCGGTGCATTCCAACATCCATAAAGAAGCCCCCTGGCTGCTCAGGATGATCCTGAGTGCGATCTTCCGGGTGATCTTCCGCTCGCCGAAGAAAGCCTGCCTGCCCGTGGTGTACATGTCGATCTCGCCCGACTACGAAGGGCGCACCAATGAATACCAGCATATGTTCAAACCCAAGAAGATGGACGAAAAGGTGTATGAGCAGGAAGAAGGGAAGAAGCTCTGGGAAGAGACCCGGAAGCTGTGGAAGAAGATCGATCCGAAGGCTGAAGAGTCAGACCTCACAGGTCCGGGGACCTGTGAGGTCTGACTCACAACCCACACATTTTCTGTCTCCTGAATTCTGAATGCTGAAATCTCGCCAATTAATCCCAATAAGTCCGCCTTATATTGAATCACTATAAATAACATTCTTAACTGCCTGAGAGAGAGAGAGAGAGAGAGAGAAGATTGCAATAACTGTTAAACTTTGGCGTATATTTACAGTACTAAAAAAAACTAATAGCTACTATCTTCAGCTCACTTACTCGCAATAAGCAACACCAACGGCTTGACCAGGCCGGTTTATTGTGAAACAGGATTACTTATCCACCCATCTTTAGAATTATCATAAATAATGATTCTATCAAACAGGCAAGATATTTGCCGCAATTTTTATGTTATGGAAGATCACTTCACATAGCTTATTTCACTACAAAGTTATCGAAAGGCATAGGGACAATGCGTTACAGTTTGATTTATGCAAATCGTGTTGCAACCCTCAAATTCATTGTTAACTATCCAATAAACATTAAAATTATGAAAAACAAAATTAGCACTTCTGTATTGATATTTTCAACTACAGTTTTTATCCTAACAATTGGCTTGAATTTGCAATCATTTTCAGCAAAACACGATGTGTCTATTACAGCTATTGATGGACCACTCCAATACCACTGGGCAGACAATCAATTATGTGGAGATGGCAGAACCTATGAAAGATGTCAGATGGATGCTGATGGGGATAAATGTGATACTTATAATGCCACTAAACCAGACCCTCCCTGTCCAGATCAAAAATGGTAGAACCATTTTCAATACTTGTTATTACACCATGTTGAGTATATACATTCTTCATGGTGTATAACTTTATAGTATATTTCTTACTCAAAACAGCACACTATCTTTGTATCATAACCATCAATATGAAAAAATACATATTACTAGCTTTTGTGATTCTGGCATCATGTAGTATTGATTCCTCAAATTCACATTCTACCACCTTAAAAATAAAAATCAGACCAGATAGTTTTCACTCTTCAGGTGAGTTAAGTGATTTTGCTTCAATCCAGAAAATAATACCCCTTGAGACAAATGATAGTTGTTTAATTATGGAAATTAAAAAAGCAGTCTTTTTTGATGGCCGTTTCTTTTTACTTGATGAAAGGTCTCAAAAAGTGTTAGAATTTGATTTTGATGGAAATTTTATTACTCAAATAGGTGCAAGAGGGGAAGGCCCTGGTCAATATCTGGAAACCCACGATTTCTCGATTTGTGACCAAACAGGCAACATTTATATTTCGGACTATTATAAATTTCATGTCTATTCATATGATGGAAAACACTTAGAGTCTGTTAAACTCAATTATTCGGGATATAATATGTCTGTAATTGATCCTGATACGATTGTGTTCTGGGGGAATAGTAGAGATTACAGACTTAGAGTATCTAATTCGGATGGGAATATATTTGACGAATATATTCCTTATCATCCAAAACAAAGAACCGGTATTTCATTTCCTTTATCAAAGCAATCCGATTTAATAGATATTCATGTTCCAACTTGTGATACAATTTATACTGTGAAAAGGGGCAATCTGATGGCATCTGCTTTCCTTGATTTTGGGGAATACGCATTTACCATGAATGATTTCAATAAATTATCTGATACTAAAAAAGGAAAAGTACAATCTTATATTATTAATGAATGTGACTGTATTTCATGCTACACTTTCTTAAAATCAGATTCGGCAGTTTTTTTGCATCTAAGATATTCAGGGAATGTATACTCGGGCTTTTATAATTTGAATACAAGTGAGACCCGATTCTTCAGGCATGATAAAATAGCGAATGATTTGTTCAACTCATTTTTCTATTTCAACCCTATCGGAGTTATAGGGAATAAATACATTCTGCAAATTGATCCACACTATCTTATTAACAATTTAGACAGTGATTTTCTGTCTAAAGAAGAAAACAGAAAAGTACTATCTACAATTACTGAATATTCGAATCCAGTATTGTTAATTGTTGAACCCATTTTCAAGAAATGAAAAAATCTATTCCTACCTACTTCTTAATTGTGGTTCTATTTCTGGCAACTGGATTGTTTTCACTCAGTTCTATTGTTGTTAAAAACAAAAACAATCAAATAGCTACACTGGAAATGGAGCTGATAAACTATGAGGGGATCATATCACATCAAATGAAGAATGATAGCATTCAAATACTTTATTCAGGGCTAAGGCTGGATTCGTCTATTCTGTTAACGGACGAATCAGGATTCCAGGTGCCCCTATATGAGGTAGGCGACAGAAAAATGCTGTTTTTCAAATATACAGAATTTAGTTGTGATCCATGTATTGAACAAGAGCTTCAGCTACTGGAGAGCATAATAGATAATAATATTGATTACAAAGTTATAGTTATTTCATCTTATAAGGACATTGGGTATTTATACCGCTTTAAAAGAATTAATAATCTGCAGCATCTTCCCTTTTATAACATTCACAATCAGTCGATAATAGATGAGCTAGATAAGATCAACATTCCCTATTATTTTACAATAAATGAAAGCTTAAGTATTAGATCACTGTACATTCCGAGTAAAACACTTGAACAGCCAAACGAACGGTATATTAATAGCGCTTTAAGTATCTGCGTGGCTCAATAGAGTGAACAGAAAAACCTTGTATCCCCACTTCCCAACTCATGACTATGATCTTTCACGCCTCAAACCCCACCCCTTCTGACTCCTGACTAATGGCCTCTGTCTTCTTGCCAATTAAAAGCACAAAACTATCCCTATATAGAATGCTTCTAAATTTCATCCGTAACACTCTGAGAGAGAAAGAGAGAGAGAGAGAGAG
>NPIE01000280.1_pt1 | contig 11175 bp, 11 predicted proteins | sample 8637661 | NCBI WGS metagenome assembly NPIE01 (sample SAMN07420842, study PRJNA396082) | bioreactor metagenome | isolation source: sample BA12 brine-fed electro-methanogenic bioreactor BA | place: Japan: Kochi | collected 2016-12-09 | reverse complement strand
TGAAACTTGACATTGTAGAGATACCCATGAAACTTTAAATGTATCTTATCCATCAGGATGTGTAGATTCCATCAGACCATAGCGAGCACTATTCAACAACGACCTCCCCGGATATCCTGAAACCATCTGAAACCAATAAATATGATGATGGATGCCCATTATGTACATATGAAAGCGGGCATGCCCCCCACCGAAGATCTTGCACATGAAGCCGTCGAGCGTATACAGGCTATCGACGGTTTTGATCGCGTCCGGTTCATCTTCCTCTATGGATCTGTTGCAGCGGGGCAGGCACGGAATGATTCGGATATCGATCTCTGTCTCTGGTATGATGGCGATACAACCGAGGCTGAACGATTCAGTTTTGCATGTATAAAAGAACTCTCTGATTCCAGATTTGACATCCAGATCTTTTCGCACCTCCCGCTCTACATCAGAATTGAGGTCATCCGGGGCCGCCTCCTCTATGCAAAGGATATGCGTTTTGTGTATGACGTTGCATACCGGACGATCAGGGATTTTGATGATTTCAAACACCGTTTCTACGACTATATCGGAAAAGAGGCGATAGTATGAGGGAGGTAATCAGGGACACACTGATCCGGATAAAACTCGTAGAAATGGAGGAGAGCGTCCATCTGGTGAGGAAACATCTTCCGGAATCTTTTGAGGAGTTTTTCGACATGGGCCTGATGAAGGATGGGGATATACAAACGCATCGAATATGCCATTGAAACATCTTCGACATCTGCGCTATTCTGAATGCGGATCTGAATCTGGGCATTCCTGGCGAGGATGAGGATAGTATCATCCACCTCATAAAAAATGGAGTCATCAGGCATGAAATGCATGAAAAAATCAGGACAATGAAGGGATTTCGCAATCTGGTGGTTCATAGATATGGCCGCATGAATGATGAGATTGCATTTGCAATCCTACAGGAAAACCTTGGAGACTTTGCTCTCTTCAAAAAAGCGATTGAAGAATACCTCAACACAAACAAAAATGATCTGAAGATCCCCCCTCAGATCCTCAACCCTTCCATCACTGCCCGGTACGGCACAGCAACCTCCCGCCCGGTCTCAACAATCCGGTACGGTCCTGTCGCCACAACCACATCATCAGGTCCGGCCTCAGTCGGATACGGCAGCACAAAGACCCCGTCCCGGCTCTCCTGACGGTAGGTGAATGTCCGGCCGGTATTCGTCTTGATTGGAACTTCAATCATCCCTTCGCCCTCGACAATTGCACCGGGAACAAACTCGAAGATCTTCACGTACCTGATATCGCCCTCGCCGCTGAGAACATTTTGTGGAGATTCATACACGAGTCTGAACCGCTGGAGTGCATCAAGCTCGGTTGAAGAGATGAACATCTCGGGGGTAAGGATCTCCGCACTGTGATTCTCAGGTGCAGTCTTCTCAAACTCAGCTATATATGCCCGCGCTTCATCAACCGATTTCGTCTCACCAATACCCGTGATCACAGGCATTGAGGATCCACTGAGCCCAAGTGAAGATGCCGGTGCAGACTGCACAACCAGAACCTCTTTCGGAGTAACTGCTGATCCATCGAAGACATGGAGCCGCTGAATCATCGTCTGGAAATAGCTCTCCCTCTGGAGCTGCACCTGGGAATAGGATCCCTCAGACTCCTCATAGAGCATCCGCCTCTGGAACGGAGCAGTCGCATTCACCGGGTCATGCCAGGTCGTCATCGCCCAGAACTTACCCGTGGTCATCTCGATATCAGTAATCACATACCGGATACCAAGCTCATCAAGCTGGGCAGATGCTGCGTCCCCATCAGTCTCTATAAAGAAGTGAGCAGCAGTTATTGCACCTGACTGGAAGGGATTGGCATGGGGTATCCGTTTGGAGACGAAGGTGATCCAGTGGCCATAATCCCACCAGGAGAGAACGCCGTAGGCTTCAGGAGGATGCTCAAATGTTTCCTGATCTGATGCGGCAAAGGTAGCATAATAATCCACACCGGGATCCGGCGTATTCTCGCCCATCCAGGTAAGCGCAGCCTTCCAGTCACTGTTCATTCCCCCACCGACATTTGAACCAAGATTGTAATTTGCTGTTGCCCCGGAATGTGCAAAGAGAAGGGCAATAGCTACTGTCACAACAAGGAGACCAACCCGAAGAGGGCTGGCCGGAGATGGCGTTGGTGATTTCTTCTGTGATTTCTGTTTCTGCTTCTTCCCTTTCTTTCCCGCATCCTCAGGAACCTCCGGCGGAACCTCGGCCGATAAAGCCTGCTCTTTTGGAATCAGGAACTTCTCTAATCCGGTGAACCTGAGAAGATCCCGGCCGCCAACCTGCATCGCACCACCGACTGCAAGGGCGGCCATCAGCGCAATGTTGGCTGCAAGGTAGTACTCAAACCGGACCTGCCGTGTTGTTGCAAGGAAGATCAGGGCAAACCAGATAAGCGTAAAGAGTGCCGGGGCATCATTCTGTTTCCAGATACGGTAGAGTAAATAGATGATACCGCCAGCAACGAGAATCCAACCCCATGAGAAAACAGAGACGGCATTTGCAAACTGCCAGGGCATCGCTTCCTGTATGGTAAGTGTCGTTGCTTGAAGCCCAAAAGTACCCAAAAATTGTCCGATATATCCCCGAACAAGATCTGGAACAATCAGAAGGCCAACAACAAATGAACCAATTCCAACACCCACCAATGATAAAGGATAAAAAAGGCAGGACCTATCTTTGAGATAGTAGGATAATCCGTACAAAATAATTGAACCAATAATCAACAAGCCATACGCAATGATATGGCCAATGGTATAGTGCACTATTGATAATCCAGCACGCTGTATACCATATGGAAGCACTCCAATGATAACCACAAGAAATGTGACAGTAGTAGTAATGATACAATAATCAAATGATTCTTTTCTCATATGGTTTATAAGAGCCTGAAAGGTCGTGTACACAGTAACAATAAAAGAAAAGATCACCATTGTCGGCATATTGTAAAAACCAAGAAGAAAAGCAAACCCTGCCAGCACCGGATAGATCATCACCGGATTCTTCAGACTATGGAGATCAGTAAGGTATACCCCGCTCTCTTTTACTTTCACAAGTGCGATGATAAAACACAAACAGAAGAGTGCTGAGAAGAGAGTCTCTGTGATATGATGATCCACAAACCCAAAGAGAGATCGATATGCATACTGCCCTGCGACAATCGAGATGAACCCCGCAGACACAAGCCCTGTCTTCCAGTCCACAAGCTTTGCACCAAGCCCGTACATCACCGGAACCATCGCCGCAGCCATCAATGGAGAGAGGAACGAGGCCGCATACATCATCTCCGGACGCGTTGTTACACCCATCAAAATACAGAGAAACGCAGCCATTAATGGATAGAGAGGACCCCAATGAATTATCTGACCGCTTGGATAGCGGGTCATCGGATCAAACCATGAGTAAGATGGAAAATGATGAACGATCTGTTCAACCTGTCGTAAACTGTACCATGGATCATTTCCAAGCAGGTTCACCCAGTCAGTAGTCACAATAGCGGCAATCGGAAGTGTCCGCAACCAGAACGTGAGGAGGGAGAAGGCAATGAGACAGATGAGGATGAAAGAGTATCTGATCATCGGCTTTGATATCTGTATATTCAGCTCCTTTATCATTAGATAATGCTATGCACCTGAGAACAATAAATAGATATCATTCATCTTTTTGACAGAAATGGAGATTCTTTTCCTGATCCCTGAATTTTTTTCTGAACCATACTGACAAGAATCCGATAATGTGATTTTGCTCCAGCTTACTCTCATTATTCTCAATACAAAATCTAGCAGTAGATCTCAGAGTTGTTGGATTATATTAAGATATTACATCCACGCCACATACCGCTTCAGCCCCTCCTGAATCCGCACCTTCGCCTCCCACCCAAGGCGCTCCTTCGCCTTCTGCGCATCAGCCCAGGTGTCCTGGACATCACCCTTCTGCTCGTCGGCATAGTGAAGGAGGGCGGTCCTGCCGGTGGCGTCCTCGATCGCATGGATCAGATCGATGACACTGATCCGGTTGCCGCCGCCGATATTGAAGGTCTCACCGAGGATTCCGGCGGTATTGGGTCCGGCGGCACCGGCTCTGGTATGACCGGCATCAGCTGGATCAGCTGGGTCAGATGAGTGTGCAGCAAGGGCGGCCGCTACATTCGCCGCAACGGCATCATCGATATAGGTGAAGTCACGGGTCTGGGTGCCATCGCCATAGATGGTGATCGGATCGCCCTTCTGAATGGCCCGGACGAACTTGTTGATCCCCATGTCGGGCCGCTGCCGGGGCCCGTAGACAGTGAAGTACCGGAGCGAGACGGTCGGCACCCCATAATTCTTCCAGTACAGGTAACAGAGGTGCTCGGCAGCAAGTTTTGAGACGCCATAGGGGGAGACCGGCTGCACCATCCGGTCCTCACGCATCGGAAGCTCGATATCGCCGTAGACCGATGAGGAAGAGGAGTAGACGAAGCGCTTTAATCCTTCAGCAGCTACGACGTCAGTTGCATAGAAGTCCAGCAGCCGCTGGGTTGCCTGGATGTTATCGCGGGTATATATAGCAAAGCTCCTGCCCCAGGAGGCCCGGACACCGGCCTGGGCGGCGAGGTGGAAGACATAGTCGACTGCGGGGAACGCATCTATCTCCACGATATCTTCTTCTAAGAGGGTGAACCGGGGGTGCTGCATGGCGGCGGCAAGGTTCTGTTCCTTGAGATCACGGGCATAGTAGTCAGAGAACCGGTCGATCCCGATCACCTCAAACCCGTCTGCCAGCAGCCGGTCGGTGAGGGTGCTCCCGATGAAACCGGCACACCCGGTGACAAGGGCTTTTTTCGTACCATTCACCTCCCCACAACCCCCTTCATATACGCCATCAGATCCTCCCGAAGATCGTCCTGCTCAAGCGCCATATCTATAATAGCTTCAAGATATCCCATCCTATCCCCGGTGTCATACCGCCGGCCTGAAAACTCATAGGCATAGATATTCTGCCGTTCATTCAGCAGTCGGATCGCATCAGTCAGCTGGATCTCACCGCCAACACCCCGCTCGGTCGAGTGGAGGCAGTCAAAGATCTCCGGGGTGAAGACATACCGGCCGATCGCACCCATCCGCGAAGGTGCATCTTCAAGCTTCGGCTTCTCGACGATATCATCTAACAGTGAGAGGGAATATTCAAGCGGCTTTCCCTTGATGATCCCGTAACTTGAGACCATCGCGTCAGAGACCTCCTCGACGGCGAGGACCGAACAGCGGTACCGGTTGTAGGTGTCGATCAGCTGCCGGGTGCAGGGCGTGGTGTTCCTGATGATGTCATCCCCAAGAAGGACGGCAAACGGCTCGCCGCTGATATGCTTCTCAGCCCGGAGGACCGCATCACCGAGGCCGAGCGGCTCCTTCTGTCGGACATAATGAATATCGGCAAGCGAGGAGATATCCCGGACCATCGAAAGCAGATCCTTGTTCTTTGGATTCTTTGCAAGATGCATCTCCAGTTCCGGTGCATCATCGAAATAATCCTCGATCGCCCGCTTGCTCCTGCCGGTGATGATGATGATATCGTCAATTCCGGAGGCAAGTGCTTCTTTGACAACATAATGGATTACCGGCACATCGATGATCGGGAGCATCTCCTTTGGCATTGATTTTGTGACCGGCAGGAACCGGGTCCCAAGTCCCGCTGCCGGGATGACTGCCTTTTTGACGGTCATGAGTGGCAGGCCTCCGGTGCAGGAGTGGATGCAGGAACTAACGGTACGGGGGCAGACATACTATTACTAAGAATCATTTCCATCACTAACCCCCTGATTGAACTTCTTGTTGTATTCCGTTCATACGATATATCACGCACCTTCATGGAGATCTCATTTTTGAATTCTTCGAGTGGCAGGCAGGTGGGTTTTGAGAACCCGATCGCTTCAAGAGAGGAGGGAATCCTGTACCGGATCAGGTTTCGATCGGATGTCAGAAAATAGTCTGAATGGTACGCCCTCCCATAGGCAAGGTGCGTGCGATCAGTCGGCTCACGGATCATCCGGGTGTCAACCTCTTCCTCCCCCATTTTAAAACAGAGAATTCGAACAGAATCATTTGGGAAAAGAACGGTTATTTTCCATTCATCAAGGAGTTGATTCATATTGGTTATATAATCCAGCGCTTTTTCATGCTCATGCATCTGGATGAAGGCTTCCCCCAGAACCGAGATGGAGGTCTGAATTAAATATCCTGCATTTTTGGCATGCTGCAGCGTGGTTCTGGGTCGCGTATCTTCAGCGCAGGTAAAGAAGATCGGCGTATCCAGAAAAATGGTTGGAGGGTTCATAAATTCCTGCAGAGGGGCTTTTTAGCGATCAGAGGGGGTGTTCAATACCGATCGGAGACGCTTCATATCTTCCAGGTGCTCTTCCTCACTGATAGCAAATGAGATTCTGCCTCCGGTAACTCCCCCACCGTATGGAAGCATACCTCTTTTATAGGGTTTCCCGATGACATCTTCGGGATTGTATTTCTTCTCTGTCATGCTCCTTCTGTTCCTTTAATTATTTATATTCCTGAGAAACCAGATAATCCTTTGGATAGCCGTTTTTCGAGTCTTTCACACAGGATTTGGTCAGACACCAGAGAACGAACGAATTATGATCGAAACATTCCAGCAGACCCCCTACCAGCAGACCCCTTCATAGATCGATCCAACCGCTGCCTTTGGAACACGCCGACCATCTATCACAAGCTTCTCGGTATAGTCGAGTGCTTCAAACTCCCTCCACTCTGTCGTGAGAAGAACCGCATCCGTAGTCTGGATCAGATCCTCTGCTGAAGTTGCATACGTAATATCTGGGAAGAGTCTCCCAAACGATTCCATTGCCAGCGGATCATAGGCAATCACGCTCGCTCCCTCCTTCAGAAGCTCTTCTGTGATCGAAATCGCCCGGCTCTCCCGGATATCATCGGTATCCGGCTTGAAGGATAATCCGAGGAGACCGATCCTCTTCCCCCGGAGATCCGGGAGATGCTTCTTCAGCAATGCAACAAGCCGCAGGGGCTGCACTTCGTTTACCGCCACCACACTTGAGAGGATCTTCGGAGGAACACCCGCAGCTTCAGCCTGTGCGATCAGGGCCCGGACATCCTTTGGGAAGCAGGAGCCGCCAAACCCGATTCCTGAGCGGAAGAAGGCCGGGTTGATCCGGGCGTCAAGTCCCACCCCGGCAAAGACCTCTGCGGTATCGATTTCCATCGTCTTGCAGAGGTTGCCGATCTCGTTTGCAAAACTGATCTTGGTTGCCAGGAATGCATTACTGACATACTTGATCATCTCGGCAACAGGGATCGCTACAACCAGCTTCGGGCAGTCAAAAGAAGAGTACAGGCTCTGAAGGACTGCCCGGGACCTGGGATCTTCCGCACCAATCACGATCCGATCAGGAGAGAAGACATCCGAAAGCGCAGATCCCTCCTTAAGAAACTCAGGATTCGATGCTAGTCCGAAGTCACGGAACGCAACTTTCCCGGATGCCGCTTCCAGTGCTGAGCGAACACTACCGAGGGTTGTTCCCGATACCACCGTGCTCTTGACAATAACTGTATGCCATCCATCCTTCTCTTTCAGCACCTGTCCGATATCCCGGCTCGCCGATTCAATGAACCGGAGATCAATTGAGCCATCCGGATTTGAGGGCGTGCCGACACAGATGAAGGTGACGTCGGTCTCCCGGATCGTCTCTCCAGTATCTGTTGTGGCAGAGATCCGATCCAGGTTCTTTGTCAGCAGCTCGTCAAGGCCGGGTTCGAAGATGGGGGAGCGGCCGGTTCTGATCAGATCCAGCTTGGCAGGATCGATATCAACAAAGACAACCTCATTCCCAAGCTCTGCAAAACAGGCGCCAGTCACCGCACCGACATAACCAGTTCCAAGTATTGAGATTTTCACGTTCTATCACCAGATTATACTCTGACCAGATTATATCCTATTTACTGTAGCCACCATACTATCCGGGAGATTATTATTTGTAGATACCGTCTTTCACCAGACGAAAGAAACGCTCCGGGCACAGAAGAGACCCGCATGACAGATTGACCAGACAGTCTGGCAGAGCACCCTGAAGAGACAAAACGGTCTGCTCGCTATTTTGTGTGAGTGCTTTGTCATAGACAGATATTGGATGTATCATCGCGTCTCTGTATGCCACCTTTACTCCAGGTCTTCCGCTTCCTTCCCACAGATGTGGGCAGTATAGGAGAAACTGTCCCTGAGGGGAAGAGAGATCAGGGTTCACAATACACCGTGTACCAACAGGTGAACGCGAAACATCCTTCATGGACAAGGGGAGGGATAAATCACGATGCAACAACCAGATTATGAAGAATAATGTGGAGCACGTGCGGCGCGGGTATCGGGGGGCGGGTCAGCGAGAGGTCAGGCGGACAGAGGTGATAAGCCCTTGCTCAAGAGAGCAACCTGAAAGGCGATTCGGCAGAATCGGGGTTTATCTGCTCTGGCAGCCCCCGAAGCATTCCCGCCCCTCCCGCGCTGCATCTGCGGTCACCCGGTACAACCTCCCTGCGAAGCACCTGCGGACGGGGATGGGGCGGTGGGGAATTCTCCAGTGTTTCTTCTCCCGGTAACCGGTTCTATCAGGTCATATTCGAAAACCTTCCCATTGGCAGGATTTCTATCCTTTGAACATCCACTAATCCTGTATTCAGCGCCAGAGTGAGCTGTTCCTCGTGCATGATTCAAACCCCGATTAACACATTATTGACTTAAAAACCTGCAACAGATCAGCGAAGAACCACAAAACACATCCAAAAAGCAACCCTCATCATCCCCCCCGATCAACAGAATACCCATGCGCTACCTCATCACCGGCGGTGCCGGCTTCATCGGATCAAACCTCGCAGATCATCTTGCTGACAGGCACGAGATAACCATCATCGACAACCTCGCCACCGGCAGGCAGGAGAACATCGATCATCTCACAAACCACCCAGACGTCACCATCATCAACGGGAGCATCACCGATTATGACCTGATGCACGATATTACAAAAGGAATCGACGGCATCTTCCACCAGGCAGCAATCCCCTCAGTCCCACGCTCAGTAAAAGATCCGATCACCACCAATGAAGCCAACATCACCGGCACCCTCCAGCTTCTCGTCGCAGCACAAGAGAACGGGGTCCGGAAAGTCGTCGCCGCCTCATCTTCATCAGTCTATGGCGACACTCCTATCCTCCCAAAGGTTGAAACCATGCCGCCAAACCCCCTCTCCCCCTATGCTGTTACAAAACTCACCAACGAATACTATGGCAAGGTCTTCACCGAGCTCTATGGCATCCAGACGGTCTTCCTCAGGTACTTCAATGTCTTCGGGCCCCGGCAGGATCCCGCCTCCGAATATGCCGCCGTCATCCCGAAGTTCATCACACGCCTGTTAAACAACCAGAGCCCGACCATCTATGGTGATGGAGAGCAGACACGCGACTTCACCTTCATTGCAGATGTCGTCCAGGCCAATTGCAAGGCAATGGAGAGTGATGCAACCGGCATCTACAACATCGCCTGCGAAAGAAGGATCAGCCTTAATGAACTGGCAGAAACCCTGATGGAGATAACAGGCACTCATCAGCGAATCATCTACGACCCCCCACGTGAAGGTGATATCAGGGACTCACTCGCCGACATCTCAGCAGCAAAAGCGGCATTTGGCTACGAACCCGAATATACACTTGAAGATGGGCTGAGAGAGACGGTTGCGTGGTTTCGGAAAAGGACGTAATCATAGCCCGGCCAGATCCTTTTTCGAAATCCCAGATCTCTCCGCATCAAATCCGATACAATTGACTTTTTCACCCAAAAAAACTCTCAAATCAAGCAATCAGGGGAGATCCCGGCTCATCCACCATCAAGAGACCAGACTTCCAGATCAGATCCACTGGGTGCAGAGTCGTCACCATATGTCCCAACAGATCGCCTGCATACGTATACTCACCTATAGGAGTGAACAACGATCGGAAAGCACAAAAGAAAACAGAAATGCTATTAAAAAGAGCACCGCAACCAATGAGACCCACATGCCAATGATAATACGCGATAATCCAAAAAAACAGCAAATTATGGGCCTGTCCGGATTCGAACCGGAGATCTTCGCCGTGTAAGGGCTTGAAATCGCAATCGGAGCTCGGAGAAAAGAGATTCGGATCTGATGTTGATCCCGCGCTTGAAAATTTTTCAGACCCTCGCGCGGATCATGTTGATCATATCGGTGAGACCTTACAAGCCCTATATGAGACCGAACGCAAGCACTTTACAGTATGGCTATATCGGAAAGTCAAGAACAAAGAGATCACTGAGAAGAGCGTTAAGAGTTACCTGTCAGCTGTCGATCGCCTGATGACAGCCTCTGATGATATCATGAGACCTCAGGATCTCCAGGACGTAGAGGGAGACAAACAGACAAGAGGCCTGAGGAACTTTTACAACTTCATAGAGAGTGAGAGGGATCAGGATCAGATCCTCGGAGAGCCGATCACCAAGTGGAGACGGTACACTAAGATCAGGCCCTCCGGAGTAGTGGAGATCTACCCCACAGATCAGGAGATCATAAATGCATATCAGGCCATACCCGATCTCCATAAACCCCTCTACTTATCCCTCATGTACACCGGGAACCGTCTTTCTCAGGTTCTCAGGACGCTCCAGACCCTTGATCCCGGAGATATCACATATACCGGCCCAAACAAGGAGATCGCCCATATAAGCGCAGCCCAGGAAGCCAGAGGAACAAAAAGATCATACAGGCTCTTCTTCCCGGCCGTTTTCATGCCCGATCTGATCGCCTATGCACAGAGCCCGGCCCCAAATCAGGGATATGACACGATCCGCAATTGGATCACCCATGATCGGGTAACTCCAAAGACTATTAGAAAATGGTCTTTAAACTTCATGATTGATAACGGAGTATCTGAGAGCATAGCAGACTTTATCCAGGGAAGATCCCCGGCCACAGTCGGATCAGCGCATTATCTCAATAAAGTGAAAGGTGCAGCAGCCGCAGTACTCCCACTGATAGATAAGTACCCGATCACCCATACCAACCAGAAGAAGAAATCCAGCCAGGCCACACCCGGGAGGGCCAAGG
>NPIE01009305.1_pt1 | contig 11176 bp, 10 predicted proteins | sample 8637661 | NCBI WGS metagenome assembly NPIE01 (sample SAMN07420842, study PRJNA396082) | bioreactor metagenome | isolation source: sample BA12 brine-fed electro-methanogenic bioreactor BA | place: Japan: Kochi | collected 2016-12-09 | reverse complement strand
GAGGAGTACATCAACGAATCGTTGAGATGGAGCGGTATTCAGATTGATGAGGGTGTTGCCGAAGGCGGTCCGTTTGCCCCATACAGGCAGAGCGAGCGCAAGGCCATTTACAAGCAATACGCCGATCAGCTGGTGGAATCGGGGAACGCATACTACGCTTTTGATAAGCCTGAAGACCTTGATACATTACGGAAAGAGGCCGAAGCCAAAGGCGAAGCCTTTACATATGGTTATAAGGTAAGAGAAAAAATGCAAACATCACTTGCTCTTCCTGCTGATGAGGTGAAACGAAGAATAGAAGGTGGTGAGCAGTGGGTTGTTCGTTTTAAAATGCCCGAGAACGAAGAGGTGGTAATGCAAGATCTTATCCGTGGAGAGATTCGTGTTAACACCTCAACCCTTGATGATAAGGTGCTGTTCAAGAGTGCCGACATGCTTCCAACCTATCATCTGGCCAACGTTACTGATGACTACCTAATGCAAATATCGCACGTTATACGTGGCGAAGAGTGGCTACCCTCGCTCCCACTTCACGTTTTGCTTTATCGTGCCTTGGGTTGGACCGACAAGATGCCACAATTTGCTCACCTTCCACTACTTCTTAAGCCCAGCGGAAACGGAAAATTGAGTAAACGCGATGGCGATAAGTTGGGTTTCCCAGTTTTTCCGCTGGAATGGAAATCGGCACAGGGTGAAATATCAAGAGGATACCGTGAAGATGGTTATATCCCTGAGGCTTTTGTAAACCTCTTGGCACTTCTTGGATGGAACCCAGGAACAGAGCAGGAACTTTTCACCATGGATGAACTAATTGATCTTTTTACTCTGGAGAGAGTAAATAAATCGGGGGCTCGATTTGATCCTGAGAAAGCAAAGTGGTTCAACCATCAGTATCTTATTAATAAATCCGATGCTGAACTTGCCATGCAATTTGTCAGAATGCTCGAAGAGAAAAATATCAACTTTGATTTGGTTAAAGTTGAAAAAATTGTAGGCTTGGTGAAGGAGCGTGTAAACTTTGTGCACGAGATTTGGGATCAGGCATCATTCTTCTTCGAGGCTCCAAGCGCATACGACGAAACAACCGTTAAGAAATTTTGGAAAGATGATAGCGCTGCCATTATGAAAGAAGTAGCGCAAATAATTGGAAGTGTTGACCCATATTCAAGCACTGAAATTGAGCCAGCCATAAAAAGCTACATCAACGAGAAAGGTCACGGTATGGGCAAGGTGATGAATGGCATTAGGCTATGCCTTGTTGGTGAGTCGAAAGGACCAGGAGTTGCCGATATTTGCGAACTTTTGGGTAAGGAGGAAACCTTAAGACGGATTGAAAAAGCGATTGAAAAGCTTGGCTAACTAATCGTTTCTCCAATCTACAAGAGAAATAAGTCCTTTAGCTTTATAAAACGTTAACTCATGTATAACTGAAGCCTTAAAATACTGATGTTATACAATTAAATTAATATTTTATCTGATTGCCAAGAGACATTAAATTAACCACTTGAATATCTGATTGTATGCTCTATTAGAATATACTCAAATAATCAATAAAATGTGTTGAGGATATTTCATTAACCAATCAAACCAAATAATACACCAAATAAATACCCTATGGAATAAAGGCCAATAATGAATAAAACAGCATTTATAAAAATATCTATTGCTTTTATTCCAACAATTCTATATGGAAGTTTTTTCATAAAAAATAATTCAATATCAGATATTATACCTAAAATAAAACTGCAAAACGTTATTGTACTGGCCAAAATCGAAGTTCCAGAAGTAATAAATATCGCCAGTATGCCTGCGAACCGGAACCATTGAATAGGAGAATGCAGCGCAAAAGCTAAACCTCGGATTTAGCCTATACTCAACGCCAAGTTGGGCTGCTAATTCTGCTTTTCGAAACTGCGAACCTTCATCAACAGGGTTTTCGTATCCGTTATTCTTCTCCGTCCAGTTCCATAAATAGCCAAAGGATATCCCGCCAAATGGGATTATATCATCACGAAAATGATACTCAACCAAAACGGGTAACTCGGTGTAGTTTAGCCTAAGGCTATACTCACCTGTTGTACCACCCGCCCCATCGGTAAAGCGCTTATGGCTTCCTTTTTGGATAAACTTGAGTTCGGCCCGCAGGGCAATGGTTCGTGAAAAAGTACGGCTAACCCATACACCAGCATTTGCCCCAATCCTATTGTATCCACCAAGGCCATCGCCATCAACCTGCGTAGTTGAGATACCTGCTAGTAAGCCGCCGTTAAACTCTTGAGCAAAACCTGCAATTGGAAACAATAACACAACTAAGAAAAGTACTTTAAAGCGCATGGCTAACCTGTATTTATTGAGAATAATTAAGTGATTAATTTCCTAAACTCCTATAAAAGTTCGCGTATATGGTTTAACATTTTTACAACTCCTGTTGATGCAGCCTCTTTAATAAAGTTTACATCGAAACGTGAGTATACGTATACATCGTTGGGATCGACAAGAAAAATGGGGATTCCTTTTGGGGCATAATCGAGTAACCCTGCTGCTGGATATACGTTTAGCGAAGTTCCTACAACAGCAAAAAAATCGGCCTGCGAAACAATATCGGCAGCCTCAGGAATTGCATCAACCGGCTCGCCAAACCAAACCACATGCGGTCGTAGCTGCGAACCTTTTTCGCAGGTATCGCCAATTTCTATCTCCCTATTGCCCACCTCGTAAACTAGCGTTTCGTCAACCGATGAGCGTACCTTCGACAGCTCACCATGCAGGTGCAGCACCTTGCTACTCCCTGCACGTTCATGTAGATTATCTACATTTTGGGTGATGATGTGAACGTCAAGCTCTCTCTCGGCTTTTGCCAGCTCTAAATGACCAGCGTTTGGCTCAACCGTAAATAGCTGCTTTCGGCGTTGGTTGTAGAACCTAGTAACCAACTCCGGATTCTTCATCCATCCCTCGGGACTCGCCACCTCCATTACATCGTACTCTTCCCAAAGGCCTCCCATATCGCGAAAGGTGCGTATTCCGCTTTCGGCGGATATACCAGCCCCAGTGAGCACAACTAGTTTTTTCATAGGGTAAAAATTCGTTCTAATTATTAGTGTTTAAAGCCCACTCAACTGCCTTTTGAGCATGAATTGTTGTTGTGTCGAAAACCGGAATATCAACATCGCTTTCGGAGATAAGCAGTGGTATTTCGGTACAGCCCAAAATTACGCCTTGGGCTCCCTCAGCTTTAAGCCAATTGATAATATTTACAAACCTTGCTCTCGATTCATCATTTATTACTCCTTGCACAAGCTCGTTGTAAATGATACTATGAATTACTTCGCGCTCCTGCTGATTTGGAATAACCGTTTCAATGGCAAACTTCTCGTGCAATGTCTTTTTGTAAAAATCCCTCTCCATGGTAAACCGAGTACCCAAAAGAGCAACTTTTGAAACTCCTTTTTCAACAATTGCTTGTCCTGTAGCCTCGGCAATATGTAGAAAAGGAATGGAAATGCTGCTTCGGATTGCCTCCTCGCAAAGGTGCATGGTATTGGTGCAAAGCACCACAATATCGGCTCCAGCTCGTTCAAGACGCATGGCCGCATCGGCCATAATTGCATCAAGTTCTGGCCATTTATCCTCGTGCTGAAGGCGTTGAATCTCGTCGAAATCAACGGTATACATTACATTTTGGCACGAATGGAATTTCCCAAGCTTTTCGCGTACCAAACGGTTGGCAATTTCGTAGTAAACTACCGACGATTCCCAGCTCATTCCGCCAATAAAACCTATAGTTTTCATGTTAAATCACATATAAATAGCTATATCTCCCAGTCAAACCCATCCTTTCTATCCTTCACGATAACGCCCAACTTGTTAAGCTCATCGCGAATACGATCCGATGTAGCAAAATCCTTGTTCGCTTTAGCTTGCAGGCGCATATTGAGCAACATCTCAATAAGATTACCGGTTAGCTCGGCATTTTTCGACCCCTCAACCTGACTATCAACCAAGCCTAAAATATCGTGCACTAGCGTATTAAATGTAGCTTTAAGCAAGGCTAAGTCGGCTTCGGTTATGGTTTCTTTTCCCTCGACTAGGGAATTAATAATTCGAACCCAATCGAACAGCACGGCTATTGCTACGGGGCTATTCAAGTCGTCGCTAAGGGCTTCGAACGCCTTATCACTAAGGTTTTTCACATCAACTGATGATTTATCGGAACTCTTAACTTTTGCCAACACTCTGCCAGCTGCAAGTAAACGCCCCAATCCCTTTTCAGCGGCTTGCAGCGCTTCGTTTGAAAAGTCGAGCGTAGAACGATACTGCGCCTGTAGAATAAAGAAACGGATTGTCATTGGGCTATAGGCCTGCTCGAGCAGCTTATGCTTGCCGGTAAAAAGCTCCTCTAGAGTAATAAAGTTACCCAACGACTTACCCATTTTTTGGCCGTTGATAGTGATCATATTGTTATGCATCCAGTATCGAACAGCCTCTTTACCATTTGCGGCAACGCTTTGGGCTATTTCACACTCGTGGTGTGGAAACAACAAATCCATGCCTCCCCCATGAATATCGAACGGTTCGCCGAGATATTTTGTGCTCATAGCAGAGCACTCGAGGTGCCAGCCCGGAAAACCATCGCTCCATGGCGAGGGCCAGCGCATAATGTGCTCGGGCGATGCCTTTTTCCACAGGGCAAAGTCAATGCTGTTGCGCTTCTCGTCCTGTCCATCCAAATCGCGGGTATTTGCAATCATGTCTTCAATAACACGTNNGGCCCGACAGCTTACCGTAGTTATGCTGCTTGTGGTAGCGCTCAACATCGAAGTAAATTGATCCGTTACTCTCGTAAGCAAAACCATTATTAATAATTCTCTTTACCAGCTCAATCTGCTCAATGATATGCCCACTTGCCCTAGGCTCGATACTAGGTGGTAGCACATTTAGCATTTTCATGGCATCGTGGTATCGAAAGGTATAATGCTGAACAATTTCCATTGGCTCAACCTGTTCGAGACGAGCCTTTTTTGCAATCTTATCCTCGCCGGCATCGGCATCGTTCTCCAAATGGCCAACATCGGTAATGTTCCTAACGTATCTTACCTTATAGTCTAAGTGCTTTAGCAGCCTAAAAAGCAAATCGAAGGTTATTGCGGGTCGGGCATGTCCCAAATGCGGATCGCCGTATACAGTTGGCCCACAAACATACAAACCAACATGTGGCGAATTAATTGGTTTAAACTCCTCTTTTTTACGAGTTAAGGTATTGAAAATTGTAAGATTCATTCTATAAAAAATTTTAAGCCATGAAATTTAACTACTCATCAATTAGCCTACAAATATAGATAATTTGAAAAAGATTTTTGAATTTCAGCACATTAACCTATCTAATTATGCTATTGTTTGCTAACGTATCGTGTAATTATTTATAAACCTTATTGACAAAACAAGGTTTATGGCTTAAATTGAATCTCAAATGAAAAGCAATAGAATCTTTGGTACTAGTAAATGGCAATGCTATGCTTATCGTTAAAAATCAAACAAAAAGCCATGATAAAGAGAATAGCTCTATCTAGTATTCTTCTAGCGGTAATGGCAACAAGCAATATTGCTGTTTCACAAGAAGAAGAGGAAAGAAGCATTTTCGATCTTAGCCTCGAAGAGCTAATAAACATTGAGGTTACTACCGCATCGAGGCGTGCACAGCGAATTTCCGATGCTCCTGCAACGGTAACAAGTTACTCGGCTGAGCAAATTGAGCAATTTGGCTGGCGCGACCTTAAAGATCTGTTCCGCGCAGTTACTGGTATTGATGTTTCATACGATGTGCAAGGCGAGGTGAAAACCCTTGTTACCATGCGTGGCGTTGAGGGCAACCAAAAAATACTGGTTCTTCAGGATGGGCAGCGCCAAAACCCCATAACTGGCGAACGGTTTATATTTGGGCACAACATTCCGTTATATATCTATAAACGTATCGAAATTGTGTACGGGCCTGCGTCGGCTCTTTATGGTGCCGATGCTTACGCCGGTGTAATTAACCTAATTACTAAAGATGGAGCCGATATTGATGGTGTTGCAGGCTCCGTTGGTTATGTATCGACTAATGCTGTTGTTTCGCATCTCACCTTTGGCAAAAGTTTAGGCGATAAAATTGACGTGCTTTTAACTGGAAGAATTTACAAAGGCGAAGATTTTAAGTGGCACGAGCACTACACCAGCGAAATTGACTACAAAGCCGTTAACGAGTACACTGNNTAGCCAAGCTCGACAACGTGTACCCCATTGAAAACTGGAACATGATTGGAAAAATTAGGTATAAAAAGTTCACCCTTGGGTTCGACTGGCAGCACCAGCTCGAATCAAATGCGCCAACTACAATACCAAGTAACTATGCCTACGTTCGTAATCACGTTTGGGGACAAGATATTAGGCATTTGTACCTTAACTATAGCGCATTTAAATCTGAGAAACTCGATATTGATGCAAAAATTACCCTAGGCGACTATACCATTAACCCTGCAACAAACTTCTACATCCCTTTCGATTCCGACAGTAACGGATCGCTCGATAGCGGGGAACCTGGCTATAAGTACGGCTACTCGGGTTACGTGCAAGGTAGCGTTAAGGCCGATTGGCATGTGAGCGATAAGTTTAACCTCATTGCGGGCATTTCGTTCGATAACGTAATCTCTTTCCCAAAAACGCAAAACCTTACCCATCCCTACAGGCTCGATGCTGGTTTGCAGGATGATGTTAGCGACTTTGTTGATCCGAATGGTTACACCTTTGGAATGCTCGGACTTCGCGAATCCATTTTTGGAGAAAGAAACTTCACCAACTTTGGCTCGTTCGTTCAAACCGAATACAAGCCAACCGAAAAAATAACCTTTACTCTTGGAGGGCGATTCGATTACAACAGCATCTACAAGGAAACCTTTAACCCAAGGCTTGGCATAGTTTACCGAACTACCGAAAGGCTTACCCTCAAAGCAATGGCCGGTACGGCGTACATTGCTCCATCCAACTATTATCGCTGGGAAAACTGGGGAAATCCATATGCACTGCATATCCCAAATCTCGATATTCAGCCAGAAAAACTCCAATCGGTTGAGGTTAGCGGAATTTTCTACGCCACAAAGCAGCTATCAATCCGCACCAGCATTTTCAGGAATAACATGAAGGACATTATTCGCCCTGTTCAAGCACCCGAACAGGAAGGAGGCTATCCGTACTATAACCCCATGCGGGCTTTAATTGGAGAGGATGTGAATACAGGATGGGTTGAGATTAACGACAACCTAGGCGAAATTTATAGCCAAGGCGTTGAGTTTGATATCAACTATATACTTGGCAATACGCTTCTATCGGTTGGTTACAGCTACACCGATGGAGAGGACAATGAAACCAGAGCAAAGCTTCCTAAAGTTTCGCAGCATAAGCTTAACGCAAACGTTTCGTACAATAGCAAAAAACTCTTTGGTAGTATAACCACACGCTACTACAGCGATATTTGGACCGACCCAGCAAATAGCTACTATGGAGTGAACCAAACTAATAAAGGAAACATTCCAGGAGCATTTGTTGTTTACTTGAATGCTGGTTACAGAATTACAGATAAAGCAACCCTAAATGCAAGTATAGACAACGTGCTAAACACCATGCACTGGGGATCGGCTCCATACGCCGAATCGATTTGGATTCAGCCAAGGGCACCCCAATCGCTGCTAAAAGCATACGCTGGTATTACTTTTAATTTTTAATTTGTAACGCGATAGTATAGTTGATGATGATTATCACCTTCTTTTTTGTAACTAATTGTGAGTAAACTGTGTTTAACTATGAAATCATGGAATATCGATTGGTTAGAACTTTTTTTGGAATAGGATTTGACAACAAAAAGAAGGATGTTGTTAAACACTATAAACCAAACACCTAGGAGCAACATCATAAAACTATAAATAATTGAAAAATTCTTTCATCATGAAAACAAAAACATTTACCAGCCTACTATCAGTATTTGCAATGGTTTTTTTCCTATCTTTAAGCATCAATGCAAATGCGCAAAAGGAAAAACTACAAACAGCATTTTTATATCAGCTAACCCGACTGATTGAATGGTGCCCCGAAGGCAAACAGGGTAATTTTGTTATAGGCGTTGTGGGTAACGACCCCGCTTTAATGGCCGAACTAAAAGCCTTAACTGCACGCAGAGTTGGCACTCAGCAAATTGAGTTAAAATCGTTTGCCAGCGCCAACGACATTACAAATGCTAATGTAGTTTTTGTTCCAAACTCGCAATTTGGGAACATTGGTGCCGTTGCTTCAAAGACATCAGGTTTTTGTACGCTGATAGTTGCCGAGCAATCGGGAGCTGCTAACAAGGGAGCAGGAGTAAGCATTGTTTACAACGAAAGACAATCAAAACTTGAGTTCGAAATTAACAAAGGGTACATGCAAACAAAATCGCTAAACGTAAGCAATCAGCTTTATAACCTTGCAGCAACTGTTTACTAATAAACCGTAAAAGCTATGGAGGTAAAATTTTCTCTTTCTCGTAAACTTCTACTCGGATTTGGATTGGTTATCAGCCTTTTTATCATCTCATCGGTTATCACTTTTGTAATACTTAGCCGCAACGATGAGATTAACCGAAAGCTATCTGAGCAGAATACACCATCGGTAAATAAGCTAATTGAGCTACAAAACCTCATTGCCGAATCGAAGCTGCTTATTAAAAATTGGGTTTATATCGACAAACTCCCAGATACGCCCGATAAAATTAGGCTTCAGGATATGCACAGTAAAATATATCCGAATCTTGTTGCCGAAATAAACCCGCTTACTAAAAACTGGAGCGCTGAAGATCTGAAAACTTTCGAAGAGCTGAAAGCCGAAATTACCGATAAGCTATTTGTTGATCACAAACATGTAATGTCGCAGCTAAACTCCTTTGAAAGCTACAACGATTTCCTTATTCTTATGGATGTGGAGGGAATGGTTGATGCTAATGGGCCAATTATTACCGCAACCGATGCTATACTTGAAAATCTCAATTCCCTTATTGCTAGCCAACAAGACGAAGCAGCCAATGCATACGCCGAGATTGAAGCATCAACATCTTTCTTCAGGATATTCATCATTATTGGTGGACTACTCGTTGTGGTAATTGGCATTGTTGTATCGTTTTACATTACTACTTCGCTTAAAAAGTCGATTAATACAGCATCGGAAGCCATTGCTAGCCTAGCTGAAGGTAACCTTAAGGCTGATTACGAAATTTCGGGATCGGATGAAATTGCCAAACTTCTTTTCGACCTTAAAGCGATGATTAACAGGCTTAGGGATATTGTTAACAACATCGTTCTGGGTGCTGGTGAAATTTCATCGGCAAGCCTCGAACTGAACAACATTGCCCAAGGCATACTTGGCGGAGCATCAACCCAAGCTAGCAGCGCCGAGGAGGTATCGTCATCGATGGAGGAAATGGTGGCTAATATTCAGCAGAATACTGAGAACTCCAACAACACGAACAAGATATCGAACAAGCTTGCAGACGATATCGAAAAGGTTGGCGTTGAATCGGAGAAGAGTATGGTTTCTATCAAAAAGATATCCGATAGGATTAACATTGTTAACGACATTGCGTTTCAAACTAACCTACTTGCGCTAAATGCCGCTGTTGAAGCGGCAAGAGCTGGCGAGCATGGCAAAGGATTTGCCGTTGTTGCCGCTGAAGTGCGCAAGCTGGCTGAGCGTAGCAAGGTTGCTGCCGACGAAATACTGAAACTATCGAAAGAAAGCGTTGTTAACACCGAGTCGTCGGTTGAGCTTATACGCGAAGTAATTCCCGAGATTAAAAAAACATCTGTACTTATTCAGGAGATTACTGCAGGTAGCGTTGAGCAAAGCAATGGTGCCGAGCAAATTAACAACGCAATACAACAGCTTAATAATGTTACCCAACAAAATGCAGCCAATGCTGATGTGCTGGTAAACAGTTCCGATAAAATGAATACTGAAGCCGAAAAGCTTAAGGAACTTATTAGCTTCTTTAAAACAGAACAGCAAAAAAGAGTATTCGCTAAAGCATCGCAACCAAAGGTTGAACATAAAATCAAACCTGTTCAGGAAAAGCCTAAAACAGAAAAGCCTAAAGCGGCTCCAATGCCAAAACCCGATGAGAAAAAGGGCGGAGGGGTTAAGCTTAACCTAGGCGGAAATGTTAACCCAAAAGATGATGATGGGTACGAAAAGTTTTAGCCAAATGTAATTATACAAGAAAGCCACCTCATTCAGGTGGCTTTTATATTGCCTTGCGGGCAAATTTATTGCTATCGTTTTTCGTATTGCTGTTGGTAGTATTGCTGATACTCACCCGAAACAATGTCGTTAATCCACTGCTCATTGCTCAAGTACCAATCCACGGTTTTCTCTAACCCCTCGTTAAATTTAACACTAGGCAGCCAACCCAACTCGTTTTGAATTTTCGACGAGTCGATGGCATAGCGTAAATCGTGACCAGCCCTATCGGTTACAAAGGTTATAAGCCTCTCCGATTCGCCTTTACTTCGTCCTAACTTGTCGTCCATAATTCGGCAAAGTTCCTTCACCAAATCGATATTTCGCCACTCGTTACTGCCCCCAACATTGTAAGTTTCACCTAAGCTACCCTTATGAAAAATGGCATCAATAGCAGCGGCATGATCCTCAACGTAAAGCCAATCGCGAACGTTTAGTCCTTTTCCGTAAACGGGCAAAGCCTTGTTATGCTTAATATTATTAATAACCAAGGGGATTAGCTTTTCGGGAAACTGGTTTGGCCCATAGTTATTTGAGCAATTGGAGATAACCACTGGCAGCTTATAGGTATGAAAATAGGCGCGCACTAAATGATCGGAACTGGCTTTTGAGGCTGAGTAAGGGCTCCGAGGATCGTATGCTGTGCTCTCGGTAAATAACCCATCATCGCCAAGGCTACCGTAAACCTCATCGGTTGAAATATGATAAAAGCGCTTATCGCTAAAGCTATCGCCCCAAAAGTTACGCGCTGCATTTAGCAAAACCACTGTACCCTCAATGTTGGTTTTTATGAACTCCATTGGGTTAGCAATGGACCTATCAACATGCGATTCGGCAGCTAAGTGAACTACACCATCAATGCCAAAATCGGCAAAAACTC
>NPIE01042731.1_pt2 | contig 11177 bp, 7 predicted proteins | sample 8637661 | NCBI WGS metagenome assembly NPIE01 (sample SAMN07420842, study PRJNA396082) | bioreactor metagenome | isolation source: sample BA12 brine-fed electro-methanogenic bioreactor BA | place: Japan: Kochi | collected 2016-12-09 | reverse complement strand
TATGGCATTCGTCGATGAGTTTTTTGAGTTCATTCTTCGGGCCATAATACTTATCGGGAGCGAAATAGTATGAAGGGTTGTAGCCCCAGCTGCTGTTCCCTTCAAATTCGTTCACCGGCATCAGTTCCAGGGCATTGATGCCCAGGCGCTGGAGATAATCAAGGGTATCTGCCAGGGCTGCATAGGTATGCGCTTCTGTAAAATCGCGGACCAGGCATTCATACACTACCAGGTCGGTGGTTTTAACGGGCGTAAAGTTTTCCACTTCCCACACATATTCTTCCTGTGCCGTTTGCAGTACAGAAGCCACGCCGGAGGTTTTGCCGGCGGCATAATCGATCAGGCCCGGATAGGTTTGTTCTGAAATGTACTGATCATTCCATGGATCGCTGGTTTTTTCGGTATAGGGATCCCCGATCCTGACCTCACCGTCGATGAAATACTGGAAAACATATTCCTGCCCTGGTGTAAGCCCCTGCAATTCAATCCAGAACCGGAGGCTGTCGGGAGTCATCTTCATGTAATAATTATTATCGACCTCCCAATTGTTAAAATCACCGATCACGTAAACAAATTCTTTAGCGGGGGCAAGCAAACTGAGCACTACACTTTCATCTCCGGTATAATTGATCCCGTCGCGGATACCGGATGGCAAAGCTTCAATAGTAACTTCGGGCCGGATGATATATCTGAAAGAGTCGGCCACCATTCCCTGCGTATTTTTTGCGATCGCTTTCACCCAACGGTTCTGATCATCCGGGGGGGTGATCATAGATGAATAAACATTGGTATCCACTCCGGCATAAAACACATCGTCGATATACAATAATATACTGTCTGCCTCATTGGCGTAAACCTCCACTTCGAAAGCTTCCCCGCTGGTGATCAGGAGGGGATCGACCTCAGGCTTTACGATGCTGATGTNNGTCACATCAATAAAAATATCTGCTTCACCGGTTTCTTTACCGGTCAGCCAGTTGCCGCCCACCTGCTCTTCGCTTCTGAAAACAAATGCCATTTGCAGGATCTCCTCATTGGCCGGCACCCCGTAATAATTCCTGATATCCGGGCTGATCTCCAGGGTATACAGGTCATCGGCAATGCGGGTCAGTTTTGTCTCGGCGGTATTTTGTCCCCAGCTGGTCAAAACGTATTGCCAGTCGCTGGGCTGGGAGCTGTTTTCCGTAATTACACCGGTATGGGAATAAACATCGCCGGTATATCCGGCCAGCCCTCCGCTACCCTGTGTGGCATCAAAAGTGATCACCACACTCTGACTGGTCACCGGGAAAGGCGGATCGGTAGTGACCACCTGTGCATGAGCGAATAAGAGTACAAAGAAAGCCGTAAGGGTATTCAGCAGGTATTTCATAGTCATGAATTTTGGAATACAAAAATAGTTGATTTCCACGAAGTAAGACTTATGCAGGGCAGCAACGGGTGGCCCGGCTTAACATTTTTTATATAAAAAAACCCCGCCTGGGGCGGGGTTTGAAGTTCATTCTAACTAAGAATGTTTATTCTTTGATGATCCTTGCAGCCTGGTATCCCTGGTTGTTGCGGATGGTTACAAAGTAAACGCCCTTGTTCAGGTCACCGGTGAAGATCTTCACTTCTTTCTGCATGCTGATATCTTCCATGGAGTAAACGAGTTCGCCAAGAATGTTGTGTACTTCGATGGAGTTCACTTCATTGATCTCGTTGGTCAGAACCACATTCACATAGTTGTTGCAGGGGTTCGGGTAAATGGCTTCAATAGCATTGAGGTTGTTTTCGGCAATGCCGGTAGTTCCCCAGGTATCGTTAACGGTCATGCTGGTATCCACCATGATCATCCTGTTCGGGTCACCGGTCCATTCACCATTATCCCAGCTCGGTTCACCATCGATAATGCGGAAGTACTTGTATTGCACATCGTCGCTGGTATACACCTGGAAGGTAATGCTGTAGATCGGGTCGTCGGTGGGAGCAGTAAGTTTATAATACTGGATCGTTCCCGGCTGAGCCCAACCATTTGCAAGGCTTCCTGCGATGAAAATTTCATCGGTAGCAGGATCAAACTCGGTAGCAGGAGCCATATCTACATTAAAAGTCACAGTGTTCGGCATATCAGCCCAGGTGTAAGTTGCGGTGGTTTCGCCAATAAATACGGCATGGCGGTTCGGGTCACCGGTCCACTCGCCATTATCCCAGCTCTGTGTTTCATTGTACACAAAGAAGAATTTGAATTGGATGACCTGTTCTTCATCGGTGAATTCGTGAACGTATTCGTAGATGAGCGGATCGTCGCCGGTGGGGGTCATTTTATAATCCGGGTTGCTTCCCGGTTCTTCCCAGCCAAGGAAGTCACCAGCCATGTAGACCTCAGTGGTGTCGGCGTTGAAGCCGGCTACCTCATTCAGGTCAACCTGGAAGGTAACATTGTACTGTGCCATAAGGCCAACAGTAATGAATAACGAAGAAACAAAGAGTAAGAGTTTTTTCATAACAATTAATTTTAGTTAAAGAATATTTGAATATCTGAGTTTACGATATAATTATCACAAAGTTATAAAAAATAAATAGATATTATAACGAACGGACTTTTACACTTTTTTTTGCTTCGGTAAAAAACCGGTTGTTTTTTTATAAAAGTCCGTTCGTTCATCGATCATTTTATTTGCTCAATACTTCATAACTGGGTTCTATTGTTGTGAACCTGAGAATGAAGGTAAGTGTTCCGCCATCCGGGATGGGGATATCGGCTCCGCCCTGTACGAGGAAGCCGTCATCGGGATCATTGGCCCCGAGATTTATATCCCAGGCATCATCTGCCCTGAACTTAAATCTCTGGTTTTCAGCAGCCGGAATATCTTCAACAGTTACAAAGAGATACTGGTTCTCCGCATCCCATTCCATGTCGATATCATCGGCCCATCCGAGCCATTCACCGATCACGCCCCAGCTTTGCGCCGTATAGGTCCAGGTGAGATTATTCACATCCACCTCAACCTGGTAGCCGCCCGCTGCGGGCACGCTAAGGTTTCCGGCACCAGCGTCAGTATCCAGGATACCTTCGCCACCATTTCCGTAGTTGGTGCCATCCCAGGAGGGTTCTGAAGTAAACTTGAACTCAAATGATGCAGCATCTTCCGGGAAATAAATGTATCCGGTATAAACTCCGTTACCGTCAAAGTCGTAGATCTGCGGGGCAACATCCGGTGCCCATCCCTGGTAATCACCTGGAACCCAGAGCGACGGGTAAGTAACAACGTCGGCATAGGGAGTAAAATTCAGAACAGTAGTCGATGAATATAAGTCGCTATATTCCGAATCATTGTTTACATATGCAAAAACTCTGAATTCAACATTAACCGGAACATCTGCTTCAGCCCCCAAGCTAATCAGCTCATTGTTTAAAACCCCATGGGTTATGGCAAAAAACAGATCTGTCCCTGAATATACAATCTTGGAATTAACAAAATTGCTGTCGGCAAAATCCATTTGGAGCTGATACTTTGTTGCTTCCAGTTCGCTAAGATTATAGGATGCCGCTGACCACGTAAAGGTTGTCAGTATGCTGTCGGCAAGTTCTTTATCAAGGACAAAGACCTCCCCACCCCCCGGTGCGGTCATGCCCGGGGCAGCAGCCTGGCTCATATCCAGGACCGGGTCTTTTTCTTCCTTTTTACAGGCGAACAAGACACTCAATCCCAGGACCAGGAGAAAAATATATTTGATCTTTTTCATAGTCTATAGTATTTAAGTTCTTAATAACCGGTGTTTTGCCCGAGGTTCGGGTTGGCTGTGAGGTCCGAGGCCGGAATGGGGAAGAGGTCGTATTTGCTGTCGGTGGAAATACCATCGGCAACGTCGCCTTTCCATGGCCAGAGGTATTCACCTCCTGTTAATTTGCCAAACCTGACCAGGTCGGTCCTGCGGTGACATTCCCAATATAGCTCACGGGCACGTTCGTCGAGAATAAAATCGAGATCGATACCGCTCACGGTATTGGCTCCTACCCGTTCGCGCAGCTCATTGATATAGCCTTCCGCTTCACCGACAGTCCCGCCGCTACCGCCTCTTAGTACGGCCTCGGCATACATCAGGTAAACATCTGCCAGGCGGAACATCGGGAAGTCTGTATCGACATACTCGAGGCTGCTGCCATCTTCACCTGTAGAGGTTTTATTGGTGAACTTTGTTACGGCATAGCCATCATTGAAGTTACCGATATCCTCGATCTCCAGGCTTTGGTCTTCGGTAAAAAACATCCCCCTCGGGTCGCCTGATTCGAATTTATTCACCAGGGCGCTGGTGGTACGTGTACCGCCCCAGCCACCGGTAATTCCGGAGCTAAAGGGGTCCATCTCTCCGCCGACAGCGGCATGAATAATGAAGTTCGTTCCGCCGTAGGTGGTTGTGCTGATCCCGTCGAAATTTACCGAAAAGATCACCTCATTCTTATAGGCCGGTCCGTTATCGGCGGTGAACAGGTGTTCAAAATTGCCAACCAGTGAANNCTGCATCGATGATCTTGTTGCAATAGGTGATACACTCGGTATTCCGAGGTGTGCCGGTATATACTTCCGCATTGAGATAGAGTTTCGCCAGGAGCATCCAGGCACATGCCTGATCGGCACGGCCGTATTCATTGGACATCGGGGCCATAAGCTGATCTTCAATAGCCAGCAGTTCATTTTCAACATAGGTGAAAAGATTTTGGCGGCTGATTTGTGGCGGGAAAAAGAACCCAACCTCATCGGCTTCGGTTACAAAAGGTACATTCCCAAAAAGATCGATGGCATGCCAGTAGCTCAATGCTCTCAGCCAGCGGGCTTCTACTCTGTATAGCTCGATCTTTTCGCGCAGGGTTCCACTCCCGCCACGATCATCGAGTTTTTCGTCGGTAGTTTCACGGATAAACTCATTTGCTGCAGCGATCTGGTAAAATATACGGTAGTAGAAGGCTGTAATGAACACATCGCTGGATCCCCATGACTGAGCATGAAAATCCTTGATGGTCTGGTCGTCCCACCCGATAACCGCCTCATCTGTAGGCAATTCCTGATGATACCAATAACCACGTAAATACTGTCCAAAGCCTTCATCAATCCCCGTGATATCAGGTTGGCCGGCAGGGCCTTCCTGTCCGGAGATTGCCAGTCCGGCATAGAGTTTGGCAAGTACATAATCGTAATTCGCGGGATCATCGAAAACCGTTGCGGCTGTGACAATATCCGGGTCGATAGGTATGGTGTCAAGATCCTTATGGCAGGATTCTCCGATCAGGATGAATGCGGCTGCCAAGATGATGATTGATAGTATTCTTTTCATATCTTTTATCCTTTCTCGTTAAAAAGTTAAACCTACCCCAAAGACATATGACCTTGGCCTTGGATAAATATTGTTGTCGATACCCAGGTAAATCTCAGGATCGAGACCTTCATATTGGGTGATCATAAAAGCATTGTTCACGGTGAACGACAACCTCAGGTTGAATGGAGTATCGCCTCCGCCAATGTCATTGAAATTATATCCAATGGTCATATAGTCCATCTTGAAGAAAGAACCGTCCTGAATGTAATAATCCGAAAGGTATTGCGCACTTTCAAACTCAGTTTCAACAACATCGGTGCTGATATTTGAAAGATAAGGTCCTTCAGCACGATAAAGCCGTTCATAAACGGCATTTTCTGCTTCAACATTATTATATACATAGTTCCCAAGATACATTCTTCCCGAGAAGGAGAAATCGAACTCTTTGTACCGGAACATGGAGTTCAGGCCAATGATGAAATCCGGGTTGGGATCTTTGTAGTGGTAACGGTCGTCGTCGGTAATTTCGCCATCCCCATTACGATCTACGAACATCCCTTCAATAGGTGTTCCATCGGTATCGTAAACCTGTTCATAAACGAAGAATGAGTATGCAGGATGTCCTACACTGTGCATCTGCACGGTGTTTCCAACACCACCGGAAATATTACCAACAGGATACCCCAGGTAGGTTGGATCGTCGGAGGCTGTCAGTTTGGTGATCTCATTCTTATTATATGTAAAGTTTACGCCAATATCCCACGACATATCATCCTTTGCGATCGGCTTACCGAAGAGGGATACTTCAATACCCCTGTTTTCCAGGTTCCCGATATTGGTAAGGATCTCGTTAGTGAGGTTGGTTCCGGCAGGTACAGGAATGATATTCAACAAATCTTTGGTTTCTCTCAGGTAAACATCAACATAACCGTAGATGCGATCGTTTGCAAATCCAAAGTCAAGACCAACATTATATGTAGTGGTCTCTTCCCATTTAATATTCTCATCATATCCCTCAGGGCGCAATGTTCGATAATAAACATTGCCAAGGAGATAGTATGCACCCGCAGTGTTATAGGTATATTGTGCCAAATAGGGATAATCACCTTCATCAATATTCTGCTGGCCGGTGACACCATAGCTTAACCTGAATTTCAACTGCGACAACCAATTAACATTTTTCAGGAATTTCTCCTGATCTACTTTCCATGCAAAAGCTGCAGAGGGGAACCAGCCTGCCCGGTTATCTTCTGAAAAACGTGAAGTATTATCATTCCTGAGAGTCAACGTAAGCAGATACTTGTCTTTGAAAGTGTAATTAATCCTCCCATAGTATGAAAGCAGATAATATTCCGTCGGGTTATCGATAGTATCCGTAAGATCAGGAGTCATCACCACATTGGAATTGATTGCGTAATTCGAGCGGTAATTATATTGCCATGAATACCCGAACATCGCATTCAGGTTACTTTGAATCTTCTCAAAGCTCTTGTTATAGTCAAGATAAAATTCCAGGAGCTGATTGGTTTTGGTTTGCCTGTAATAATTGTTCACACCACCACCATACTGTGCATCATAATTAAAGGCGGCTGTTGTGTCAACGAAGACTGTTCCTTCCGAATTTGAAAAATCGCCGGCCAGGTTCAGGTTTGCCCTGAGTTCGGGCAGGAAGTGCAGGCGATAGTCAAGTTGAACATTCCCCAGGAAGCGGTCGACGTCGGAAATATCGTTGCGTTGCATGAGCATAGCTACAGGATTGTTGGTTGCCTGATCAACAGGGATACCATTATCCTGCCACCAGTAGTAATAGCCACCGAAATCTCCCCCGAATCCATCCGGGTTAACGGTCACCGGTTTAGTTGGATCGAACTGCACTGCGGCACCTATTGCACCGTTATCAGCAAAGCGGTTCTTATTGTTCATGTATTTAGAATTCAAATTTACCTTAAGGTTGTCGTCGAACAAAACCGGATTGAGGTTCAATCCGAGTGTAGTTCTTTTCATATTATCGGTCTTAAGGATACCATCCTGGTCGGAGTAGCCTATAGAGAAACGATACGGCAGCCATTTCAGGGCTCCTGTGGCTCCGATGTAGTGCTCCTGCCCAAAGGCATTCTGGAAGATCTCATCCTGCCAGTCGGTTTCTGCCGTTCCTAACATATCTACTCTTTCAGGGTTCTTTTCTGCAATAAGGCTGCGATATTCATTCGCATCATAAACATCCACGGTTTTTATGGGGGTACTCAATGAATACTTGCCGGTATATTCCAGTTTAATGGGAAACTTCTTGCCCATTTCGCCAAGCCTGGATTTTTTTGTAGTTACTATTACCACACCATTAGACGCACGTGAACCGTAGATCGCAGTTGCCGAAGCATCTTTGAGTACGGTCATACTTTCAATGTCGTTGGGGTTGATCGTACTAAGCGGGCTGCGCATCCCGGAGATCTCGGAATTTTCCACCGGGACCCCGTCGATCACGATCAGCGGGTCGTTCAGGGCCTGCAGTGATGAGCCGCCCCTGATCCGTATGGTTGATTCCGCTCCCGGAGCACCACCGCTGTTCACCACCTGCACACCGGCCACTTTACCGGCGATAAGTTCGGCAGGGTTGATGATGGCCCCTTCGTTAAAATCCTTTGATTCGACAGCATTCACAGAACCTGTCGCATCGCTTTTCTTCTGGATGCCGTAGCCGATCACCACAAACTCGTCGAGCATTTCAGCATCGATCTGAAGGATAATTTCAATCGCAGTGTTCGGTTGAACCGTAAGCTCTTTCGTTTGATAGCCTACATAAGAAACAAGCAGCACAGTGTTGGGTTCCACGGTGAGGCTGAACTTTCCTTCAAAGTCGGTGGTGGTTCCCTGCGTAGTGCCTTTTATCAGAATTGAAGCACCCGGCAGACTTGAGCCGTCTTCGGCATCAAAAACCATCCCTCTCACAGTTCCTTCCTGGGCAAAGCCTGCCGGAACAAGCAAAGCCATGAACATGAGGAACAGCAAGAATCTAGTCGTAACTTTTCTTACCATAAACATCAATTTAAGTTAGTAAACATATAATCGAAATTAATTCAATTTTGCTCCAGAATTGCTAACTGCAAATATACAGGCATATGAACGTGTAAAGTTAATGTTTTCTTAAAATAGATGCAATTCTAAATTAACATAAAATATGTAAGGCCGCAATTCAGAATTTTTCTGAATTGCGGCCTTACAAATTACACGTATACCAAATTGATATACTGCGTATTACCAGAATAACAAACTATTCCCGTTCGGTAACCAGCACCTTGTACTGCCAGGCCGGCAAACTGACAAGTTGCTTAGAATCAAGGCTGAAGGCTTCTCCGGTGAAGTAGTCGGTCATGGCCTTGCCATCGCCTTTCATATTAATATTGAACTCCCGGTAGTAGGGGCTCAGGTTGGCAAGCACCACCACAGCATTATCTTCGCCCTTGCGCATAAAGGCATATATCCCTTCTTTTTCAGAGGTCTTCAGCTTACGCATACTTCCGCCTTCGGAACCGCTCCAAAGCGAAGAATAATCCTTTCTGAGTGCTATGAGTTTCCTGTAAAAATCCTCATGGGGGATCTCCGACCAGTCGATGGTGTCTTTTTCGAAAAAGCGCAGCCGCTTGTCGAGGCCCGCTTCCTGCCCGGAATACAGCATCGGCATGCCCGGTAAGGTAAAGGTAAGCACCGCAAATACATCCACTGCCCCGCCCATGCGTTCGTATTCTGTACCATTCCAGGAGTTTTCATCGTGGTTGGTAATGAAGTACATCCGATAAGCATCGACCGGGTAAAGAGTATCGTGCTTTTTGAAATAACGATCGATATCCTTTGTGGTCTTCTCGCCTTTGGCAATGCCATTCATAATGTGATGCAGTTCCCAGCCATACGACATATCAAAAGCATGCACGTGATGATTGGGCTGCTCGGCTTCGGCCAGCATGAAAACAGGCTTGACCTCGTCCAGTTCCTTGCGGGCACGATTCCAGAAATGCACCGGCACCATGCCGGCCACATCGCAGCGAAAACCGTCAACATCCGCTTCCTCCACCCAGAACTTCATGGCATCTATCATGGCATCATGCAATGCTTCATTTGTATAGTCCAGGTCGGCCACATCGGTCCAGTCGAAGGGAGAAACGATAGTCCCGTCGAGATCCCTGCTGTACCATTCGGGATGCTCTTCCATCCAGGCATGGTCCCATGCAGTATGGTTGGCCACCCAGTCGAGGATTACATACATCCCCAGTTCATGAGCCTTGTTTACCAGGGCCTTGAAATCATCCATATCCCCAAACTCCGGGTTCACCCCTTTATAATCTTTAATGGAGTAATAACTTCCCAGGCTTCCCTTGCGGTTTTTCTCCCCGATGGGATGGATGGGCATCAGCCACAATAGGTCAACACCCATTTCTTTGAGGCGGGGCAGATGACCGGCAAAAGCATCGAATGTTCCTTCGGGTGTAAATTGCCGAACATTCACTTCATAAATTACAGCATTCTTGCTCCATTCGGGATGCACGACCTGCGATTCCACAATGGCTTTGCGTTCTTCTTTCTTTTTCGATTTGCACGACAGCAGGACGGAAGCCCCGACCACCACTGCCACAAGTGCGATCACCAGGATAGTTAATGTGTGCATGTTTTTTTTCATCATGGATATTTTTGTTTAGTTTTTAGTTGTGAATACATCGAATTCTTTGGGTCCCAAAGTAATGCTGATGCCCTCTTCCCCACTCACGGGATCCGTGCCAAAGTTAGAGTGAAATTGAACATCCTCAAATCGCTCCGGGAGCATAAATTGAAGTGTTTTCTCCTCCGCCGACTTGTTCATGGCAACCACCACGATCTGGCAGAAATAGGTCCGGCAATAGGCATAGGTTTCCCGGGATACCAGGAGGCTCTCAAAATCGCCGTAAACCAGTGGAAGTTCACTATTCCGCAGTTCCGTCAGCTTGATCACCTTTTCCTTCAGTTTTTCTTCTTCCGGGAGGAGATTGTCGAAGCGCATCATTCGCCTGCTGTCGGGATCATTGCCGCCGGGCATCCCGATCTCGTCGCCGTAATAGATCACCGGCAGCCCGGGAATGGTCATATTGAAGGCAAAGAGCATGGCCGTGGTCATATAAGCAGAGGGATCACCCACGGTCACATCGCGGGTCCAGCCGGCCAGCTTGGCATCTTCATCAAACCGCAGGGCACCCCCGGCATAGGATGTAAAGCGGCCCCGGTCCTGGTTTCCCGTAATATATCCCATCAGGTTATGCACGCCATAATAACGGAAACTCTCGTGAATGGAAGCATCCAGCCGGTCAAAGGATTCTCCGGGGCGGATGAGCACGGCAAGGGCATCATCGTACACATTAAAATCGAATTGTGCATCGAGCATTCCGCTGCCCACATAGCTGCTGATCAGCTCAGGTCCGCCATAGGTTTCCCCGATCTGGTATTGCTGCAGCCCTTTTGCTTCAACGATCTGTTTCTTCAGTTTCCGGGTCAGCGTGCGCCAGAACACTTCAGGAATATGCTTGGTGGCATCGTGCCGGAAGCCATCCAGATCATATTTGTCGATCCAGTAAACCGCCGAATCCGTCAGCATTTCATACACTTCCGGACGCTCCAGGTCGAGGGTAGGCAGATGCACGTCGAACCAGGTGGTCAGGCGGTACTCGTCCCAGCGCTCGGTATTCAGGGAACCATCCGGAAGGTAAAGTTCTGTTGCCCAGTCGGGATGCTCCTGGTAAACCGGGTGATTGATATGCACGTGATTGGCCACAAAGTCCAGCAATACATTCATATCATTCTCATGGGCTGTCCTGACCAGTTCATGAAGGTCATCCTCCGTCCCGTAGCGATCGTCGATC
>NPIE01036496.1_pt1 | contig 11189 bp, 9 predicted proteins | sample 8637661 | NCBI WGS metagenome assembly NPIE01 (sample SAMN07420842, study PRJNA396082) | bioreactor metagenome | isolation source: sample BA12 brine-fed electro-methanogenic bioreactor BA | place: Japan: Kochi | collected 2016-12-09 | reverse complement strand
CTCAACATCTTAACATCTTAATATCTAAATCTACTTATGTCTTCTTCTTTTAAACGCTACTCCCTTCTCCTCCCCATCATCCTTATCCTATCCTTCCTCCTAATCTCAAATCAGGAATCCATCCAAACCAACCTTCTCAACTTGCAATTATCCAAAGCTACTTACAACTCCGAAAACGATCCTAATCCGAATCTGAAAAGTCGATTAACCTCACCTGATTTCAATTCCAAAAATTCAGTCACAACCTGGTGGGGAGGTTATTACCTATTGACCCAAACAAATTCCTTCGCTCAAGCAGAATCAATATGGGAATTATCGCCTGCTTTCTCATCAGATATGTTGGTAAGGAACGCAAATGTAGCTGAAAATAAGGAGATTCGCTTAGAGGCTGCCAAAACAGCCTATAAACTCGCCCCCACATCTATGGAAGCAAAGTACGCTCTTGTCGATGCATTATTACAAAATGAGGAATGGCAACAAGCAACGCAATCCCTGGATGAATTTTTAATGCAAACTCCAAACGACGCTACGCTGCTTGCTATACGTGGCTATACAGAATATAAAGGAGGTGGATCGAATGAAAAGGCAGAGGAGTTATTACTACAGGCGAAATCGCTTGACCCCTCCTTGATCCGAACCTATCTTTTGCTGGTGAATTTCAATCAATCTGTCAACCACTATGAAACAGTCGTTACATATGCATTGGAAGGATTGCAGGTGGCCGAACAAGCAAAATCCTGGCAAGCCAAAAGCTTCGAAGGGTTCTTAGTTGATGCATACTTAAAATTGGGTCAGTTCAATAATGCATTTGTTTATTTAGAACCTGGTTTGAAAACATCACCGGAGGCTACTTGGTGGAATTATTTAGCTGGTCAATATTACTATAAAATGGGGTTATATCAAGAAGCTGTAGATTATTATCTAATTGCTGCAAAGGATTCACAAGACATAAGTATTATTACTGGTTTGGGTGATAGTTATTTGGCCATAGGAGATGATCCCAACGCTATCAATGCTTATTGCAAAGCATTATCCATAGTCCCCAAATTTTCTCTAGTATTAGAAAAATTAAATAATTTGAACGCTCACTGTCCATGATCAATCCAGAAAACAATATATCCTCTCCATCATTTCCTCCCACTGAACCAATGGCTCCAGAATTGGAAAAATCCCACTCAGAAGCAAGCAGTCTTACAACCAGAACCTTTCATGGGTTGAAGTGGAGTTATCTGGATACAGCCATCAATGCAGTCCTACAAATTGGCTACACTGCTGTGATGGCACGTTTATTGTCCCCAGCTGCCTTCGGTCTGGTAGCTATGGCGAATGTGGTATTGCGTTTTGGCTCGTATTTTGCCCAGATGGGAATGGGTTCGGCTTTAGTGCAGAAAAAGGAGCTCAGCCAGGAAGAAATTAGAGCCGGTTTTACCTCCAATGTTTTTCTTTCATTGTTGATGTTTGCCATCATTTGGCTTGGGGCACCGCTATCAACATATATTTTCAACAATGAAGCAGTGGTGCCTATTGTACGCTGGTTAGCACTTTCTTTTATCTTTACAGGGTTATCCACCACAGCCATCAGTCTCTTACGGCGTGCACTTGATTTCCGCTCAATAGCCATCGCCCATATTATTTCATTTATCCTTGGGTACGCCGGATTTGGTATCCTGATGGCGTTGAATGGCTTTGGCGTGTATAGTCTGGTCGGTGCAGCTTTGAGCCAGGGTGCTATTCTGGCAGTTCTGGCTTATCTTTTTTCTCGGCATAATCTGCTATTTATTTTCGAGTGGAAGTATTACAAAAAATTATTTAGCTTTGGTGCGCGTGTCTCAGTTGTTAGTTTTATGGAGTTTTTAAGTTCGAATTTGGACACAATGGCAATAGGACGTTTTTTAGGTGATGTATCGCTAGGTTTTTACAATCGTGCTTTCATGTTGGTCAACCTTCCTATGCATTACCTTGTGACGAGTTTTTCAAGGGTGTTGTTACCTTCATTCAGTCAAATACAAAATCAAATTTCTAGATTGAGAGAAGCATATTTAACTTCACTAATTATTGTTGGAAGTTTTATTATACCTATTTGTTGGGGGATTTCTGCTGCTTCTAATGATGTCGTCTTATTTATTTTAGGAGATAAGTGGACACCCTCAATACCAATTTTGAGAATTTTAGCATTTTCTATACCTTTTTATTTTTTAGCTCATTTAGCTGCTGTTATTCTGGAAGCAATGGCTAGACTAAAAATAAAGATTATCATTCAATCAGTCTCAATCATTTCATTAATCATATTTTTTATTTTATTTTCCAAATTAGGTGTTGTTGGCTTTGCAGTAGCAGTTTCAATAACTAAACTATTGGAATTTATAATTTATATTTATGTTATAAGGTCGAATCTTGAAATTAAAAATACAGTATTGATAAATAAATTGATGCCTATTTTTTCTTCAGGATTAATTGTTAGTTTATTCATTTATATTGTTAGTTTTTTGGGAAATATGATGGAAATTTCAATCTGGATTCTTTTCTTAACTGAAGTTTTCTTAGCTGGTGGAATTTTATTGTCTATGATGAAATTTTCAAAATTGTTCACTGAATTTAGATTTGAAATAAATCAAAAGGCAACAAAGATAGGACTACCTATTTCAAAAATTATTTTATAAAGTGATTAACGAATAATATTAATTAAGAAATATTTATTTATACTTTTATAATCATATTTAGCAGATTAAATTCAAAAATTATGATTTTCTAAATATATCCTAGATTTGGAGAGTTTTTATTGAAAATTGGAATTGCTGGTCCGATGAGTCTTGACTTATTAAAGGAAAATTTCAATTCGATCCCTAATTTTCCCCCGGGTTATCCTTTTCCTTTGATTTCAATGTTAATTAATGAGTTAATAAATCGTGGACATGATGTTGTTGCCTTTACAACTTCTATTGGGCTTAATGCACCAAAATTATTTACGGGTAATAATCTCAAAGTATGTATTGCACCGAGGGAAGAACATGCTGCTAGAGACCTCTTCAAATCAGAGAGGAACCATCTTCTCCATTTGATGAGAACTAATCCAGTTGATATCATCCATGCACATTGGACCTATGAATTTGCATGGGCTGCACTAGATGCATCCTCAAAAAATTTAATAACAATTCATGATCATGCTCAATCAATATTCCGGTATCAATTAGATCCATATCGATTTATGCGATTATTAATGAATTATATCGTGTTAAAAAAAGCAGAGAATTTGAGTGCTATCTCTAATTACCTATTTAATCTATTGGACAAAGGAGATAGGAAAAAAGCCAGGATTATTCCGAATTTTTTTGGATCAGAAATTGAAAAATATTCCTATGCCAATTATAAAAAGGAAGACTATATTCTTACAATATCCAATGGATTTGGAAAACGAAAAAATATTCCTGTTGCGCTCAAAGCATTCTCTGAGATAAAAAAACATTATCCCAATCTTGAATATTATCTTATTGGTAATGAAATGGAAGTAGGTGGACCAGCTTACAATTTTGCAATTATGAATAATCTTCAACACGGAGTGAAATTCCTGGGTAAGCTGTCATACTCTGAAACCTTAGAGAAATTATCAAAAGCAAAGCTTTTACTCCATCCATCAAAAGAGGAATCATTTGGAATGACCGTTTTAGAAGCAATGGTTATTGGAACACCTGTGGTTGGTGGTAAATCTAGTGGAAATATTCCATTTTTATTGGAATATGGTAGAGCCGGTCTTTTATGTGACGTTACCTCTTCTGCATCGATTTTCGAAAAGATATCAAAATTGTTAACTGATAACAATTTTTCACAATCAATTCAGTTAGCGGCAAAACAATTAACCTATAATAAATACTCAAAAGGTATCGTGATTGATGAATACATTGATTATTATTATGAAATCATAAAAAGGGATTCCAAAGAACAAAAATTTAAATTGTAAATATACTCATTTCTTTTACATTTTTGAAAGGTGCATTGATTTGAAAGAATTCATATTGGAAAAAATTAAAAAATTACAAATTATGTTAGAGTACCCAAATGCTATAAAAGCACGAAAAGCTGGATGTTACTATGAATTATATAGTCAGGTTTATAGGCTCAACGCACGAGGAATTAAACCTGCAACAATACTGGATATTGGAGCAAATAGGGGAATGTTTTCACGGTGTTCTAACTTTATTTTTCCTGAGGCCAAAATAATCGCTTTTGAACCATTAAAGGATTGTTTTGATGAACTTAATATTTTGAAAAATACGATCAAGAAATTTGAAACTTATAATTTTGCAATCTCTGACCAAAAAAAAGAAACGGTTTTCCATCGTAGTAGTTATGACTACTCAAGTTCGTTACTAGAAATGGGCGATATCCACAAAGACGCTTTCCCTTACTCTGCAAAAGAAAAATCTGAAGTGGTGCAGGTTGATACTTTAGACAATATATTGTCTGGAAAGAAACTCGAAGAACCAATCTTAATGAAGATTGATGTACAAGGTAATGAACGGGCTGTCCTTAATGGAGCAATAAAAACCTTGGAAAAGACAAATTATCTATTATGTGAATTATCGTTTTTCCACTTATATAAAGGACAAGCATTATTTGATGAAGTGTATGATCAAATTACAAACATGGGTTTTAAATTCAATGGCCAATTAGGAGGGGTATCACATCCGATAACAAAAGTAGATTTACAAATTGATGGGTTGTTTTTACGTGATGGTATATAAAAATAAAAATGCTCTATATCAAGAGAAAAATATCCTTCTTTAGCAAAATTTAAAACTTTTTTTACTATTCTTTGTAATTATTTCAACACTCCCTAGTTTGATAATTTGTCCCATTGGATACAGGTTTATTTGGTGTTCTTTGTCTTAAAATTAATAAATTAATAACTTGGGGAAATGGATTTGAGACAAATTGTTAATATCTTATTGTGATCCATAATTGATTGTAAGCTAAGTAAATATTCTCCTTTCATTCTTTATTTGTCAACTTCATTAGGATGCTAATCTATTGAAACTTTGCAAATTAGATAATTTGCATGAGTAACAAATTAGGTAAGTAACATCTGAAAGAATAGATTTTAAGGACAGTCTAAGATAAGGTAGATAACCTAAATTATTTTAACTTATTCAATTTTAAGTTTTGTAAGATTATTAAATTGATCAAAGGGAATTAATATAAGATCATCTAGGTAATAACATAGATTTCTATTTGGAAAAGTTGCTATTTCTTTATGTTTAATTTCTCAGACCAAATTATTTTTTTAATTATTATTGCTACAATCCTAATTCAAGGTATAGTTTTGATTTTAATTTCCCCTAAGAATAAAATAAAATTTGTTTTAGGTGGATTAATTTGGATTCTTGGATTAGGATTTGGAGTTTATGAAATTTTTCGTAATAAAGATGTTTCAAGATTAGTAATCATGGAAATAAACTCCATCCAAAGATTAATGCTAATTCTCTCAGTTTCCACTTCTGTTTTTATCTCGATTTTCATAATATTTTATATGATAAGATATCAACAAAAAATTTTAAAGCAAATATTTCAGGATCGAAAAATTATTTGGTTATCGATAATATTTCTGAGTACAGGGCCTCTCTTTTCTGCTTTTTTAGGAGAAGTTCCTTATTTCTTCTATGGTCTTTTATTATTGCCTATAATCATGACTGCTGTAGTTTTTTGTCCGTTAGTTGAAAAGGATTGGGTTCTTAAGCAAATAAAATATGTCCTGATAGTTTTTATTTTTGGTAGTTTAATTTCCTTAATAATTACTCCTGATTGGGCAACTATATATTACCCAAGTTCTCTAATTCCTGGAATAAATTATCGTTTATTTGGATTAGCTTCACACCCTAATAGTCTTGGGCCAATGGCTGTAACCTTAATTTTTATAAATTTATTATTACCTTATAAGAAAAAATTCATAAATTTACTATTAGTTTCTGGAGCTATAATTATCTTACTATTAGCTCAATCCAAAACTGCTTGGTTAGCATTTATCTTTGGTTTTTCTATGATCATTTTAAGTCGGATTTTTATATCTCAGAAAAGAGTATTTTTTTTATCACAAACAATATTGCTTTTTATACTTGCAAGTATACTAGTGGTGCTTCGTATAAACACAGAAATTATTGAGAATTTTATTGCTAATCCAACCTTTCTATCTTTAACTGGTCGAACTTATATATGGGATATTTCATTATCTGTTTTTAAGAAAAATATTTTCTTTGGATATGGCCCTACGTTATGGGATCTTGCATTTAGGACTCAATATGGGTTAATGTTTGCAGGTCATAGTCATAATCAATTTTTCCAAACATTAGCAGAATCTGGGCTATATGGTTTCATTGGATTACTCTCTTATTTGGTAGTACTAATCATATATAGTTTCAAGGTTTCCAAAATTACAAGAGGTGTATCATTAGGTCTTCTTATGATTTTGCTAACAAGAGTAATAACTGAAACACCCCTTCGGCTTTACCTATTAGATAATTCTTTTTTTCTTCATTTGGTTCTGTTTTTAGTTATATTAATTTTTAATTCAATGTTAAATCAACAGAAAGAACTTCCATCTCAAAAATTTTCCTAATTNNAAAAAATAACAAACATCTTCTCCCAATAAATCATGATTTTACATAAAATTTTTATTATTATTCCTGTTCATAATCGTAAAGAATTCACTCAAGAATGCCTAGTCTCCCTTCAAAAGCAGACGGAAAAGAATTTCGAGGTAATTATCGTGGATGACGGATCGACTGATGGAACATCAGAAATGATCCAATCTCAATTCTCTGAAGTCATCCTTCTCAAAGGGGATGGAAATCTCTGGTGGACAGCAGCGACAAACTTAGGTGTGAAATATGCATTGAACCATGGTGCCTCCTATATTTTGACTTTGAATAACGATACCATTGCATCAAATAATTTCATTGAAAAAATGATCTATTGGGCAGAAAAAACCCCTGACAGCTTATTAGGTGCTTTTGCAGTGGATATAAATTCAAAACGACCAGTTTATGGTGGAGAAATAATTAATTGGTGGAGTGCAAGTTATAAATCATTGCTAAATGTAATTTCTCCAGATTCATGGCATGGTTTACACGAGGTTACTCACTTTCCTGGGCGGGGTTTATTTATTCCAAGTAAGGTGTTTGAGAAAATTGGATTATATGATGAGATTAACTTTCCACATTATGTCGCTGATTATGATTTTACGCATAAAGCAAAACGTGCAGGATTTAAGATTTTTTGTAATTATGATGCTAAATTAAAGATATACCCTGAAGAAAGTGGTGGGGTTCGACTGAGGAAGAAAAAAAGTATAAGAAATTATTATAATCATTTATTTGGGATAAAAGGTGCAGCAAATCTTTTGATATTCACAAAATACGCATTAGCAAATTGTCCAACATACTTAATACCATCTTTTTTATTGGTTGGTTTATTAAAAAGAATTTTCGGTTATTTCCTTCATGATTAATTAAACACTTTGTCCATAAGAAAATCATAATTAAAAACTAATGATGTCTGTGTCTTTCCCAAAATCTCATCAGTAATTTTTATTTTCTAATCATTTCGAATTCATCTATCTACAACAGAATTAAGCTTAAAAAGTAACTAGAACCAGATAATTAGATAAAGTATTCAATTTATAATGAACGAACTATTAGTAATTATTCCAGTGTACAATGCAATTCCTTATATAAAAAGTGCAGTAGAATCTGTATTTCAACAATCTTATGATAATTATACCCTTTTGATAATTGATGATGGTTCAAATGATGGAACTTTAGAATATCTCAAATCAATCAATTTCAGGAAATTTGAATTGTTACAGGAATTTAGAAAAGGCCCTGGATTCTTGATGAATATTGCGATTGATTTTGCTTCTATGAAAGGAATACCTTTTATTTGCCGTATGGATGCAGTTGATGTCTCTGAACCGAACCGTTTTTTGGAACAGGTTAATTTTATGAAACGGAATCCACAATTTGCTGCTTCTAGTAGCAATTGTCTTTACATAGATACAGAAGACCAAGTAATTGGTAATTCAACAGTCCCATTAATGTCAAAATTAATTCTGAATGACATAAGATTGGGATTGCGTGGTTTGATACAAGGAGCTTGTATATTTAGAACGGAGAATTTAATTCAAATTGGTGGTTATAATTCAAATTTTCCTCAAGCTGAGGATACAGATTTGTTTTTACGATTATCCGAGAGGTATCCATTAGCAAATCTCTCGGATTATCTTTATAGAATTCGGATACATTCAGAAAGCTTGTCAGTAAAAAATTTGCAAGAGAACATCAGATATCATTTCTATGCTTTAGAATCTCAAAAAATTAGGGAAAGAAAATTACCGACAATCTCATTTGATGAGTTTGAATCTAACATGGGTCTTGCAAATAAAATTTTTTATTGGCAAGAATTAATTTTTTTATCTCTTTGGAGGAAAGGCATGAGGCGTTCAAACGTAATTTTCAAAATATTAGCTGGACTAATAAGTCCGAAAAGAATAATCTCGAGATTTTATAGAATGATTGAACGTTTTACAACCTAGGAATTATGGTTATTATGACGAAAAAACCTCGATTAGCTTTTGTAACAAATTTTTGTCAGCATTATCGCGTTAAAACATTTGAGATTTTGTCTGACTATTTGGATGTGAACTTTTACTTTTATTCAAAAGCTAATGAAAGTTATTGGTTGCCTGAACATGGATTAAGAAGGGGTGCATTTAAACATGAATATTTAAGTGGTTTACAAATTGGGAAGTTGCAGATCACTTTCAGTTTAATCAAGAAATTAATATCAGGAAATTATGATATTTTTATTTCTGGCGTGGTTGGAAGGTTTTCTTTACCGGTCACTTTCATTATATCTCGATTATTTAAGAAGAAATTTATTTTATGGACTGGAATTTGGATGAGAATTGGGACTTTATTTCATCGTTTTATTTTCCCTTTTTTGCTTCATATATACAAAAATTCAGATGCAATTGTTGTTTATGGTGACCATGTAAAATCTTATCTGATAAGTGAAGGTGTGATACCAGGAAAAATATTCATTGCGAGTCATGCAATTGACAATGCTCAATATGATACGGTTATATCAGATGAAGAAAAACAACTCTTGTTAGCTTCCTTAAAAATTGATAAACAAAAAAAAATAGTTCTATTTATTGGTCGTTTCGTTGAAGAAAAGGGTCTTGACTATCTTCTTGATGCTTTCTCGTCATTAAAAAATGAAGATTTAATCTTATTATTAGTAGGTTCTGGCTCTGATAAAGAACTAATACTCAATAAAATAATTACATTGAATATTACTGAGAAAGTCCTAGTTTTAGACTATGTTCCTCCTAAGGATACCCCATTATATTATTCAATCTCTTGGATTTACATCCTTCCTTCAGTTACAACAATTTCATTTAAAGAACCATGGGGCTTGGTGGTAAATGAAGCCTTCAACCAGGGACTACCCGTAATTGCAACCGATGCAGTGGGGGCGGCTGCAGGTGGGCTTGTGGAGGATGGGATTAATGGTTTCATTGTTCCCGAAAGGAATAGTCAGGCTCTGGCTAACGCAATGCAGAAAATTCTGGATGATCCTGATCTGCGTGAGAAAATGAGCCAAAATGCCAGACAAAAAATCTCTTCTTGGGATAATGAGCATATGGTGGAAGGGTTTATCAAAGCCATTGAGTATGTAACCAAAGGAAAAAACGGTAAGCAGATTGAGTGAAATTAACCAGAAGATGAATATTCTTGGCATTGGCTACAGCCCAATTAACTTACTGCAAGCTGTTGAGCAGGTGGATTCCTGGATTTTAGAGAATCAACAAAGATATGTATGTGTTACCCCCGTGCATGCGTTAATGGATTTACGCAAAGAACCCGACCTACGGCACATCGCCAATAACAGCGGGCTCACCACGCCGGATGGGATGCCAATCGTTTGGATTTTAAAATTGATGGGTTATAAACACGTCAGCCGTGTCTATGGCCCTGATTTGATGTTGGCAGTTTGTGAGCATGGTTTATCCAGAAACTATCGCCACTTTCTGTATGGCAGTACCCCAGAAACACTTGAAATGCTTTCGCAACGTCTGCAGCAGAAGTTCCCAGGCATTCAAATCACCGGTAGCTTTGCCCCACCGTTTCGCCCCTTGACGGACGAGGAAGACCTGGATGTGATCATGCGCATCAACCAGTCCGGGGCGGATATGGTTTGGGTGGGCATTGGTTCACCCAAGCAGGAGTGCTGGATGGCGCAGCACATCCACAAAACCAATGCCAAGGTGATGCTGGGGGTGGGAGCTGCCTTTGATTTTCATGCTGGTACCAAAAAACAAGCCCCAAAATGGATGCAGCGTAGTGGCTTGGAGTGGCTTTTCCGGCTGTTAACCGAACCGCGCCGCTTGTGGAAACGATATCTGGTCAGTAATACGATGTTTGTTTTCTTAATATTTTTGCAATTAACCGGATTAAAGCATTTTGATTTGGATACTTAATTTATTTTTGTTATATAATTAAGTTATATCCATCATTCATTAATCTAGTTTAGGGGAAGGGATCAATGTTTCGTCGTTTTTCAGTCAATTTTGCGGTCCTGTCTATGGGGGTGGATGGCGTTTGTGTTTTGCTTGGGCTTTGGCTGGCAATGCTGTTGCGGCCAGCCTTAAGTGAGCTCAATTTCATTGGTTTGGTGGTAGATCGTGAAGTGGTACCCTGGTTTTTCTATATCGGTTTTGGTGTTGTCTGGGTTTCCATTTTCATCCTCTTTTCCCTGTACGATGGTCGCCGCTACATTCGCATCGCGGATGAAATTTCCGCCTTAATGGTCGCTTCGTTTTTAGCCTCCATTACCATTGCCGGGGTTTTGTATGTGACCTATCGCGATTTATCCCGCGCCTTATTTGTGTCATTTATCCTGATCACCTTCTCGCTGGTTTTATTATGGAGGTTGATCGCGAGGTGGGTCTTTAAACGCATGAACGGTGCAGCGGTTGCCAGACGCAATCTGTTGATTGTTGGCGCAGGGGTTCTGGGCAGAGAGATCCAGAGCTTGCTAGAGGAAAATCATTTTTATGGGCTAAATCTGGTCGGTTTTCTGGATGATGATCTCAAAAAAACAGAACAGTATCCGGAGGTATTGGGTACTACAGAACA
>NPIE01007474.1_pt1 | contig 11190 bp, 7 predicted proteins | sample 8637661 | NCBI WGS metagenome assembly NPIE01 (sample SAMN07420842, study PRJNA396082) | bioreactor metagenome | isolation source: sample BA12 brine-fed electro-methanogenic bioreactor BA | place: Japan: Kochi | collected 2016-12-09 | reverse complement strand
TTACCGGGCTCTTCCTGGATACCGTGGACATCCAGGACCACGTGCCCGACACACGACCCGGTGTGATCACGCTGCTGGAGCGCATTCGGGGAGCCTATCCCACGACGACCGTGCTCGTCAACCGCGGGTTCTCCGTCATGGAGACCGTCCTCGCCGTCGCGGACGGGATCCTCTTCGAGGCCTTCTCAACCCATCACAACGGACAGGACTACGCAGCTTGGGAGGGCGCCGATCTGGCCTGGACGGGAGCGATGGTGGTTCGCCTGCGCCAGGCCTCAGATCACATCCCCCTCTTCGCACTCGACTACGCACCGCCGGAGGATGGTGAGTTACGCCAACGTGCCGCACGGCGTGCGCTGGCGTACGGTATGTGTTCCTTCGTCGCGCCCTATCCACTCGATTGGCTACCGGAGGAGCCGCCGCCCACCGGGCACAGGGCGAAGCGGCCCCTCAGAGGCTAGCGAAGGTCGCGTCGCCTCCGCCACCAACTCAGCGTGTCGGCCAACGAAGCCGACAGATCATAGGTCGGTCGCCAACTCGTCTCCCGACGCATGCGTTGCGAGTCGCCGGCACAGAAAGGGATGTCCGACGGACGCTGGCGTTCGGGATCGGGCAGGATCTCGATATCGACCTCCGACAGCGCGACAAGCTGTTCGACCACCGCACGTACCTGAACCGGCACGCCGCTGCACAGGTTGTAGACCTCGCCTGACCGGCCCTCGCGCCACAACGACACGAGGCCGAGAACCGCATCGCGAACGTCTAGGTAGTCGCGGTACGGGTCGAGGTTGCCCACACGCAGTACCGAAGGTCGATCTCCAGCCTCGATCGCGGCGATCTGCTCCGCGATCGCGCCGATCAGCATCGTCGAGGGCTCCCGCGGGCCGGTGATGTTGAAGACACGGCCCACCACCACGGGCGCCTCGTGTCGCCGAGCATAACCCAAGCCGATCAGCGTCTGGGCCACCTTGCTGACCCCATACGCAGAGATCGGCACCAGCGCGGTCGCCTCGTCTGCAGGCTGCCCTGCAGCCAGCAACCCATACTCCGCCGCCGATCCCGGGATGATCACGGTGGGCGGCGTCGTGAGCTCTCGAGCGGCCCGGAGCAAGCAGTCGGTACCCACGGCATTGACCGAGAGCAGCCGGGCAAGATCCTGTCCGCGTGCCAGACCGGCGATGTGAAAGACAGCCTGCGGGCGCAGACGCTCCAGTACTGCCGTAACCGCGGTGGTATCCGCGATGTCGAAGGCGAGACTCTCGACCGATTCAGGAAGATCCACCAGCTGTGGATCGCCGGGGACGCTCGCTGCCGCCACCGTGTATCCTTGGCTCAGCAGCGAGTCGACCACGTGGCGCCCCACGAAGCCGGTACCCCCTGTGACTAGAACCGTCCCACCCTCATTGACCATGACTCACGCATCCACCGGCACCGACGTCAGGAAGCTGACGTAGGACTCCAGAGGAATGCGGGCATCGGCCACTTCCGCGAGGTGCTGAAACTGCGCAGCCACGCGATCGAAGTCATCGACCTTACCCAAATCCATCCACGTACCCGAGAAGCGGTAACCATAGACGCCGTGCTCCTCAGGAATCAGTCGCTCGATCACGTCGGTCATGTTGTAGTAGCGCCCTCTGGGTATCGTCGTCAGCACGGAAGGCGAGACCACGTAGACACCCATATTGATCTGGTAGTTCAGGACCGGCTTCTCCGCACACTTCAGCACCCGGTTCGTCTCATCGGTCTCGATCACACCGAAGTCGATCTTGTATTCCTTGGCGTAGAGCGCCATAGTGATCGCGGCCTGTTGCGCCTGGTGCGTGCAGTAGAGGTGCCGGAAGTCGATATCGGTCAACAGATCGGCGTTCATCACCAGGAACGGCTCATCGCCCAGGCCGTCGATCAGGCTCAGCGGGCCGGCCGTCCCCAACGGTTGATCCTCCAGTGAGTACCGTATGTTGACCCCTTGGCGCTCTCCGTTGCCGAAGTAGGCCTCGAAGAGGTGGGCCAAGTAGTTCACCGTTAGGATGATCTCGTCGAACCCGGCCTCCCTCAACTGGCAGATGATGATCTCCAAGATCGGGTAGTCACCCAGTGGGATCAGCGGCTTCGGCAGTACCTTGGTGAACGGCGCCAACCTCGTGCCTCGTCCTCCTGCCATAATAACGGCTTTCATAGTTGTCCCCCCTTTGCGTATGAACTAGACATCCAAACGCATAGCTCGTACTATACGGTGTATCGCTTGATCTGATAGAGATCCAGGTGCTCGGCGATCCAGTCAATGGTCTCCCTCAAGCCTTCGGCAAACGATACCGTTGGCTGCCAGCCCATCAACTCCTTGGCCTTCGCATTGTTCGAGAGAAGGCGCACAACCTCACTGCCCTCAGGGCGTATGCGTCCCTCGTCGCTCCTGATCTCGATCTCGCGTCCGATCAGCTCGATGACCATATCCGCAAGGTCACCGATTGAGATGTCGTCCCCGGTCCCCAGGTTGACCACCTCGCCGATGGTCGCATCGCTCTCAGCCGCCGCGATGAAGCCCGCCGCGGTGTCCGTGGCATAGGTGAAATCGCGACGCGGGTAGAGCGCACCCAGCTTCACGAAGTCCTGCGTCAACGCCTGCGTGATAATCGTCGGGATCACGGCACGGGCCGACTGCCGTGGCCCGTAGGTGTTGAAAGGCCGCACCGTGCTGACCGGCAATCCGAACGAGAGATGGAAACTCTCTGCCAGCTTATCCGCTCCGATCTTGCTCGCGCTATAGGGCGACTGCCCTTGAAGCGGATGGCTCTCATCCATCGGCACGAAGCGCGCCGAGCCATAGACCTCGCTTGTCGAGGTGTGAACGACCCGCTCCACCCCTAGATCGCGCGCAGCAGCCAGGACGTGATACGTCCCCAACACGTTGGTCTGAACCACATCATACGGATTCACATAGGAGTACGGAATCCCGATCAGCGCGCCCAGGTGGAAGACCACTTGGGCGCCCTCCATCGCCTGGCGTACCGACCAAGGATCCTTGAGGTCGCCGTAGAAGATATCAGTCGCCGTCCGGGCCGCCTCAGACACATGGTGCAACAGCCCCGCATCGTTGCGTGAGTTGTAGTGCGCCATCGCGCGCACCTGCGCGCCCCGTCCGACTAACGCCTCAACCAGATGACTCCCGATGAAGCCACTCGCCCCCGTCACCAATACCGGCTTTCCTTGCCAATTCATCACAACCTCCTCCGACTCGTTGAGCGCCGACGTCGGCCCCCCTAGAACGATGTAAAGTAGTAGTAGTCTGCGCGATCGATCACGCGCGCCAGATCAGATCGAGCGGCGATCAAGACCACGAGATTCCCGAAAATCATGCCCACGGCCCCCCATGCGAAGCCCAACGTGACGCCGAGGATCAGACTCGTCACGACGGTCACAGCTGTTCCCCGAGCCAGTGCCAGCAAAGCCGGCACAGGACGTGAGAGCGTGATCATCATCATGCAATCGAAAGCCCCGACAGCCAGCAGCGCACACCCTAGCAGACCGCCCACCAGCACAATCGACAGCTCACGGCTCCACGCGAGGCCGAGGAGCCCACCCGAGACGGCCAAACTCACCCCTACCGCAAGCACGATCAGGCCCGTGGCCCCGGCTAACGCAGCGATGAAGCGCTGCTGCTCCTGTTGATGAAACGCCCGCAGCCGCGACGCGAACTCCTCGGGCTTGTCCGCAGGCGCCTCGTCCTGAAAGGTATGGACGCGGCGCCAAAAGCGCTGCACCGTCTGCTCAGCTACGCCCCCAACAAGGATATAGGCGATGAGGGCAACGGTCAGCCCGAGCTCGCTCACAGCGATGGCATCCATCCGTGACATCTCGGCCGGCAACCGCCCGACCCATCCACCGACGTGACCCGAGAGCACGCCAAGGATGTAGATCACACCATAGGCGAAGTAGGGCGCAAGATTAAGCACAAGCTGCGGCAGGGGCGGCACACGCACGCGGCGCAGCCCCGCCTCGCCGGCATGGGCTGCAGCGTCAATGGCGCGCCACATGGCCCAAGCGCCGACCCCAAGCGTCATCAGCGAACCGACCATCGCCGAGAAGCCGATGACCACTTGCCGACTGGAGATCAACCGGCCCAGCACAACCAGGCTCAAGCGACTCCACCCCACACCCAGGGCCAGCGCGATCCCAAACCAATGGACCCGCTTGAAGATCGACAAACCCGCCGATAGCATCCAGAGCGTCGAGAGCACGACATAGGCGCCGAACATCAACGGCACATCGTGCGTCGAGAGCCATCCCACGGCACGCGACGTCCAGGCCAGCAACCCGCCACTGACGATCACGACGACAAGCGTAATCCCACCGACCCAGCCCACAAAGCGCGCCGCGGCTCGGGCATAGCCCTGACTCAAGTAGCTTGAACCCTTGCGTGCGGCGATCTGGATAAACCCACTGGTCACCAACAGGCTCCCGATCGTCGATGCGCTCAAGGTCAGGATTCGCGCCCCCTCCCACTCGCCAAAGGCCTGATACACGCCGATGATACTCATCAGCAGCACAAGCGGCACGACGCCCAGCGGACCACGAAGGTAGTTCATCATCGCGTCACGTCGCTCATCGGCTACCGACCCAGACGACGCCGTCGACACCGTGGGCGTGGCCGCCACCGGCGTCGCGACGGTCAGAGCGTCGGCCACCCCGTCAGCCAGAGCAAAGACGTCGTTGTACCCGTAGCGCTGAGCCGCGATGGTATCGGTCACACCCGCCGACTCCAGCATCGCCGTGATCTGCAGGCCATTCACAGGGGCCGGACACGTCGCTCGGATCTCGTCAGCCAGCAACTCCACGCTGTCAAACGTCGTCAGCGGCTGCACGAAACCGGCTACAGGACCACTCGACTGGCTCATAGATCAACGCCTTCGGCCAAGGGCACCGAATCCGGCGATGGCTGAACCTCAGCAGCACGGTTCGACTGCTTTACCCAGCGTCCGAGGCGCTGGTACGTCGCCAGATAGGCCGCATTGCACTGCTGCAGGCTGAACTGCGCCAAGGCCTTCTCGCGCGCCTTCCGGCCCAACTCCCGTGCCAGGTCCGGATCTCGGAGCAACTGCAGACAGGCCCGTGCCATCTGCTCGGGATGGCGCGGATCCACCAGCAGGCCGCAGCCCTCGAGAGCCTCGCTCACACCGCCCACGTCGGTGCCGACCACCGTGCGTCCGCACATCATCGCCTCAACGACGCTGTACGGAAAGCCCTCAGAGATACTGGAGAGCACGACAAAGTCCCCTTCGTTGTAGGCCGCCGCAGCACTGGCCGCGTAGCCGGGGAAATGCACGGTGTCCTGCAGGCCCAGACGATCGCGCAGCCCCACCACCCGCTCATAGTACCACTCATTGCCCTTGGGTGCCTTACCATAGAGCACGAACTGCACCTCGGGCATGTCATCATGGACGATCGCCGCCGCACGGACCAGCGTCTCCAGGTCCTTCAGAGGATCGATGCGCCCCAACCAGACCACCACCGGCGGTGCGCCCGGCGCGCGGTCGAGTGTCGTCGGGGTGAACTCCGCAGGATCTGGGCCATTGTAGATCGTCTGAATCGTGGCGGGCTCAGCCCCAACGTAGATCTCCCAGCGGTGATTGTACCGGCTGCCCGGCGAGATCTGGTTCGCACACCAGTAGCTGCCCTCCGTGACCCGCTGCGCAAAGGCCGCCTGGAACGCCTGGTCAAACGGGCTGCCCTCACTGCGCGTCAAGGCGAGCAGGCGCTCGCGCAGATAGACGCCATGCTCGGTCAGGAGAAACGCCGTGTCTGGACGCCCTGCCGCCACGATGCCCAGTATGCTCGCGAGTCCGGCCGATGCCGCGTGCACCACGTCCACCTGCGGCACCGGAATCGACAGCATCGTCAACCAGCGGTACAACAATCGCATCACATCCGTTGCATCGCTCAGGCTCACCGGCGCTGCGCGCTCGCCGTAAGCCCGCCAATAGCCCGTCACGCTGTGATCGAGAAAGGCCTGCCATACCGCGTGAGAGCGCATCGTGACGTCGTAGTCGTGCGTCTCAAAGTAGGTCGCCATCGCCTGAAGCACCTCGACGAAGCGGGCCGGATCGGCCTCCGTCTGCCACAGCAACCCCAGGAAGTCGACGAAGAGGGGCACGAAGTCCATCTCGATCGCGCGATCCGGTGCACTGCGCTTCCTGCGGATCACCTCGCGCAGGCTCAGCTCCCGGTGCAGCTCGAGGACCTCACCGGTACCCCACAGCGCGATCGACTGAAGCTCGACCACGTTCTCGGGCAGGGCATAGACGGGCTCGGCACTGGGGTCTGCCACCAGGCTGATGACCGTGTAGCGCACCTCTGGGGTGCCCCGCACGAGCATATCACACCACGTGCTCACACCGCCCCGGTAGTGAGGGTAGCTGCCCTCCGTGAGCAGGCAGACGCTGAGTGGGGAGGTGATGTTGTCCGCCTCCCCGTCCAACCTATCCTGTTCACGGAGGACCGCCAGTCGATCGGTCATCTTAGGCCTCAGGCTCCCGTCGCCGACGCGTGCCGATCACCACGACAAACCCCGCCAGCAGTGCGAGCAGCACCGGAGCCGAGCCCCCTACTGCAGAGGGCGCCGCACTGAGCGCTGCTAGGCTGACCGACGTGGGTGCCAGTCGCACGACAGCGGGCGCCGACTCCTCTTTGAAGCAGTCATCAGCGATCGCGGTGACCGCGTAGGTCGTCGCATCCGTCACCTCACTGTCCAGGTAGCTCGTCCCCGCGATCACATCGATCTCGACCACCGTCTCGGGGGTAGACCCGCGATAGATGCGATATCCGAAGACCCCCTCGGCGGGATCCCAGCTCAGCAGGCGGGAGCCGTCAGGGTTCAACGTGATCGACAGCCCGGTCACCGCGTCGGGTGCGGTCGCGAGGACCGCCGCGAGCGGTGAGGGCGCTGTCGTTGCGGGAACGAAGAGCGTCTGCCCCGGGGCCATAGAGATCGTGGTGATATCCTGGCCCGCATAGGTCTCCGTCGTCGCGTTCTCGCCTTGATAGATGATACCCGTCACAGGCGCCTTGACCGATGTCGGCGCCGTGATCGGCATCGTCAGCGTGATGTCGTTCGAGCACGCGATGATGCCCGAGACACCTGAGGCATCGTAATCCATCCGCTCCCACATGCGCTGCCCGATTTCCTGCGTGCGCAGACTGAGGATCGGGACGTTCTCACGGTAGTAGCTGTTGTACTTGCCGTAGAGCGACTCGACGTAGTCTCCAAGCAGCGTCTTGTCGCTGTTCGGCGCATCGTAGGCGTAGAGGTTGTTCATATGGAACATGGTCGCGTTGATGTTGAAGTCGAGCAGGAACCCCAGCGCCTGATTGGTGATCAGATCGAGCAGTTCCTCGTACGTATAGCAGAGGTTCTCCGGGCTCGGATTGTTGTAGTAATCCTGGCAGTAGTAGACGTTGTTGATCGCATCGTAGACCATGTTGTAGTAATCGGCCTCCTGCTCAGGCGTGCTGGCGAAGTAGAAGATGTTGTTCGCCAGCCGCGGCACGAGCAGTAGATCCGGTTGCCCGGCGTAGGGCGTCAGCCCGGTGTTGGGGGTCGGGTTGTTGTAACCCGGCTGTGAGGCGTTCGCGAGAATGTAGCGGATCCCCAGATCGTAGGCCGTACTGACCAGATTGTAGTTGTTGAGGCCACTGTAGGCACCGGTGAGCAGCGTATCGGTCACGTAATCCGTGAAGCCGAGCCGTTCAGCGACCTCGGTGTTACTCAGGATCTCCGTACGAACCAACTCGACCGAAGCGCTATCAAGGTTCTCGTGGCTGTAAGTGTGGTTCAGCCAGACGAAGCGGTCCTGCAGGTCCCGCGCCCGTGCGCTCAGGCTGCCGGCGGCGATCTCACCGGTGCCGTCCAGGTCCAGCAGTACCCCTTCGCCGTTGAAGGGCATCTCGATCTTGAAGTCGCCGGCGTTGGGCACGGTGGCGATGAACTCGTCCATCCAGGAGACGAGGTTGTCGAGGTCCTCGGCAACCAGCCGGAAACCATCATCATAGTAGACCGTGTGGCTGATGGGATCCCAGCGATCGCCGAACGAGAGGACATCGTCGGGCTGCGGGACGAAGTAGAGGTGCCGCTCACCGAGGAAGATCCCACGGGTGGCCCAGTTGATGATCCCATAGGGCCACAGCCGCCCGTGAAGGCTGACCGGCGGTGTCGCCGGGTAGTAGGCCGACGCCGTCACTACGAGATGCTCGCCCGCGTCGAGCGGCGCAAAGATGCCCATGACTGGATTGCCACCGCCATCCGCCTGCCACAGCGGCGTGAAATCCGCGCCGGCTGCCGGCGCAGCCAGATAGGTGTAGCCGCCCGTGAGTGAGAGCGTGACATCCGGCTTGAGGTAACCGAAGACTTCCTTGCCCGGATCGGTCATCGTGACCGTGACCGGGCTGAGGGTGCCGTCGACGAAGTCCAGCCCATACTGGGTCGCCTCGGGATACGCGTACCACGTCACCCGCCGGACCGCGAAATTGCGCTCATAGGCACGGATCAGGTTGCGCTCATCCTCGGTGAGGCCCTGCTGCAGCTGCAGGGGGTCGCCGGGGTCGGGATCTTGGGGCCACCAGACCGTGTTGTTGCCGATGAAGATGGCGTAGTAGTAGCCGTGATCCACGCCGTCCCACAGCATCGCATCGGTGATGAGCGGCGCCGAGCCCGCTGTGCGCTCATTCACGTCGATCACGTCGTAGGGGATCCCGAGGATGTCCAGGTATCCGGTCATCATCTGGTTGATGCCGTCAGGATAGTCCTCTCCCTCGATCTGGATCACGCTATCGAGAATCACCAGCACCTTCATCTCCTTCGTTGGCGTCTCGATTACCTGCAGCGACGTCGTCGCATCGAGAGCCATCCGCCCCACCCGCCCCGTGGGGGACGGCTGGAGCTGGTAGACCGGGTACTCCGCCGGAGCGGCAGGGGGAGCGACGCTCCCCTGTCCCGGCGGCAGGTTCACATCTGCACGCACCGGAGCCGCAAACCCGGAGACCACCAACACAATCAGCAAGACCCATCGACTGACAACACCCATCCTGCCCTTCATCGTTTCCTCCAACCTTATTCACGCACCGGCGCTTCACACGCTACTGGATGCCTGCTGATCACACCAAGACGGTGCCGGATGATAGATCGTCGTGTACATGAGCAACGCAAATTGCGTCAGTAGGGCATCGTGTCTCTAACTATCCATCATTATAAACCCTATTTATAAGATTGCAATAGCATAAAAGTACTAGGTACGATAGCTTCCTGTGGGGCTGCGCCCCAACGCAGCACGTGGTAGCGACTACGCCTCGACATCGATCGAGGAGAGGAAGCGCACGTAGGCCTCGAGCGGCACCTGAGTCTCCGCGACCGCGGAGAGATGCTGAAACTGCGCCACGACACGATCGAAGTTGTCCGCTTTGCTGAGATCCAGCCATTGCCCGAAGAACGGGTANNGTAACCGTAGACAGGGGCCCCGACGCGACTGAGTGGGTCGATAACGTCCGGCATATCACAGTATTGGTTGCACGGAATGTGGTGAAACAGCTCGGGAGAGACGACGTAGACACCGGTGTCGACCAGGAAGGAGAGCGTCGGCTTCTCCCGGCAACGGGTCACACGTCCGTTCGCATCCGTGTCGATCACACCGAACTCGACCTTGTACTCCCGTGTGTAGAGCGCCATCGTGAGGACAGCTTCACGGGCAGCGTGGGCCAGGTAGAGCGCCTGAAAGTCCAGGTCGGTCAGCACATCGGCGCCCATCACCAACAGGGGTTCATCGATGCTCCGCAGGGCATCGAGCGACCCCGCGGTACCCAACGGCGTCTCCTCACGCACGTACCTGATGTCGATCCCGAGACGCTCCCCGGATCCGAAGTAAGCCTCGAAAAGCTCAGCCAGGTAGTTCACTGCGAGCGTGATCTCATCGAAGCCCGCCTCGCGCAGCTGGCAGAGGATGATCTCCAACACCGGGTAGTCGCCCAAGGGAAGGAGAGGCTTGGGCAGAACCTTGGTAAAAGGTGCCAGCCGTGTCCCTCGATTTCCCGCCATGATTAAGGCTCTCATCTCTGCCCCCTTTCGACGACAGACCCTTAATAGTGCAGGACCACAGCACCTGCGTAGGTCCCAACCTGGCGGAGGACAGGATCCATCCGCCAGGTAGACCGTGATACATCCTTACACCCTGTGCCGATCGCTCTCCTGAGGGTTGCTCGAGGGGGCCACGCCGCGCCTCGTGACCAGCCAGAGCGTCAGCAACAACAGTCCGGGCACCCACCCTCCCAACAGCCCTGATTCTGCCTCAAGGCCGAGGGGGCCGACTGCCGTGGGTCTGGCGGTGTAAGCGGGCTCAGACGGGCGCTTCCAGCAGTCATCCCCCACCGCGACGACAGCATAGTACTGACCCGCCGTACCCTCCGTATCGGTGTAGACCGTGCTCGTCGTCGTGGTGATCGGCTCACCCAGGGCGAAGTTGGCCACGCTTCCGCGGTAGATTCGATAGGCGAGGGTCGTCATCGGGGCGCCCGCCGTATCTTCCATGATGGCATCCCAATGCAGCTCGTTACCCCCGCTGACAGCAGCCGCCAACAGGTTCTGAACCTTTGCCGGCGTGGTGGGGGCCTCCCCGACGATCGTCACGACCTCACCGGGGGCCATGCTGAGATACGAGATATCCTGCCCGGCATAAACCTCGTGGTCGTCGCCGTACTCGATGCCCGTGAGCGGGACCCGGACCGGCGACGGCGCACCCAAGAAGGTCGGATAGGTAACCGTGATCCAGTTACCGCAGCCGATGACACCCGACACATCCGAGACATCGTAGTCCATCCGCTCCCACATCCGCTCCCCGATCTCCTGGGTCCGCAGGCTCAGGATGGGCACGTCATCGTTGTAGATCGCGTTGTACTTGCCATAGAGCGACTCGACGAAGTCGCCCATCAGCGTATTAGTAGTCTCAGAGTACTGGTTGAGGTTGTTCATGTGAAACATCGTCGGGTTGATGCTGAAGTCGAGCATGAACCCCAGCGCCTGATTGGTGATCACGTCCACGATCTCATCGTACGTGAAGCAAGGCACCCAGCCAGCGTTCGCGTTGTACGTCGGGCAATAGGGTCCATTGTCTGGATCAACCATGAAGTTGTAAGCGTCGGTCTGCTCCGCTG
>NPIE01008751.1_pt1 | contig 11193 bp, 4 predicted proteins | sample 8637661 | NCBI WGS metagenome assembly NPIE01 (sample SAMN07420842, study PRJNA396082) | bioreactor metagenome | isolation source: sample BA12 brine-fed electro-methanogenic bioreactor BA | place: Japan: Kochi | collected 2016-12-09 | reverse complement strand
TATTATAACGTTAAATCAAGAAAATTGCAAGTTTTATTTCTCGGTTAAACTATTCTAATCGTCTAAATCCTCATCTAAATTGTCTTCTTCACTTATGCCTTCTCTTAAACTAACATTCTTTATATCTGAAAATTTAGATGTAATTTTTTCAACTCTAAAATTGACACTATCACTGTTTTTCTTCACAGAATCGATTGCTCTTGAAAGTTTTCCCCAATCATCATTAAACCTTCTAAATTCTTTTCCAAGTTTGATCAATTCTTCGGTAATGAGTTTCGTGTATTTATTTCTTTCCGAATCAATCACAAACGCTTTGAAGGAAGATAATAAAGGTATTATTGTTGTTGGTGAAACAATTGTAACAAATTTATCTCGCGCATACTCGACAACATTTTTTAAACGAGAATGCAACAAGGCAAGGATTCCATCGCTAGGCACAAACATTAAAGCGTAGTCTGTTGTTAAAGGTGGGTTGATATATTTCGTAGCGATATCGGTGATATGTTTTTTTACTTCAGCTCCAAATTGAGAAATTAGTTTCGCATCTTCTTCTTGATTCAGATCCTTGTTATCAAATAATTTTGAATAAGCAGAATAAGGAAATTTAGAATCAATCGCTATTAAGCCATTAGGTTCGGGCATAAAGATAACAGCATCTGCTCTTACAACTTCTTTTCCGTCTTTGATTGTATATTGAGTTTGATATAACCGGTCGTTATGTCCATAAACAGAATATAATAATTGGTTTAGTTGGTACTCACCATAAGAACCTCTTGCTTGGTTATTAGACAGAATATTTTGCAGACTTACCATCTCTTTAGATAACTCTTGAATATTCTTCTGTGCTTCATCAATAACTTCAACTCTTTTAGCAATACTAATAAAAGTAGTATTTGCTTCTTTAAAGCCCTTATCTAAACGATATTCCACTTTTTCATTAATCGTATTCATTCTCTTATCAATCGACTCAGTAAGTTCTTTAAATTCTTTGTTAAAACGTTCGTTTAATTTATCTTGAAACTCCCCTAAAGTCTTATTGATTTTTTCTTTTAATTCGGAAATATTATCGTTAGAGATATCTGCTGATTTTAATAATTGATTGCTTAAACCGGTTTGCATTGAAGTAATTGATGTAAAGATATTCTTTTGAATCTCGTTTTCAACATCATTTAACTGTTTAACAAAAACATCTTCGACTACGCTGTTATCCTTTTTCGGACTTTTAAAAAACTTAATTACCTCGATTATCAAAATAACTAGAACTAAAATCCCGATTATTATCAATAACGCTCTTTCAAAATCACTCACTTTATTCCTCCTCTAAAACATTGGGCTAAAAAGATTGAACCAACCTTGGACTATTCGCTTGATAATTCCTCTTTTTTGCCATTCTGTTAAAATTATTTTATCTGACTTTTCTAAGTCTTCTTTGAAACTATTAACTAAATCCTTTACCGCAGAGTTTTCGAAAATACAAGTTACTTCAAAATTTAAGTGAAAACTCCTTGGGTCAAGATTAACGGAACCGACACTAGCTAAGATATCATCGATAATTAAAATTTTAGAATGGACAAAAGTATTTCTATATTCATAAATCTTAACTCCTAACAATAGTAATTGTTCATAATAGGATTGTGTTGCATACCCAACAGTAAAATAATCATGTTTCCCAGGAACTAACAGTTCAATCTCCACTCCAGATTTAGCTGCAATAGCTATAGCTGCCATCAATTCAGGTTCAATGATTAAATAAGGAGTAACAATCTTTATCGCTTGTTTCGCCTTAGAAATCATCTTTAAATAGGCATCTCGAATTAACCCATTTTCATAATCAGGTCCTGATTCAATTACACTAAACAAACCTTTAAAATTAATTTTGGTTTTGTCTAATGGTTTATCTAATACTTGATTTGTAATATAATACCAATCTTTGACAAAAACATTTTGTACCGAACTAACACCGTTACCCTTCATCATCACATGGGTATCACGCCAAAAACCAAATTTAGGATCCTTATGATTATACTCATCTCCTAAATTCATACCGCCAACAAACCCAACTTTACCATCGATGACAATAGCTTTACGATGATTTCTAAAATTAACATTTGAGTTTAAAACCGAAATTGTTTGTGGGTCGAATGCACTTATCCGAACTCCGGATTTTCTTAAACCATTCATATACTTACGGTTTAAATGTTTATTCGAACCGAAATGGTCATAAATTAGATATACCTCTACTCCAGCTTCTGCTTTAACTTTGAGAATATCTAAGACCTCTCTTCCAATCTCATCATTTTTTATAATATAAAATTCCATAAAAATATAATCTAATGCCTTGTTTAACTCTTCCATTAATTTAGGAAAGAAAACATTGCCATTATCTAAAATTTTTACAGAAGTATCATCTTGATAAATGGCCCGACCAGTTGTTTTTCTAATAAATCTAAACACCTCACCAAACTCGTATAACCCATAGGTTATCTCGCCAGTTTCTTCTAAACCTAAAAAAGCTTTATTAGCAATTAAAGGTCTAGTTTTAGGGAATTTCCGTGTTTGGAAATCTCTCGCAAATATGTAATAAAGAAATACACCTAATATTGGATTTAAAACAATAATCAAGATCCAATAACTCTTATTATAAGCATAAGTTGGCTTTAATAACACTCTAATTACAATCGCTAATGCGCCTAGCCAAAAAAGACCACTAATGACATATAACATGGTTTTTGAACTAAATATGGATCCTAATGAAGTTATGTAGGTATACTGTAGTAAAGTAATAGTATAAACAAAAATACCTACAACACCTAAAGCTATTATCATAAATATTCTTTTCATTGTATACTCTCCAAATCCAATATAATTTTACCACATCTCAAGAAATAAGTATATAATAATCAAGACAAGCGATTGAAGTCAAAAAAAAATCACTATTAAATTTAGTGATTTTTTATCATGCTTTTTTTTCTATAATTCTACAATTTTAGCTTTAGCCGCAAACTTCCTCACCGAATTGATAGCTGATACACAACTAGCTTTTGCTGGATAAGTTTCTCCAGATAGAATCAATTGATTTGATGAAGAGTAAAGATTGAATTGATATCTATTTTGTTTGTCCTTTGCGACAGTGAAACGTTCTTCACTAATAGCTTTTTTAATGGTTTCTAAACCAGATTTAGCTCCTGCTTTAGACGAGTATCCTTGAGAGATAAATAAGATTTGAGCATTATTAGCTTTCAGTTTAACATAATACATTCCATCTTGTTCATAGATTTCATATTTACCGGTTGTAAGTTCATTTACCTTTTCATATTCGACTAATTCCTCTCTCACTTCGGATTCAGGAATAGTTTTTAAATAATCAATTTTATTTGTATTATAGAATTTTTTTACCGATTCTACAGCAGATTGAGCTTGTTTTAAGCTATTATAGAATTCACCAATAATCACTACTCTAGCTCCATTCGCGTTGAACAAGTTAAATTGAGAGTAATTACTCTTATCCGTTGTTATTTCAAAAATACCAGTTTCTACATTTTTCTTAAATGTTTCTATACCAGATACAGCGCCTTTTTCAGTAGAATATCTAAAAGACACCGCCAATATTTCTCCATTAGAAGCTTTTAATCGATACTTGTAAGAACCAGCTTCGGGATATACTTCATATTTACCTGTGTATTGTTTCTTAGGCTCTGTTTTTGTTTCTTTCGGTTTTTCTTCTTTTGGATTTTCTTCTTTTGGCCAAGGAAATTCTTCTTCAACTTCTTTAATCTCTGGCTTGGTGTATGGTTCAACTTTTAAGGTCTCAACCTTTACACCTTTTAAAGGTTTTTCTTCCTTTGTTTCTTGCAATGAATCTTTTGGTTCTATTTCTTTGACTTTAATCTCTTCAGGTGTTTTAATCTCTTCATGTGGTTTTGGTTGTTCTGGTTCTACTGCATCTACAGCTAGTTTTTCAACTACCTTAGGTTCCACCGATGGACTCATAGTTGTTGATGCTTCTGCTGTTTTTACCTCTTGCGCTTGTTTTAATAATTCTTGTTCTTTTGCTTGTTTAGCTAATCTTTCCGCTTCTTTTCTCTTTTTTCTTTTTTTAAAAAACCAACACATATTATCACCTCTTAAAGTAATTATATCAAAAGGCTATATTTTTTTAAACTGATTTACGTAAAAATTACACTTTTGACAATTAAAAAGAGATATCAGCTCTTTTTTTACTAATATCTCTAATAATCTTCAATTGTTAGGTCTTAGATTAAGCTACTAAATCACTTCTTTTTCTTTTATTTAAAAATTTGATCTTACCTAAATATAAATAATCTAAAAAATAAACTAAATATATATATGCTATAGCAGTTCCTAGCATAATGAAGAACTGGTTAACCCCCGGTATTTGAAAAGGTAAATTACCATCAAGGAAAAGATAATCAATCTCCTTACCAATCAACAAAGGCTGAAGAAACTCAACATTTATCGCTACTATAAACAACCCTACAACTACCATCCAAGATTTTTTAATATCAAGTTGATAAGCTTTTGTGGCTAATAAGATTATTGGAATAGCAACAATCTCGTAATGCGATAAAACACTATCTAAAATACTTAATGTTACATATTGATCATTAAAAATACCTTGAGGAATAATAAATGCCAACAAAGCTCCACTTATCCCCGTTATGATCAAGAAGTCTTTCCCTTTCTTAATGTCAAAAATTATATAAATTGACAAGAAAACTGTATTGACATTACAGAGGTAGAACGGCCAAAACGCTTCGATAACTGACATACCTTTATAAACTCGAACTATTCTATTTAATATATAAAAGAATATCGCAATATAGGCAATTATTTTCATCTTTTTATTTATATAGGATGAATCTTTATTTCTCAATAACACAATAAACAAAACAATCGTTAAAAGCGATAAGAAAAGTGATAGTTTATGAACAGTTCCCAAGGTATAATCACCAGGATTAAAACCATCTATTAAAAACTTACGTAAAAAATCCAACATGATAATTTCCCCTATTCGTATGCAATCACCTGTTACTAACAACATCATTCTCATTGATTTCATTTCTAAATGAAACAAGCAAATCGATTTTTGGTATTTTTAATTATATCATATTGCTACTTTTGATTAAATAGTTTTGTGATTTTTGATATATGCTTTTTACTAATGTTTTCTAAATCTAGGCAAAAAAAAACAACAGGTTTTTAGTCTGTTGTTTTTATAAATTCTATTAAACCGGATTAACTGTCCACTTAGCATAAAGTGTTATATCATTCGCTGGCATTTCAGTCAAAGTAAAGCTAATAGTTAATGAAGCATCCGTATACCAACCATCGAATGAATACCCTTCTCTTGTTGGGTCAGCGATCAAAGTAATTGTTTCCAAATAATCAAAATTACTTGAGTTATAATAATTCCAATTAGTATAAGTAATCTCAATTGGCAACAATCTATTTGTAGTAGTTCCATCTCCTAATTGTCCATAACCGTTATATCCCCAAACAATTAATTTTCCATTTGCAGTAATCGCTAGCCCATGAGCAACATATCTTGATTGAATTATTTCAACAATAGTATCCCCAACAGCCAAACTGAAACTATTTGTGACATCAGTTACTACCGTTAGATTAACAGTATCTCCAGTTGCCATAGCACCAGCCGAGTTTCTACCAATTGCTAGGATTCTACCCGTTGATGTTACTATCATTAGTGTATAATCTCCCATTGTTGCTTGTACTGGAACTTCGCCAACAGCGAATCCGAAATTAGCTGTCACATCCACTGGAATTTTCTTTATTAAATCATCACCAGTTGCTAGTTCATAATAATCATTATATCCCCAAGTAATGACTCGTCCTTCTGAAGTTATGACTACGCCATCATATTTACCAAAGGAAAGTTCAATGATCGTTTCTCCTTCATTAAAACCAAAATTACTGGTTACATCATAAGGTAGTGAACTCGTATAGATCTCTCCTCTTGCTAAAACTCCATAACCGCCATCATATCCCCAAGTGAAAATCCTGCCTTCTGAAGTAACTGCTAACCCAGATCTATTTCCAGGGTGCATTTGGCTAATTGCTTCACCCTCATTTAAATTGAAGTAAGGAGTAATGTCTTTTGGTGTATATCTATTAACAGAGGTACCATCACCTATCTTATAATCCGAATTACTGCCCCAAGCGAATAATCTGCCTGTTGAAGTCTTTGCAAATGATACATAATCACCACCATAAACTTCAACCACTTTTTCATCACCAATAAGACTAAATTGACTAGTAATCTCAACAGGATAACTTTGGTTTGTCGTATTTCCTGTTCCTAATTGTCCATTATTGTTAGAACCCCAAGTAAACACACGGCCTAAAGATGTTACAGCTAAACTATGTGTATACCCAGCACTTATATATGTAAAGAACTCATCTTGATATAAATTAAAGTTCTTAGTTATATCTACTGGTGACAATCTATTTGTAGTTGTACCATCTCCTAATTGTCCAGATGTATTATTACCCCAAGCAAGAACTTGACCACTTGTTGTAAGAGCAATTGTAAATAACCCTGAAGATATTTGTTCAAACTCTAAATCTTCATACACATCATAATATTGAATGTTATAAGTATTTACTGTCCATTTAGCATATAAGGTCATATTGATATCCTCCATATATGCAAAGACATAGTCGTCTGTCAACCCACTATCCACAAACCAACCAGCAAAACTATATCCAGTCTTAGTAGGTGTAGGTGAAGATACATATGAATTATAATCTTGTGTTTTAGCTGTAACAGCACTTCCACCATTAGAATCAAAGGTAATTGTATACTGATTAATAGTCCATTTTACATAAATATCTTTTGCTTCTGCAGGCATTGTCGTCATATCATAAGGAATAGTATAGGCACTATCCATATAGAAATCTTCAAGACTATAACCTGTATTTTCTAAATCATTCGGCAACACAATAGTTTCTCCAAAATCAAACATATTACTACCAACTTTTGTAAATTCACGAATATGTGTGATTGTCGGTGTGTATTTCATAGCCGGTAAATCAAGCAATCCTCCTGCTCCATTAGTACCAAAAGCAAAATATCTTCCCAAGGAAGTTTGAATCATATTTGAAGATGTAGTAGAAACGCTCATACCCACCAAAGTCTCGTTCTCAAATAATCTAAATGAGTTCGTAATATCTGTAGGTTTTACAACATCAGCTTGATTTCCAGTTCCAGTTTGATAATAATAGGAATCCCCCCAAGTAAAAATCCTACCCATGTTAGATAGAGCAACATTGCTGTTATATTGAATACTTATTTTATTGATGTATTCTCCTGTTCCTAAATTAAAATTAGATGTAATATCAACAGGTACGTATCTTTCACCTAACACTTCAAGACCTAATTGATAATCTGAGTTTCTACCCCACATCAATACTCGATTCTCACTAGTCAATAAGCCACCAAATTCGTATCCAAGTTTGATATATGATACAGTCTCAGTTTCCAAAAGATCAAAATTAGCAGTAATATCTACAAGATTCAAACTGTTATTCGTTGGGCCATTCGGCAAAGTCAAAACCCCATACCAATTAGAACCAATAGCAAGTATTCTTTGTTGATCAGTAACGAATAATGTTGAGTTTTCATCGGCAGCAATCATTGTTACATATTCGCCAGGCCATAAAACTTCAAACTTCGCAGTAATATCTACAGGTGTTTTTTGACTTTCCAAATAGCCATCTAAAACTAGTTGATTGTAGGTGTTTTTACCCCAAGAAAAAACTCTGTTTAAAGATGTTATCGCAAATGCCGTTGCTGGACTAATTGCTATCTTAGTGATAACTTCTCCTTCACCTAATGCAAAAGATTCGGTAATATCAACAGGCAACGACTTATTAGTAATAGTACCATCACCTAATTGCCCAAGATTATTCCTACCCCAAGTAAATAATCTACCATGAGAAGTCAAAAGATATGATGTGTAATAGGTCGCTTCAACATAAACAACTTCCTCTCCTGATTCAAAGTTAAAATTAGCAGTAATGTTTATCAATACCGAACTATTTGTAAAAGCATTATTACCTAACTCGCCATTACCTCCACCACCAACAGTGAACACTTCATTATTCTGTGTAACAAAAATCGAATGATTGTTGGTAGAATATAATTTTATATCTAACGCTTCATAACTTATATAACTTAACTCATATTCATTAACCAACCATTTAACATAAACTGTATCTCCACCTAATGGCATTGTAGAAAAAACATAAGGAGTAGTACATTCAGCATCTTCATAAAAACCATCAAATATATGTCCATCTCTTGTTGGTTCAGCTGGTTCTAATACTGTAGCTTGATAGATATCAACGATATCTGTAACCTCACTACCACCATTTTCTTCAAAACCAATTGTATATAATGTATCTTCCCATTTAGCATAAAGAACAACATCTTCTGCAGGCATTGTTGAAAATACATATAATTCACTAAATTCTGAATCAATATACCAACCTAAGAAGTTCTTAGCTAATTGGGTAGGTTCTATTGGTTCCATTACTGCCATACCATAATCTTCAGTTATATCACTGACTGAAGTTCCACCATTTTCCTCAAAACTAATAGTATACTGATTAATCCCCCATTTAGCATAAATACTCATACCATTTAGCGGCATAGTAGTCGTTGTAAAAGCAATAGTTAACTCACTATCTTCAAACCAACCCAAGAAAGTATAACCGGTTCTAACAGGATCATCAATACTTGGTATAACTGCTTCATAAGCAATTTCCAAATCACTCATGCTCTCTCCACCGTTTTCTACAATCACTAAGTTATATATAATTGCATCATATTCTGCATAAACATCTAAACTACTGGTTATTGTAAGTAATGACTCGCTCCAACCTGTAAATGTATAACCAATTCTTGATGGATCTAGTGGTGGAATTGCACTATACCCATGTCCAACTTGTAAAGTTCTTAACAATGTATCGTCATAATCATAAAAAGCAACGGTATAAGTCGCAAGTTCCCATCTTGCATATAAAGTCAAGTTACTAGTAACTTTAGATGTTGAATAGAACTTAGCATCGTTTTCTACTTCGCCTAAGAACCAACCTAAGAACTTATATCCTAACTTAGTAGGAATTGGTACAGAAATTGTACTGTTATAATCAACTCCCGTAATATCCGCTACTGCATCGCCTCCATTAGAATCGAAAACAACAGTATATTGATTTATAGTATACTCAGGATAAATATCCATATCGCTTATTACATTAGAATAGCTCTGATCCCAACCAGTAAACTGATATCCAGTAACTCCCATATTTGCTGGCGCAGTTGCGTTTTGATTATAAGCAACTGTTTGAACCTTCAATATAAATCCATACATATCATAGAAAACTACTGTGTATGTATCAACCTCATAAATTGCATAAACATCTAAATCACTTTCAATTCTTTCAAATGAGATATCCCATCCAACAAAACTATAACCAGTAACTGATGGTGCAACTGGAGGAACTGCATCATGATGATAATCAACCACAATAGTTTCAATTAAGACATTATCCATATCATAAAAACTAACAGAATAACTGTTTATACTATAAGTTGCACTTACGACTAAATCACTTAAAACATCAGTGAAAACTGTATCCCAACCAGTAAAAGCATATCCCTCTCTTGCAGGAACTAAAGGCTGATAAGCATCTTCACCATAATTAACAGTTTGAATATCAAAAATCAAACCATTATCATCTACAAACCTTACTTCAAAAGTAATTACTTCATAGATTGGATTGCATAACAAATCACCACTAACATTATCTAATGATTCACTCCAACCGATAAAATTATAACCAGTACGATCTAGTAATTCACTTTGAGTTAAATATGGATCAGTTGCATCTTCACCATACAGAATTGCTTGGTCATCAATCACACTTCCTAAATGATCATAAAACGTAACTGAATATGAATTTTGACTATAAACTGGAGAAATATCTAAATCTATAATTACATTTGTAAAATCTGTATCCCATCCAGTAAAACTATAACCAGTTACTAAAGGAGACCCTGGATTACTTGCATCACTACCATAATCGATATATTGAATATCATAAACAGATCCCTCAATAGTTCTAAATACTACCTCTAAAATAATGATCTCATATAAAGCTAACACATCTAAATCACTTGTTATTCTATCAACTGACTTATCCCATCCTAAAAAGTCATATCCATCTACTAAAGCAGCACTTGGATAAGTACCAGAATCATTATAAGCAACTAATTCAGTCGAAATAATCTCATAATCTCTATCATAATAAGTTACAGTATACTCATTAGCAACATATAAAGCAAATACTGATGTATGCGTAGTTATACTAGAAAAATCTTCATCCCAAGAGTCAAAAGTATATCCTTCTCTTACTGGTGAACTTGGACTTACAGCCGCATCACCATGTTCAATATTTTGAATGGATAAAATTGATCCGTTATAATCATAGAATATAACTTGATATACATTTTTTGCATATAAAGCAACTACATCTAAATCTGATTTCACATCAGAAAAATCTTGATCCCAACCTAAGAAAGTATATCCTGTAATAGTTGGTTCTAAAGGAGCTGTAGCACTTCCACCAAAATCAACCGTTTCCATTTTCAGCACTGTAACTCCATCAGTAGCATAAAAAGTTACAACATAACTATTTATGCTATAAACTGCATGAACTTCTAGATCTTCTGTAACAGCACTAAAATCTTGATCCCACTCACTAAAAGTATAACCAAATCTCGAAGGATTATCAGGAGCAGTTACACCAAACCCATGTAAAACATGAAGAGCATCTAAAACGTATCCGTTATAATCTTTAAATACTACTTGGTATACTTTGAGAAGTTGTCCTAAATTAACCACAGTACTATCGGTATAGGTTATGACTAACTCTCCAGTCTCATTAATAACAGCAGATGCAATCCCGTTTCCAGTTTCTCCTTGTGGCCCTACTAAAGTAGCTAACTCAATTAAGTTCGTCCATGTACTATCACCAACATACTGCCACTGAATATAGCCTTCACTTACTTGGAAGGTAACTTGCTTGCCATCAACACCATTTAAGCCATCAGCGCCTGCTGGTCCAACTAAAGTAGCTAACTCAATTAAG
>NPIE01009102.1_pt2 | contig 11196 bp, 8 predicted proteins | sample 8637661 | NCBI WGS metagenome assembly NPIE01 (sample SAMN07420842, study PRJNA396082) | bioreactor metagenome | isolation source: sample BA12 brine-fed electro-methanogenic bioreactor BA | place: Japan: Kochi | collected 2016-12-09 | reverse complement strand
GCTGGACCGGACCCCGCCCCATGATCTGGATGCGGAAGCCTCGCTGTTGAGCGCCGTTTTCATCAACAACGATGTGCTGATGGATATCACCGATATCCTGACACCGGACGATTTTTACAAAGGGGCTCACAAAAAGATCTTCCGGGCCATCCTGAGTCTGGCATCCCAGGAGGAGCCGGCGGACCTGGTGACGGTGGCCCATGCCCTGAAACAGAAGGACGAACTGGAAAGCATCGGCGGGGCCGCCTACCTGGCAGCCATATCCGATGCCGCACCCGTGGCGGTCAATGCCGTGCATTATGCCCGGATCATAAAGGGAAAGGCGTCTTTGCGGGTCATGATCGATGCCGCATCCAGAATCATCCAGCGGTGCCTGGAAGACAAAGGGGATGTGGCCGATACCATTGACTTTGCCGAATCCGCCATCTTTCAGATTTCGGATAAAAAAACCGGGGGTGTGTTCAGGCCCCTGGGCGAATTGATCAACCGGAACATTGATCATCTGGAAGACCAGCAGGGCAAGGACGGGGGACTTTCCGGTCTTTCCACCGGATACATGCGGCTCAACAAGATCACGTCCGGGCTCCAGAAATCGGACCTCATCATCCTGGCGGCCCGGCCGAGCATGGGAAAAACCGCGTTTGCCCTGAACATTGCCAGAAACGTGGCCATGGAAGAACAGAAACCCGTGGCGCTGTTTTCCCTGGAAATGTCCAACGAACAGCTGTCCATGCGGCTTCTGACCGCAGAAGCCCGTATCGACTCCAACCGGTTGCGCACCGGGTACATCAGTCAGGAGGACTGGCAGAATGTCACGGATGCCGCCAGTGTTCTCAATGAACTGCCCATCTTCATCGACGACACCCCCAACATAACGGTCATGGATGTCCGGGCCAAGGCCAGAAAACTGTTTCAGAAGCATGGGGAACTCGGGCTGGTCGTCATCGACTATCTTCAGTTGATGAAGGCACCGATCCATTCCGAGCGGCGGGACCTGGAAATCGCTGAAATCTCCCGGGGGCTGAAATCCCTGGCCAAGGAGTTGAACATTCCGGTCATGGCCCTGTCCCAGCTCAACCGAATGCTTGAACAAAGAAGCGACAAACGCCCCATGATGTCGGATCTCAGGGAGTCCGGTGCCCTGGAACAGGATGCGGACATCGTGGCGTTCATCTACCGGGATGAGGTCTACAACAAGGAACCGGACAACCCCAAAAAGGGAACGGCGGAAATCATTGTGGCCAAAAACCGGAACGGTGCCATCGGTACGGCTCTGATGCATTTCCATGAACAATATACCCGGTTCGAGGAACTGGCGCCGGACAGCTTTCAGGAATTTCAATGAACAAACATGTCTTCGGCAACCTGGCGGGCCTTCGCAACACCCAGCTCAAGCGTATTGAAAACCTGTACACATTCAAGTCCCCGCCGGAATATATCATCGCCCCGGACATCGCCGTGGAAATGGCGGAAATCAGCCATGAGATCCGCCGCCAGATCGGGCTTCTGGTGGACCGGAACGGCAAAATCGTCTGCGTGATCGCCGGAGATCCCCACCGCATCGTCATTCCGGTCACGCCGGATCATATGGCCATTCCCGGCCGGCTCAAGGGCGTGCGGTGCGTGCACACCCATCTAAAGGACGAACCCCTGACCCGGGACGACCTGACCGACCTGGCTCTGCTCCGGCTCGATTACATCACAGCCGTGTGCCTGACGTCTGACGGCCGGCCCGGCCCGGTGTATTCCGGTCACGTGCTCCCGGATGAAACCCGGGAACCCTTTCAGGTGCTGCCGGCCGCCACCTTGTCTGACCTGAACAATGACTGTCTGTCTCAGATCCTGGCCCTGGAAGCGGAACTGTCCAGAAAAAACGCACTCCACAAACCCGGGTCCGGTCTGGAAAACGCGTTTCTGATCAATGCGGCCACCCAGGATGCCGATGCGGCCCATGCCTCCATGGAAGAACTCAGGGAACTTTGCAAAACCAGTCAGATCACCGTGACCGGCACCGCGATTCAGCACAGAAAAAACATCGATCCCAAATTCGTGGTGGGCAGGGGCAAGCTGTCGTCTCTGGTGATCCAGGCTATCCAGAACCATGCCACCATGCTGGTGTTCGACCGGGAGCTGTCGCCTTCCCAGATCCGGTCCATCACCGATTTTGTGGAAATGAAGGTCATCGACCGGACCCAGCTGATTCTGGATATCTTTGCCAGACAGGCCAAGTCCAGGGAAGGAAAATACCAGGTGGAGCTGGCCCAGCTGGAATATCTCCTTCCCCGGCTCATTACCAAAAACACGGCCATGTCGCGGCTGACCGGCGGCATCGGGGGCCGGGGGCCGGGTGAAACCAAACTGGAGATCAACCGGCGCCGGGTCAGGGACCGGATCACCCGCCTGAAAAAGGAAATTGCCAAAATCCGGAAACAGCGGCATCAGCAGAAAGCAAAACGGCGGCAGAAAAACATCCCGGTCATTTCCATTGTGGGATACACCAACGCGGGAAAATCCACCCTGCTCAACACCCTGACCCAGAGCGACATCATTGCGGCGGACCGGCTGTTTGCCACGCTGGACCCCTCTTCCCGGCGGCTGCGGTTTCCTGCGGACACGGAAGTGATCATCACCGATACCGTGGGATTTATCCAGCATCTGCCCAGGGAACTGATGGAAGCGTTTCACGCCACCCTGGAAGAGCTGGCCGAAGCCGATCTCCTTCTTCATGTGATCGACATCAGCAACCCCCGGTACATGCAGCAGAAGGAATCCGTGGAAAAAATTTTGTCAGAGCTGGATCTGGACAAAATTCCGATGCTTTATGTGTTCAACAAAACGGATCTTGTGGATCTGAATGACTTTGACAACCCGTGGCTGTTGAACCAGGGGGTGTGCGTGTGCGCCCATCAGAAACAGAGCCTGGCGGTTCTGATCGAGAAACTGGAATCCATGATCACCCTGCCCTCATCCGATTTAAGGGTTGACCAATAACGGTTTTTGCTTTACATATACCGGGCGGTCAAGAAACGGAACGAACCCGAAGAGACAGGATGGTTACCCGAAAAAATGAACAGTTTTGAGCAGGAAAAAACCGATTCCATGGACACACCCGAGTGTTTCGGGGAATTCACCAAAACCAACCGGATGTGTCATACCTATTGCGCCGTATCCATCCGGTGCTGCCTGATGCACAGCATTCATCCCAAGATCGGTTTGTTCGAAAAACTCTTGATTCACAACGAGTACGCGCCCAAACCTCATTAGGGAAAGATCTTGCCCGGATTCAGAATCTGCCGGGGATCGAACACCGCCTTGATCCCTTTCATGATGGATTGTTCCCTGTCACCGATTTCCCAGGAAAGATAGTCTTTTTTCGTCAGCCCCACCCCGTGTTCCCCGGTAATGGTTCCGCCCAGAGCCAGGGTGTCGGCAAACAGTCTGTCCACCGCTTTATGGGCCCGTGCCGTCTGGGACGCGTCGGTTTTGTCATACATGATGTTGCAGTGGATATTGCCGTCTCCGGCATGGCCGAAGCTGACCACGGTCAGGCCGGATTCCTGCTGTATGGCCTTGATGCGGGACACCATGTCGGGAATTCTGGATATGGGCACCACAATGTCTTCGTTGAGTTTCTGGCTGGCGATTTTATACAGCACGGGGGAAAGCGCTTTTCTGGCTTCCCACAATGCCGCCGCCTCCATGGGGTCTCGTGCCGTCCGGATATCCAGGGCGCCTGACCGGGTGCAGAAATCCCGGATCTGTCGGGTCTGGGAGTTCACCAGCATTTCATCTCCGTCCAGCTCCAGGATCAAAAGCGCCCTGGCCTGTGCCGGCAGATCAAACCGGAGCCGGCCTCTGACCAGGGACAGTGAAGCCTCGTCCAGATATTCCACGCACCGGGGGATCACGGCCCGTCGCATGATTCCGGAAACCGCCCTGGCAGCGGTTACCATGTCATCGAAACACACGGCCAGGGTCGCCACATACGCCGGTTTGGGCAACAGCCTCAGCGTGATCCGGGTGACCACGGCCAGGGTGCCTTCAGAACCCACAATCAGGCGGGTCAGATCATAACCGGCCACCCCTTTGGCCGTACAGACTCCGGTGCGGATGATGTCCCCGTCAGGCAGCACCGCCTGAAGCCCCAGCACGTAATCCCTTGTCACCCCGTATTTCACGGCCCGGGGACCGCCGGCGCACTCCCCGACATTGCCGCCGATGGTGCACACGGCGGAACTGGCCGGATCCGGTGGGTAAAACAGCCCCTTTTTTTCCACAGCAGTATGGAGATCGCCCACAATCACACCGGGTTCCACCGTGGCCGTGAAATTGTCCGTGTCAATCCCAAGGATCCGGTTCATTCGGGTGAGGGCCATGACCAGTCCGCCCTTGACCGGCACCGCCCCCCCGGTCATACCGGAGCCGCTGCCCCGGGGGATCACGGGGATCCGTTTTTCCCAGGCCAGGCGCATGATGTCCGCCACTTGTTCCTGTGTCCCCGGAAACACCACGGCATCCGGCAGAAAGGACTGACCCGGTGCCGCATCATAGGAATAGCAGACCCGGTCTTCAGGGTTCCGGGTGACATACGCCTCCCCCACCCGGTTTTTCAGCAGACGGAAAACGGCATCATCCATGCCCATTTAAAATTTGCCTGATTCGATTTTCTTGGAAAGATATCTTACCTGTTCGTACAGTACGCCTTTGTGCCGAAGCTCTTTTTCCACGGCATTCACCGAATAGATGGCGGTCGCATGATACCGTTTGAAACTGGTGCCGATCTTCTTGATGGGCTGGTCCGTATATTTTCTGGAAAGAAAAATGGCCACCTGACGGGGTTTGACAATCTGTTTTTTACGGGATTTAGACACCAGATCCTTTTCCGTGATATCATACTCCTGGCACACCAGCCTCTTGATCCCGTCGATGGTGATGCGCTTCTGCTGTTTGCGGATATTGGCCAGCACGCTTTTTGCCAGTTCTATGTCAATATGCCGCCCCAGCAGCTGTCCTTTGGCAGCCACACCGAACAGACCGCTCTCCAGCTGCCGTACATTGTCACATAGTTCCTGGGCGATATATTCCGTGACCGGCAGAGGGATCGGACAGTTGAGGGTCTTTGCCTTCTTTTTGAGAATCCTGACCCGGGTTTTAAAATCCGGGGCCTTGATTTCGGTCACCAGTCCCATGGTCAGCCGGGACTTGAGCTGTTCATCCAGTTTGGGGATGTCGTCGGGCAGGTCACACCCGGAAAAAATGATCTTCCGGTCCGCATCCAGCAGATAATCCAGGGTCACGGCCAGTTCCTTTTGAATGGCAGTTTTCCCGGCCAGAAAATGGATGTCTTCTAAAATCAGCACCTCGCACTTTTTGCGGTACTTTTCCTTGAAGGCGTCAATGGTATTGTTCCTGAGGGCAAAAATCATTTCATTGGTAAAATCTTCCGCTGTCACGTAATATACCCGCAAGGCCTTTTTGTGGGCGATGACATGGTGCCCCACCGCCTGGGAAAGATGGCTTTTTCCCAGACCGGTTTTCCCCAGCAGATAGAGCATGCCGGACCCGTTCATCTTTCCCTGGGCCAGAGACAGGGACGCGGAATAGGCAAAACTGGAGTTGTCCCCGACCACGAAATCATCAAATGTATATCCTTTTTTAAGCAGCCTGCCGCCGTGGAAATGCGGATCGAATCCGGGCAGGCACGCCTGAACGATCCCGCTGTTCCGGGTCATTTCTTTTCCGGAAGACCCGTTGACCGGAAGGGATTTTCTGGGGGCCGGCCTTGTCTTGAACTCGATCTGGACCGGTTGTCCGAGTTTGAGGAACTCCTGTTCAAACAGTCCCAGATAGTTGTCCTTCAGCCGCTTGATGAAAAATTCATTGGGTGTGGACAGACACAGACGGCCATTCTGGCACGCCTGAAACTCGAGCGGGTCGACCCACATCCTGTAACTGTGATCCGGAATTGTCTTTTTGATTTGAGATTTGACCTGTGCCCAGAATTTATCCATGATTTTATATAATCCGACCTTTCATGTTCAACAAGATTGACCTTACCAGCAAATAGCCGAGATTCGTACTGAAATTACCGATGTTCACTGAAAATTGCAGGGCTTAAAAAAAGCATGCGTTTTTTTATTCAAATATCGGTTTGGGGTCAAGCCGGATCATTCGTGTTAAAAAATCGTGAGGATTTTCATTGGCATATTTATTCAACTATCTGAAACTAAATGGTATTTTTTTGTGAAACATTTTTTTTTCCAAACATTACAGCCACTTTTCCAACCGGTTATTTTTTCAGGGGAATCAAGGGTTCAGCAGAATTCAGAAAATTATCCATAATTTTTTTTCTTTGTTTTTCTGTTTTTTTCTTTAATTTTCTAAATATTTTGAAGAAATGTCAACTTTTGATTCCTGCGACACTATATCAGGGGTTTCACAATTTTTTTTGTATTTTTCATCCACAGCCAGGTATGTTTACAATTGGCACGGTCGATAGTATATTTCAAGTGAACCCAAACAAAGAGATTTAATTGATCATGCCTGATGTATTCATAGAAAAAACCGGTCTTTCATCAAGGCCGTTGATCGGCATCACCATGGGAGATCCTCTGGGCATCGGTCCGGAAATTCTGGTAAAAGCGCTTCACGGCCATGACCTTCACAGCCGTTGTGTCCCCGTGGTCCTGGGAGATGCGGATATCCTGCAAGCCGCTCTTTCCCGGTTTTCCATCCCCTTGACGATCACTCGGATCGACCACCCGCAGGAGGTTACAAAAGAACCCGGCTGTTTGAATCTGATGGCCGTCTCCGAATTGAAGCTGGATATGTCGATTCCGCCCTCCATGACACCCGCCATCGGAAAGGCCATGGCCAGTTATATCCACAGGGCCGTTGATCTGGCCATGGCCGGGCAAATTGACGCCGTGGTCACCGCCCCCATCACCAAAACCGGGCTTAAAATGGCCGGGTCCTCTTTCCACGGACATACCGAACTGATCGCCCATCAGACCGGTACCCGGAAATTCGCCATGATGCTGGCCGGCAAAACCCTGAAAGTGGTGCTGGTGACCATCCATATGCCGCTGGCCCGTGTGGCGGAATCCCTGACATCGGAAAAAATCCTGGAAACCATCCGGCTGACGGACACGGCCCTGAAAACCCGGTTCAATGTGCCGAAACCCCGGCTGACAGTGGCCGGGCTCAACCCCCATGCCGGGGAAGACGGCCTTTTCGGCAATGAAGAACAGCAACTCATCCTCCCGGCGGTCCAGGCCGCACGAGACAAGGGCATCGATATTCAGGGTCCGTTACCGCCGGATACGGTATTCAACCGTGCCATCCAGACCGGGTGCGACGCCGTGGTGTGCATGTACCATGACCAGGGCCTGATTCCTTTCAAACTAATCCATTTCAAGGACGGCGTGAACATTACCCTGGGACTGCCCGTGATCCGGACGTCCGTGGACCACGGCACCGCCTATGACATTGCCTGGAAGGGGCGGGCCGACCCCGCCAGCATGGTAGCGGCCGTCAAAACAGCGGTTTTTCAGGCCCGGAACCGGACCGACCGGACAGTGACGCATGCGTGACATCATTATTCAGGGTGCCCGGGAACACAACCTGAAAAACATAGATGTACGGATCCCCAAAAACCGCCTCACCGTGATCACGGGCCTGTCGGGGTCCGGCAAATCCACCCTGGCCTTTGACATTCTGTATGCCGAGGGTCAGAGAAGGTATGTGGAATCCCTGTCCACCTATGCCAGGCAGTTTCTGGGACAGATGGCCAAGCCGGATGTGGACCGCATCGACGGGCTGTCTCCGGCCATTGCCATTGAACAGAGGACCGCCGGCCACAATCCCCGGTCCACCGTGGGCACTATCACGGAAATCTATGATTACCTGCGGCTGCTGTTCGCAAGCGTGGGGACCCCCCATTGCCATCAATGCGGCAATCCCATTGAGCCCATGACCGTTGACCAGATCTGCGACCGGATCATGACCCTGCCGGAAGGGACCCGGATACTGCTTCTGGCGCCGCTGATCCGGGACCAGAAAGGGCGGCACGAGGCTGTTTTCACCCGGATGAAAAAAGACGGGTTCGCCAGGATGCGGGTGAACGGCGTGGTCTGCACGACCCAGGAACCTCCGGTGCTGGAAAAGCATAAAAAACACACCCTGGAAGTGGTGGTGGACCGCCTGATCATCAAACCGGGCATTGAAAAACGGATGACGGATTCACTGGAACTGTTGCTCAGCCTGTCCAAAGGCCCAGTCATCGTCCTGGATCTGGACAGAGATCAGGACCTGATGTTCAGTGACGCCACATCCTGCCTGACCTGCCATATCAGTTACCCCCCGTTCACGCCGGCCAGTTTTTCCTTTAATTCCCCCCAGGGGGCCTGTCCTGACTGCGACGGCCTGGGCACCATCACGGAATTTGACCCGGACCTGATCGTTCCGGACCCCGGCCTGTCACTGCGCCAGGGAGCGGTTGTCCCCTGGCAGAACAGGGATTCCGTCCAGTTCATGGAGTTTCTGGACGCATAGACCAGCCATTTTGATTCAGACATCTACACCCCGTTCAAAGCGCTTCCCGAAAGGTTCCAGCAAGCCCTTTTATACGGAACCCAGGACGAACTGATCCCCTTTTACACGGAACAGGCCGGCAAAAAAATCCGGAACAGAAAAAGATTCGAAGGCATCGTTCCTTTTCTGAAGCGGCGGTATAACGAAACGGATGCCAAAACCGTGAAAGAGGAACTGAGACAGTACATGAGCGCCAGGGTCTGCCCCCGGTGCCGCGGCACCCGGTTGAATCCGGCATCCGCCCATGTCCGGGTGGGAGGGCATGCCATCTGGGAACTCACCGGGCTTCCCGTCCGACAGGCCCGGGAAACCATCGGTTCCTTGACGCTGACCGGAAAAAACCAACAGATCAGTGCCCCGATACTCAAGGAGTTGAGCCAGCGCCTGACTTTTCTGGAAAATGTGGGGCTGGATTACCTGTCCCTTTCACGCTCCGCCGACACCCTTTCCGGCGGCGAAACCCAGAGGATCCGTCTGGCTACCCAGATCGGCTCAAGACTTTCCGGGGTTCTCTATGTGCTGGATGAACCCAGTATCGGCCTGCACCAGCGGGATAACGCCCGGCTCATCAAAACCCTGATGGATCTGAAACAGCTGGACAATACCGTGGTGGTGGTGGAACACGATACCGAGACCATTTTATCGGCCGACCATGTGATCGACATGGGCCCGGCAGCCGGGGTCAACGGCGGCAGGGTCATGTTTTCCGGCCCTCCCGAAGCCCTGGCCGGCTGTCCGGAATCGGTCACCGGCCAGTACATCGGCGGCACCCGGCGGATCCCGGTCCCCGAAGTCCGGAGAAACGGCAACGGCCGGCAATTGACCCTGGTCAACGCCCGGGCCAACAATCTCAAACAGATGACCGTGTCGTTTCCTCTGGGGTGTTTCATCTGTGTGACCGGGGTTTCCGGGTCCGGCAAATCCACCCTGGTGCTGTCCACCCTGTATCCGGCCCTGTCCAATCAGCTCGCCTACACACGGAAAGCCGTGGGGCCCCATGACCGGATCACCGGGATCGAGCATCTGGACAAGGTGATTCATATCGACCAGTCCGCCATCGGGAAAACCCCCCGGTCCAATCCCGGCACCTACACCGGGGTGTTGTCGCCCATCCGGAACCTGTTTGCCCAGACCTCGGAAGCCAGGGCCAGGGGATACAAACCCGGACGGTTCAGTTTCAATATCCGGGGCGGGCGGTGCGAAGCCTGCTCAGGGGACGGGGTCATCAGGATTGAAATGCAGTTTCTGCCCGATGTCCACGTGGTGTGTGACGGGTGCAAGGGACGGCAGTTCAACCGGGACACCCTGGATATCCGCTACAAGGGGAAAAACATTGCCGATGTCCTGGACATGACGATCAATCAGGCGGTCCGTTTTTTCGACAGCATCTCGGCCATCCAGGCCAGACTGGCCACCCTGGTGGAGGTGGGGCTGGGATATGTCACACTGGGACAGTCCGCGGTCACACTGTCCGGAGGCGAGGCCCAGCGAATCAAACTGGCCCGGGAACTGTCCAAAAAAAGCACGGGAAAGACCATCTACATTCTGGATGAACCCACCACCGGGCTGCATGCCGATGACATCAACCGGCTGCTCTCGGTGCTGGACCGGCTGGTGGCGGCCGGCAACACCGTCGTGGTGATCGAACATCATATGGACGTGATCAAGTATGCCGATCATGTCATCGATATCGGCCCTGAAGGCGGGGACAAGGGCGGGCGGATCATTGCCCGGGGCACACCGGAACAGGTGGCGGCCCACCCGGCCTCGCACACAGGGTTTTATCTGTCCAGAATACTGTCCTCCGTCGAACAGACATCCGTGTCACAGGGACAGGCCCCGTCCACCTCACAGGCATAGGCGATCCGTGCGGCTTTGTCCCGGAGTGCTTCGGAAATGTCCGGAAATGACGACCGGGCCGTCAAAGAGGCCAACGCGTGTCTGTCCGGAATGGCATCAAACCCCTGGCCGGTCACTTTTCCGCTGATCCCGTCGATCACTTCGGCATCCTCGCCGTTGCAGGTCACGACCACCGGAATCTGATACGGAAAAACAATTCTGGACAGGGCCAGGTTGGGAAGCCGCCGGGTCACCAGGGAGCCGGGGGCATACCGGATCATCATGCCGGTTTTCCCGCCCGCCTGCACCAGAAAATCCACCTTGAGTACCCCTGTTCTGGTTCCTGCACGGATGGTGACGGATTTCCGATACTCAATCTGTTTTTTTTCATATCCGCAGGCCTCGACCAGATGCCGGGCGATTTTCTGTCTGAACCGCTCGTCATGGGTGTCCGCCAGCGTCCGGCCGGTCAGATAATCGATCAGCTCACCCATGACCAGATGGTGGGGATTGGTTTCCATTCAGGTCTCCTTGTTCATGCGTCAAGGACCAGATCCACGAACCGGGGGGCCTGCCCTTCCGGAAGCGCAACCAGTCCCCGGTTGGAAAGGCGCAGTTCACCCAGGACCACCAGACCCAGCAGACTCAAAGTCATTTCAAAGGATGGATGAGGACACCCGATCCGTGCCAGTGCCTTTTCAACGGCTTCGATGCCTTCGGCGGCCGCTTCCACGGATGAGAGCCCCATGATGCCGCCCAGCGGCA
>NPIE01003110.1_pt2 | contig 11201 bp, 12 predicted proteins | sample 8637661 | NCBI WGS metagenome assembly NPIE01 (sample SAMN07420842, study PRJNA396082) | bioreactor metagenome | isolation source: sample BA12 brine-fed electro-methanogenic bioreactor BA | place: Japan: Kochi | collected 2016-12-09 | reverse complement strand
GGCGGCCTCGGCAACCTTGATGGAACTGGCACGAAAGGTGCCGGCGCTGATAATCGATTTGTATAACGCATCGACCTTATCGGCGGCGGCGACAGTGGAGCCGGAAGTCACCTTGACGATGCTGCTGAGCCGGTGTCGGTGATCACCGGGATTGATCCGTTCCGGACTGTAACCGCAAAAGAAATCGTTATTGAAAACCAGGCCGGAGAAACGCTCCAGGATCGGTACGCAGACCTCTTCGGTGGCACCGGGATAGACCGTTGATTCATAAATGACGATATCGCCCTGTTGCAGGTAACGGCCGACGATCTCCGATGCCGAGATCAACGGCTGCAGGTTGGGACGTTTCGAATCATCGATCGGTGTCGGAACCGTGACGATATAGTAATTGCACGCGGCGAGTTGATCGCTGTCAACGGTAAAACGTACGTGCTTCGCGCCGGCAAGCTCCGTGGCCGTTACTTCCCGGGTTACATCGAAACCGGATTGCAGTTGCTCGATCCGCTTGAGTTTCAGATCAAAACCGACGGTTTGGTATTGCTTGCCAAACTCGACGGCCAGCGGCAGGCCGACATAGCCTAAGCCGAGGATACCGATTGTTATCGAATCTGTTGTTTTCATGGTAGGTTCCTGTGTTGGGTAAGCATGCGGAGATGGGTCAGGACACTATAGCAACAGTGAATAAAAATGGAAATGAAATCGGCGTGTTTCTGCTATTTTCCACGGCTTTCTCCAGGCCAGAGCAGGCTGTGCAACTGCAGCTGTAGGCGAACCGGAAGATGATCACGAAGGAGTAGCTCGGCACAATCGGTAGCAGAAAATTGCTGAATCACCGGAGAAAACAACAATTCGGCATGCTCATACAGGCGATGGCAACTGATGAAATCCCGGGCCCAGTGGTAATCTTCCGCTGAACAGAGGACAAACTTTATTTCATCTTTCCTGCCATTACGCTGCCTGCGGGCAAAAAGCAGATTGAGATTAGGCAGATGCAGGCAATCGGCCATGCCGCTCCCAGGACACTTGATGTCCATGATGATCCGGACCTGATCGGGCACCTGGGCCAGCGATAGGGAACCGTTGGTCTCCAGGAGTACCTGAAAGCCCCGACCCACTAGTGTCGCGCAAAGGGCAGCCGTTTCTTCCTGGACGAGCGGCTCGCCGCCGGTGATCTCGACCAGCTGACAGTGATAGCCGGTCACAGCGGCGACGATATCGTCAATACTCCGTCTGGTGCCCGTTTCTTCGTAGGTATAGCGGGCATCGCAATAGCAACAACGCAGATTGCAGCCGGCAAGGCGAACAAACACACAGGGAAAACCGGCCATGCTCGATTCGCCCTGCAGGGAGTAAAACAGCTCGGCAACCTCAAGCATGCGGGCTGGGACCGTAGTAGGTAAGACCGGCATTATCGGTCTCGTAAACGGTAACCGCATGCAATCGATAGCGCTCGCTGCGCAAAACAGGTTGCAACTGCTCGAAAATATAGCGGGCGATATTTTCGGAAGAGGGATTGATTCGAGAAAATGCTTCGAGATCGTTCAGGTTTTTGTGATCCAGATGATCGACAATTTTGTTGACTTCTTTTTTGAGGACCTTGAAATCGATCCCCATGCCGATCTCATCGAGTTCTTCGGCCCTCACCGTTACCGTTACATGCCAGTTGTGACCGTGAGGAAATTCACAGTTACCGGGGTAGTCGCGAAGGTGATGGCCGCTGGAAAAATGCGTCTTGATAAAAATATCGTACATATCATTTCCTGTTTGTTGAAGATGTTGTAAGGTATCGGTCAGATATACTCTTTCAAGAATCTCGGCACGGTCGATTGCCGGCGGTCCTGGGCCGGTTACGTGCTACCATAATAACCAATACCCCAACAGACAAGAACGGAAAGGATATGGCCGTCATCAAAGCCTTTAAAGGAGTCAGGTACGATACGGACAGAGCGGGCCGTCTCGAAGACCTGATTACGCCCCCGTACGATGTGATCGATGCCCGGTTGAGCGGCACGTTTTCCGAACGCACCCCCTACAACGTGATCCATCTCGATCTGCCCACATCTCCAGGACCTCCATCCTCGACAGATGCAGCGCGGCATCGGCGGGCAGCGGTTCTGCTTGAACAATGGCGTCGCGAAGGCATCTTGCTACAGGACGAAGAAGCGGCCATCTACCCATACGATGTCGAATACAGCGCGGCTGCCGGCGGGAAAAAAACAAGGCGGGGGTTTGTCTGTCTCGTCAAATTGAGCGATTTTTCCGAAGGAATCGTCAAACCACACGAAAAGACCTTCTCCACCGTCGTTGATGACCGTCTCGCTCTGACGCAGGCCTGCCGGGCACAGTTCAGCCAAGTCTTCTCGGTCTTTTCCGATCCGTCACGACGAGTGCTCGATCTGCTCGATCGTCACCGCGATCAGCCTCTGTACGATGTCGTCGACAATGACGGCAACAGCCATCGATTGTGGCGAATTGTTGATCAACCAGCCATCGACTCCATTCAACAGGTTTTCACCGACCGGACATTGTATATCGCGGACGGTCATCATCGCTATGTGACCGCGCTCTCCTATAGCAAGAAAGTAGCCTCAGCGGACGGCCCTGAACAGTACATCATGATGTATCTCAGCCCGATCGAAGACGATGGGTTGACCATTTTGCCGACCCATCGCCTGATACGTTACCCCGGAGCGTTTGCGTTGACCGCCTTTCTCGAGAAACTCCACACCTTATTCTCTGTCGAGGAGGTACGCGGCGCCAGTCGAGAGGCATTGCTCCAGGACCTGCTGAGCCGGATGGAAGAGGTGCGTACCGACATCAAGACAGGCGAGGCCGGAGTCTTCGGCTGTTATTTCGCCGCGGAAGATCGAGGCTTCGTGCTGCGCACAAACGATCTCGCCAAGCAGCGTCTGATATCCCGGCCGGCCAGTCTGCGGCAGCTCGATGCGGTAATGCTCAATGACCTGATCATCGAGGAATCGCTCGGTCTTGACCAGCATCGATGCGAACAAGAGGGCCTGATTACGTATCACAGCGATCTGGCACAAGCCCTTGACACAAGCGTGAAACTGAGTGCGTTTCAGGACTCGGGCACACCGCTACTCTTTCTGGTCAATGCCACGAGTATCGCACAGGTAAAAGCGGTTTCCGATGCTGGGCTCTTCATGCCGCACAAATCAACATATTTTTACCCGAAGGTCGTCACCGGCCTGGTAATGAACGTGTTTTCACAAGACGATGCACACGAGTGCCACCCCGCTGCATGAGCAACAGGGGGCGGCCGATTCTTCGACTCGGGAAGACACCCTCTTTAACGGCTCGCTCATCTGCCACCAATTTCGTCGGGGGTATCGTTTTTCCGTAGACTCAGTGCTGCTCGGTCACTTTCCGACGGTGCGCACCGGGGAGACCGTGCTGGATCTGGGAACCGGTTGCGGCATCGTCGGACTGATCCTGCTGTTTCGCCACAGTTACCGGAACATCTCGGTAACCGGTATCGAACGACAGGCAGAATTGCTGGAGCTTGCCTCCCAAAACCGCATCGACAACGGGTATCAGGACAGCTTCCAACTCGTTCACGGACAGGTGGAAGAGGTCGAACGATTGCTCCCGGCGGAATCCTTTTCACTGGTGATCGCCAATCCGCCGTTTTTCAGGTCCGGTTCCGGGCGTCTCTGTGGAGGCGAGCAGGCGACGACCGCCAGACACCAGAGTGCGAACGGCCTGCAGGGGTTTGTCGATGGTGCAGCCTATTGCCTGAAAAATCGAGGACGCACCGCTTTCATCTACCCGGCCACGCAGGTTGCCGAATTGATCGGCGCGTTGACCCGGCGGCGCCTGGAACCAAAACGACTGCAATTCGTCTATTCCTATCCCGGCCCGACAACTCCGGCCAAGCTCGTTCTGGTTGAAAGCGTTAAAAACGGCGGGCCGGGGGCGCGCATCCTGCCGCCCTGTTATCTGTACCGCTCGCGCAATGGTGCCTATTCGGCTGAAGTGCAGGCAATGTACCAGCCTTAATAGTTGTGATGTTCACAGCTTGGATGCCACGAGATGGTTGACTCGTCATGTTAGCAAAGATCCACAGTGCCGCTCTGTTCGGTGTTGACGCCGTACCGGTGTTGGTCGAGGTAGATGTCGCCAACGGTCTGCCGGCTTTTACCACCGTCGGACTGCCGGACGGATCGGTACGGGAGAGCAAGGATCGGGTCAAATCAGCGATCAAAAACAGCGGCTATCCGTTTCCCGGCCGGAAAATTACCATCAACCTCGCTCCGGCTGATCTGAAAAAAGAAGGAACCGGTTTCGATCTTCCCATCGCCCTCGGTCTGCTCGCCGCCGCGAAACTGGTTCCACCGGCGGCGACGCAGTCATTGTGGGCCGTCGGAGAGCTATCGCTGGACGGATCGCTGCGCGGCGTCCCGGGCATCTTATCGATTGCCGCGGCAGCCGCGACAAACGGCTGCCATCGACTGGTCGTACCATACGACAACGGTTGGGAGGCCGCCGTCACCGGTGAGATTGAAGTGATCGGAGTACGATCGCTCTGCGAAATCGTCGAAATCCTCAATGATCTTCGAGAAGTATCCCCGATCGAGGCTGCTCCCGATGCTGCCCCGTCCACCGGCTATCCCGTCGATTTTGCCGAGATAAAAGGGCAGGAGCATGCCAAACGGGCCCTGGAAGTTGCGGCGAGCGGCATGCACAACCTGTTGATGCACGGCCCGCCCGGCTCGGGCAAAACCATGCTGGCCCGCGCTCTGCCGTCGATCATGGGCGAGTGGAGCTTCAGCGAACGCCTGGAAACCACAAAAATCTACAGCATCAGCGGGCTCGGCAACGGCTCCGGGCTGATCGAACAACGTCCCTTCCGGGCACCGCACCATACCATTTCCGACGCCGGTCTGATCGGTGGGGGGGCCTCGCCGCGTCCCGGTGAGGTATCGTTGGCCCATAACGGCGTATTGTTTCTCGACGAACTTCCCGAATTCCGCCGGCATGTACTGGAAGTACTGCGGCAGCCGCTTGAAGACGGTTCGGTGACTATCTCTCGGGCCCAGACGAGTCTCCGTTTTCCGGCACAATTTATGCTGGTTGCCGCAATGAACCCATGCCCCTGCGGTTTTCTCGGTGACGCCAGGAACGAATGCCGCTGTACCGAACAGCAGATTCAGCGATACCGCGACCGGATTTCCGGCCCATTGCTGGACCGGATAGATATACGCTTGGAAGTTGCCGCTCTTGAATTCTCACACCTGCAGGAAAACGACCCTGGTGAAGATTCGACGGCAATCCGCCGGCGCGTCAATCGGGCCATCGATATTCAGCGACACCGTTTTACCGGCAGCCCGATTCTCAGAAACGGCCAGATGGGCAACAAAGAGATTACTCGCTACTGTGGCATCGACGACCGGTCGCGAAAACTCCTTGATACCAGCATGGACAAGCTCGGCCTGTCGGCTCGGGCCTATCATCGAATCCTGAAAATCGCCAGAACCATCGCCGACATGGAAGCAAGCCCGAACATCCTGCTTCCACACCTTGCCGAGGCCATCGGTTATCGGCGTACGGACACCGTCTGCTGAGCGCCCGGACTTTTTTTTTCGGCTGTTGCGAGGAACTATTGATGCGCCAATTGATATTTGTCATCCCGCTTTTTTTGCTCCTGTTGTTCCTTGTCTCCCTGTTTCCCCCGGACTTCACCAAGAGGATCGATCCGGAACGATTCCTTGACCCGGATACGCTGTTGCTGATCAACCAGAAACAGCTGGCCCGGCGCATCGACGACTTTGCCTCCTCCCGACTCGGTTCGGTTCTGCACAGCATCGATGCGGTCGGCATCGCTACGGATTTGGAGATGCCGGCAGCCCGTATCGCACAGATCGCCGAGGGCCAAAAGGCGCTCGGCCGGGCTGCCGACGATCCGATTATCAGATCGGTTCTCGGCCGGAATATGTCGGTGGCACTACTACCATTCGACTACGATGGTGCAGTGCCGCTGACACAACAGGTCCTCGCCAACCTGGTGCTCATCTGTCGCCCGAAGCAGGCGGTTCACATGCAAGAATTGCTCGAAAGATTAAGTGGCGGGGCGCCGCCGGAAGACTCACCCTATGGCGCTTATGTTATCAGGCGCTATCTGACTGACGGCGGTATGAGCATCGTCACCGTGCGCGTCGATCGCGCGGTTCTCCTGTCGACCAATGAACGCCTGTTGCGCCGGTGTCTCGATAACTACGATCGCTATACGGACACCCTGGCAGCCGACCCCACATATCGGACCACAAAAAAAATGTTTCCCGGCACCGCCGTCTATGGCTATCTCAACGTGGCCGGCTTTACCGATTTGTTGGCCCGGGCTGTGACTTTTTTCGCCGCCAGCAAAGACTCGGAGCCTTCAGTAGAAGACAGGCGACACTCTCTTTATCAGCATGCATTTTTCGGCAGCTGGATCGGAGACCGAACCGTTTCGCAGAAAGCGGTACTGACATTCGATCCGGCTCGCATCCCGGCTGAACTGTCGCAGATCTTTTCCGCACCACCCGAGGTGACCCACTCCGCCGATCACCTGACGGCCGATACGCTTTGGTATTATTGGACCAATTCATACGCTCCCGACAGTATTTTAGAACTGATCAAACGGCAGCAGAGACAACACCGCGCCGCGTCACCAATCGATACATTGCTGCGTGAACTGGAAGTTGCGACCGGGACCGGTGTGGAGCAAATCGTCGAATTTTTCGCCAACGATCTGATTCTCGCCCTGAAGAAAGGACCGAAAGATGACCTGTTGCCGATTCCATTGTTCCTGGTTGCCATCAAGTGCAAGGATACATCGTCGGTAAAAGAGTTGGTCGAACGGATCATCGTGCATTACAGTCTGCCCATCCGGAGGAAAAAGATCGGCGACCACACCATCGTCAGTTGGGGGGAAGTGGCACCGATCAGTTCATTTGAACCAAGTGTTGCCACGGTTGACGATTATCTGCTCATCGCCAATAATGTCGACCAGATCAAGGAATTTATCACTCCGCCCGAAGGGAACGAGCGTCTCTCCGAAAGCCCATTGTTCAATTTGGTCAACAACGGTTTCTTATATACAAACAACTCTCTGGTTTTCCTAAACATGGCGGAGCTCAGCGGGCAACTCAAGGAAATCGTCAGCTGGGGCGGTCTGGTTCTGGCCCTCAAGGACCGAACCATAGCCGACAAATCGAAGATCATTATCGACAGGCTGATCAATCCGCTGCTGGATGGAGTGGCGATGTACGGTGTTATCGGTACCAGAAAATACCTGCGAGACGAGCAGGTCATCATGGAGGCAACAGCGGTAATCGACGATGGAAAATGATGCGATGGAAAAACTGGTCGAGCAGGTGCAGGGCCTCGTTTCCTTTAAAGATCAGACCGAGGTCGGCGATCTGGTGCTGATTATCGCCCATAGCCCGCAGCTGATGATGTACGCGCTGGTATCATCGATCGAGCGAGATCAATCGAAGCGCGACGAATGGTGGATCATCGGTCTCACGTTCCTCACGGTACCGCTGCAAAAGGCGGTCTGGACACTTCGAACAGACCAGATGACCGGCCGGGAAATCTTCACCATGGGCGGCGAAAAACGTTTTTTCAAGGCCGTTGATCTCAATGGCGATAACCGAGATAAAGCGGAGCCGAGAAAGAAACCCTCCCGTACCGGAAAAGAATTGAAACGAATAAAATGAGTGCCTCTCGTCTTCTTCCGTTTCCGCCTATCCCGTCAGCCCACCCCGTCACCCTTGCCGAGATCCCGGCGATGACAACAGGTCTTACTGCCAAATACAGGGGGAGGTAACAACAATGCCCGCACACTGGTCGGAATTGGATCTCATCAAACGTTTCACCGGCTCATGCCGGATTGATAAAAAACAGCTGATCAAGGGAATCGGTGACGATTGCGCTGTTCTTCATCCCGCCGGCGACGAGGCCTGGGTACTGACCACCGACATGCTGGTCGACACGGTCCACTTCGACACCAGCTGGCATCCCGCTTTCGAACTCGGCCGGAAATGCTTGGCTGTCAACCTGAGCGACATTGCCGCGATGGGAGCAACTCCCCACTCTGTGATGCTGTCCGTAGCCCTTCCCGATACCGTTGAAGCGGACTGGCTGGAGCAATGGCTGCAGGGACTGGCCTCAATGATCGACGAATTCAATTGCGCCTTGATCGGCGGTGACACGGTCCGGGGGGCGCAATTAACCATCTCGATCACCGCACTCGGCACAATCGCCAAAAACCGCGTCATCCTGCGCAGTACCGCAGGACCGGGCGAGACGATCTTTGTCAGTGGTTACCTGGGATCGGCGGCGGCGGGATTACTGCTCTGCCGGGATAAAGCAACACTGCCGGCCGCAGACGAGCAACTCGCCGCACCCTTTATCAAGCGGCATCTCGATCCCTCTCCCGATGTTTTCTGCGGTTCGTTGCTGGCTCGAAGCGGACTGGTTACGGCCATGCAGGATCTTTCCGACGGCCTGGCCACCGATTTGGCTCATATTGCCGAGCAGAGTCATCTTGCGGCAATCGTTGATGCCCAGCGGTTACCTGGTCATCCGGATCTGGCACAGGTCTGCCGCTTGCTGGAGCGCTCTCCTATCGACCTGCAGGTGGCCGGCGGAGACGACTACCATCTCGTGTTTACCGTGAAAAGGGGAGCTGAGCAGGAACTGGTCGACTATCTGGCCCGTCATGACGGCCCGCCCATCTACAAGATCGGTCGAACGGAGCCGGGCTCGGGGGTACACCTGCTGCACGGTGGCGAATCAACCGATATCGCCTTCCGTGGATTTCAACACCATGGCAATGATTAGCAACAGGGGAGCTTGAAAAGACAATTTTTCAATGTTCCCAACAATCAATCGACAGCAAAGTGCAGTGCAATATCGAGTCGTTGCGGGGTAAAACGACGATAGCTTACCCCGGCCAGGTCGAGCATTCGCTTGGCCGCTTTGACTTGGTCTGTCTCGTGATATTTATCGGACAGATAGATAATCTCGCCGATTCCCGATTGAATGATTACCTTGGTGCACTCGTTGCATGGAAAGAGGCCGACATAGATGCGACAACCGGTCAGGTCGGTGGAAATCGCGTTCAGCACGGCATTGAGTTCGGCGTGACAGACGTAGGGATACTTGGTGGTTAGAAACGCTCCCTGTCGATTCCACGGTAGTTCATCGTCGGAGCAACCGATTGGGAAGCCGTTGTAGCCGACACCGACAATCTTGTTCTGGCGGCTGGCGATACAGGCCCCGACCTGCGTGTTCGGGTCTTTGCTCCGTTCGGCGGAAAGCAGGGCGACTGCCATGAAATATTCATCCCAGGACAGGTAATCCTGGCGTTTTTGAGTATCTTTCATGTCAATTGTGGCTCTGCCCCTCCTGCTTGAACCGCCTGCGGCGCTGCCGCCAGGTGTTGGTACCGGTGACCCCGTCGACGAATTGTTTGATGGCCGCGAAATATAGACTGCCGGCAACGGCCATCAGGCTATTGTGATCGGCTCCCGGGACTACTTGAAACTGTTTGTTGCGGGCACCGCTTTCCGCCTGCAACACCTCTGCTTCAGCAACCGGGATTATCTGATCTCGGGCACCGTGCAGGATCAAGGTCGGCAGTTCGATAGCCGAGATCTTGGCGCGATTGTTGAAACATTCATCTTCGGTAATAGAGAGTTCGCGACACGGGCAGCCGAGCGACTCGAGAAGGGGCAGGGCGTCGGCAAAGCCGCTTTCGATGATCAGCGCTTTGATATCGGCCGGCCGGTTATAGGCCAGGTCGATGGCACTGACGGAACCGAGTGAACGTCCCATGACCAGCAGCGGCCCGGAAAACGACTGGGCCCGGCACCATTGCTGTACGCTGTCGAAGACGGCACCACTGTCCTCGATCATCGCGGTAACCGACGGCTCTCCCGAACTCCAGCCGTAACCACGGTACGAGGCGATCACGAAATTGAGGCCGACAGCGGTAAAAGAGCTGCCGATATCATCATAATCGCTTACAGTCTCCCCGTTACCGTGAAAAAAGAGGATTGTCGGCGCAGCGCCGTCGCTGACATGGCACCGACAACCGAGCCGGGACCGGCCGTCAGCAGCTGTAACGTCAAGATCGACGGCGCCGACCGGTGGCGCATTGCGCGGCTCCCGCCGAGGGAAAAACAACGCTGCGCTGACCCGTGGATGATCCAGTCGGGTGGTCGTCTGAAAAGGCTCTGTCATGGTTGGTGATGGTGGTGAAAGGTTGCTGGAAAGGAGATGGTGCCGGCAAAAAAGCAAGCGGAAGATGCTCCCGGCACACTCGACCGGGTGCTTCTTCCGCTATAACAATGGGGTGAGTGAGGGGATTCGAACCCCCGACCTTCTGGGCCACAACCAGATACTCTAACCGTCTGAGCTACACTCACCATGAGGATGTAACCGTTAAGAGACGCACGATATACCCGCAACGAACTCTTTTTTCAAGATGAAAATCAAAACTCCCGTTTGCAGTACATGCAGCTGCGAGCCTGTGCCTTGATGATTTCCATACACTGGGGGCACTCTTTTTTGTAGTTGTTTTCGAGCAATTGCTTGATCGCCATGTTGCAGTCAGAGGCCAACGACAGGTCACGAAAGTGGTGGTTGCGAATCGGGTCGATGCAACTCAGATCATTAAGGCTGACCAGCAGGGAAATGGCCCGCTTACGACTGCTCAGAGAAGCCGCTTCATCGACGATCAGGGCCAGGACCGGTGCGAGATTACCCTCCTCGACACAGGTATCGAGGGCGGCCACTGCCTGCTTTTCTTTCTGATACCGCTCATTCTGCGCTTCAACTACGGTCAGGTCGATAACGCTCCCCTTGAACGCATCGCTCGTCCCAACCATCATCACATTGGCCTCATTGCTCCCCGGCAATTGCATATAACGATACGACGAATTATGCCCGTATTGCTCGGCAATCTGTTTCCAGCCGTTGACGAACACCGAACACTCATCGTTGAGGCAGATGTAGAGAACTTCCGAACCCCAGCCCAAACCGTCACCGATATGGAATGGGGGAGCCTCGCAACAGCTCAGTTCGTTATGGCAGTGGGGACAGGTGGGAATATTTTCAAAATACCGACGATAATCCTTAATCATGAGACTCCTGGTTTCTGCAGTTTAGATTTTCATATAACCCCCATGACG
>NPIE01014635.1_pt1 | contig 11208 bp, 6 predicted proteins | sample 8637661 | NCBI WGS metagenome assembly NPIE01 (sample SAMN07420842, study PRJNA396082) | bioreactor metagenome | isolation source: sample BA12 brine-fed electro-methanogenic bioreactor BA | place: Japan: Kochi | collected 2016-12-09 | reverse complement strand
CGCCGCCGCCGGCCGCAGCCTTGAGCATCAGCGGAAATCCGACTCGTGCGGCTTCGGCGACCAGCGTGGCGTCGGACTGGTCATCGCCGTGGTAACCCGGCACCAGCGGCACGCCGGCCGCGCCCATGATTGTTTTGGCCCGTGCCTTGGAGCCCATCGCCTCGATGGTTTCGGGCTTCGGCCCGATCAGCACGATGCCGCTTTCGGCCAGCGCGCGCGCAAAGTCGGCGTTTTCGGACAGGAAGCCGTAGCCCGGGTGCACCGCATCGACGCTGGCGGTCCTTGCTGCTTCGATGATCCGCTCGACGCGCAGGTAGGAGGCCGAAGCTTCGGCCGGCCCGATGGCCAGCGCACGATCGGCCAGGCGCACATGGCGCGCCGAACGATCGGCCTCGGAGTAGACGGCCACGGTCTCGACGCCGAGCCGGCGACAGCTATCGATGATGCGACAGGCGATTTCGCCGCGGTTCGCGATCAGGATGCGATTGAACATGGCCTCTCCGGATTTCGCTGAATGCAGTGCATCCGAGCGGCGGCTCGGGGGATGGTGTCGAAGCCGCTCAATTGTCTGGCTCTGTGCTGTCGACCCAGCCGGGTTTGCGTTTTTCCAGAAACGCGCGCAGGCCTTCCTGGCCTTCCTCGGCCACCCGAAGCTGCGCGATCCAGGCCGCGGTGACCGCATCGAGCTCGGCCGGGCCGCCGTCGAAGTCCTGAATGCGGCGAATCAGTTGCTTGCACTGGTCAACTGCGGTCGGGCCGCTGGCCAGCAGATCAGCCACCGCAATCTCGATCCGCGCATCCAGCGCTTCGGCCGCGCAGCGTTCATGCAACAGCCCGCCCTCGACTGCCGCGCTGCTGTCGAAGCGCTCGCCGGTCAGCATCCAGCGTCGCGCACGGGCGCTGCCGATCCGGGCCAGCACGAACGGCGCGATCGTGGCCGGGATCAGCCCGAGGCGCACCTCGGTCAGACCGAAACTGGCCGAGTCGACGCCGATCGCGATATCGCAGCAGCAGATCAAACCGACACCGCCGCCGAAGGCCGGGCCGTTGACGCGGGCGATCGTGGGGCAGGGCAGTTCGTCCAGGGCACGGAACATCGCGGCCAGGCGCTCGGCATCACGCCGATTGCTGTCCTCGTCGGCATCGGCCATCGAGCGCATCCAGCCGAGATCGGCGCCGGCCGAAAACGAGCGTCCTTTCCCGGTCAGCACCAACACCCGCGGCGGGCGCTCGGCCATCTCGCGAAAGCGCTCCGCCAGGGCCTCGATCAACTCGGCGTTGAAGGCGTTGTGAACCTCCGGCCGATCAAGCCAGAGCGTGGTCACGTTTCGATGGTCGGTTTCCATTTTGAACATGATCAATTCACAAGCTATCGCTTTCCTTCGTGCTCTTAGTGCCCGTCTTCGTGCTCTTCGTGTCCATGCTGTTTGCTTTGTCTGGATCCGATTACATCCTGAACACACCATAGCCCTCGGGCTCGATCGGCGCATTGTGCGCTGCGGCGATCGCCAGGCCCAGCACGCGGCGCGTGTCGACCGGGTCGATGACGCCGTCGTCCCAGAGTCTGGCGCTGGCGTAGTAGGGGTGGCCCTGGCGCTCGTACTGGTCGCGGATCGGCGCCTTGAAGGATTCTTCGTCCTCGCTGCTCCAGGACTCGCCCCGGGCTTCGAGCCCGTCGCGCCGCACCGTGGCCAGCACGCTGGCGGCCTGCTCGCCGCCCATCACCGAAATGCGGGCGTTGGGCCAGGTCCAGAGAAAACGGGCGCCATAGGCCCGGCCGCACATGGCGTAGTTGCCGGCCCCGAACGAGCCGCCGATGATGACCGTGAACTTCGGCACCTGCGAACAGGCCACAGCGGTCACCATCTTTGCCCCGTCCTTGGCAATCCCGGCCTGCTCGTACTTCTTTCCGACCATGAAGCCGGTAACATTCTGCAGGAAGATCAATGGGATACCGCGTTGATTGCACAACTGAATGAAGTGTGCGCCCTTCAGTGCCGACTCCGAGAACAGGATGCCGTTGTTGGCGATGATGCCGACCGGGTATCCATGCAGATGGGCGAAACCGGTGACCAGCGTGTTGCCGTAACGCGGCTTGAACTCCTGGAATTCCGAGCCGTCGACCAATCGCGCGATCACTTCGCGCACATCGAAGGGATAGCGAGTGTCATCGGGCAGGATGCCGTAGATCTCCTCGACCGGATACAGCGGCTCGACGCTGGGCCGCTGCGCGGTACACACTGCCTCGGGGCGATTCAGATGGGCAACGATCTCGCGCGCGATCGCCAGCGCGTGGGTGTCGTTCTCGGCAAAGTGATCGGCCACCCCGGACAGGCGCGTATGCACGTCGGCGCCGCCCAGGGTCTCGGCGTCGACTTCCTCGCCGGTGGCCGCCTTGACCAGCGGCGGGCCGCCAAGAAAGATCGTGCCCTGTTCCTTGACAATGATCGCCTCGTCGCACATCGCCGGCACGTACGCGCCGCCGGCGGTACAGGAGCCCATCACGACCGCGATCTGCGGAATGTTGCGAGCCGATAGCCGCGCCTGGTTGTAGAAGATCCGGCCGAAATGCTCCTTGTCCGGAAAGACCTCGTCCTGCAGCGGCAGGAAAGCGCCGCCGGAATCGACCAGGTAGACACAGGGCAGGCGGTTCTCCAGCGCGACTTCCTGGCCGCGCAGATGCTTCTTGACCGTCATCGGGTAGTACGTGCCGCCCTTGACCGTGGCGTCGTTGGCCAGGACCACGCACTCCACACCCTGGATCCGGCCGATGCCCGCAATGACGCCGGCTGCCGGTGCCTGGTCTTCGTACAGGCCGTGAGCCGCCAGCGGCGCGATCTCGAGAAATGCGCTGCCCGGATCGAGCAGCGTACGGATGCGCTCTCTGGGCAGCAGCTTGCCGCGTGCCACATGCTTCTCGCGCGCGCGCTCCGAACCCCCCAGCGCAGTAGCCGCAAGCGTGCTGCGGAGATCTTCGGCGAGGGCGCGATGATGGGCATCGCGAGCCCTGAATTCGGGGTCGTTTCGATTGACCTTGGATTGGAGTCTGGGCATCGGCAACCGATCGCAAGCGAGAGTCCGATAGTGTAGCCTCTGGAAAGCCGGCGCCGGTCGCGGCTCTGGTAGCGCAGGGATCACGCCGCGCTGTTTCGCGAGCGGATCTCGCTCAACGGCCATACTGCGCTGGCGAAATTTCAGCAGCGTTTCGAGTCCGATCCGGATATCGCCGCAACGCATCCTTCGAGATCGGGCTGATTTTGGGCAGGAGCGCGAACAAGGCGGCCGGGAGTCGTACGAATGCCTTCAACTCCGGATGTCCCTTAGCGAATCAAGTGGCACCACGGTTCCCTTGAACTCTTCTGCTCCGGGGCCTCGCGGATAGTTCAGTAACGCTGGACGTGATCCAGCTTTGTGCCGTGCCCCGGGCCAGGGGCCCGGGGCGCGAAACAGGATTATCGCTAATTCAGGATCAGAAATCCCAGCTCAAAGCGCCGTAGAAGAATGCGCCGTTGAAGCCAAACGGTGCGGAGCGTCGGGAAAAGCGGAATACGCCTGGCGAATCGACGATGACGTTGCCTGCGCTGTCAACGATTCGACCGCCGCGCGCCTGACCGATTTTGTTTCTGTCCGGGGTAGTGCCGAAGATGTTGTTCCCGCCCAGGCGTACCTGGAGCCCGTTGTCGAAGGCATAGCGAAACTGAAGATCGACCAGTGTCTTGGCGCTGAACGTCTGGCGGTTCTGGCCGCCTTCTTCCACGGTGTATTTGCCGAATCGGTTCAGCGCCAGGTTCACGCTGAACGGGCCGCGCGACCAGTCACCGGTTGCATTGACGCGTGATTTGGGCTGCCACTCTTCCAGAATCGACCGGTCCTGGCTTGTGAATACAAGCTCGCCGATCCCGGGTACGTTGGCCAGGGATTCGGGTGGCACGACCGAGTCAATTTCGGTATCGGTGTAGTTGGCCGCAACCGACAGGTTGAAGTTACCGCCGAACAGACGACGCAGGTGAGTCAGCACCACATCCACACCCTGGGTGGTGGTATCCGCAGCATTCAGGAAGAATTGGGCGGAGGTGGCATTGGCCGACAACAGGGCTTCATCAAGATCCGGGTCCAGTCCCAGACCCAGCGCGCCGCTGATGACGACGCGATCGTCAATCTTGATGTTGTAGTAGTCGGCAGTCAGCGTCCAGTCCGCGAATGGCTGGACGATAAAGCCTACACTTGCGTTGCGCGCGGTTTCTTCCTCCAGCTTCGGGATGCCCAGTGCCTGGGCCACCGCGCTGTCGTTGCGGAAAGTGCCGCGTTCCTGGGACACGCTCTCTCCGGTATCCGGGTCGGTGACGAACTGCGTGCTGGTCGAGTTGAAGAACTGCTGTTGCAGCGAGGGTGCCCGGAATCCAGTGCTGATCGAGCCCCGCAGTCTGAAGGTGTCGGCGACCTGATAGGCCAGTGCTCCCTTGGCATTGAAGGTGCTGCCGAAGTCGCTGTAATCCTCGAACCGGACGGCGGCGTTGAGCAGCAGGCGATCGATCTGGTCGTACTCCGCATCCAGATACACGGCAAAGGAATCGCGATCCTCATCCACTGCATTCTCGGGGCGGAAGCCCGGGAACACCTGAATACCGGCAGCACCGGGAGGAGCAGCGGGATTGGGCACGTCGGGATTGAAATCCGCGAACGACAGCAGTTCACCCGGATTGAGTTCGTAGCCGTCATCGCGATACGAGGCACCGAACGCGATGGAACCCCATGACATCGGTCTGTATGCATCGAAGTCCAGGGTCAACTGGGTCAATTCGAGATCACCAGCGCGCGCCTCGGTGGGGCTTGTGCCGGTGGCCGAGACCATGGAGGCGTTCAGTGAGTTGGAAATAAAGAACTCGAAGGTATTGACTGCCCAACCAGCGCCGACGTTCCAGTTCCAGCCATTGGTCATCTCGCCGCGCACACCGATATTGCCACTGATATCTTCAATGTCGGTATTGATCAGCGGCAGGAAACCACTGGGGAAAAGGCCCTGGCCGCCGTTGACAGGCGTGCCGTCGAACATGAATCGCGGATTCTGGGTTGCCGATCCGGCGTTTCTGTAGAACCCACCCGAGGTATTGTCGCGATCCGAGTATGTCGCGAAGCCGTACAGCTCGATATCCGGGCTCAATGGAATGGCAAGGTTGGCAACCGCCGAAAGATGCTCTGAATCAGCATCACCGATCCTGAAACTCTTGCGGTCGAAAGTGATTTCTCGGGGATCATCGGTCAGGAAGCTACCGTCCGGGAGCGGCGTGCAACTGCCGGCAAAGATGCAATCTCCCTGCAAGCCAGCCCGATTGGTCCGATCGCGATCGCGATATTCCAGCGTGAAATTGAGGAAGCCGCGGTCGAAAAGCCGAAAGCCCTGGTTGAAGCTTGCAAGGCGGGTGGTGCCGTCCCCTTTCTCGGTTTGTCCCCATTGCCCATAAACACGCCCCCCCTCGGTATGGTCATGCAGCACGATATTGATTACCCCGGCAATGGCATCGGAACCATACTGCGCGGCAGCGCCGTCGCGCAGGACCTCAATGCGCTTGATCGCGCTGGCCGGGATTGCATTCATGTCCGTTCCTGACGTACCGCGGCCTACCGATGTATTGACGTGTACCAGTGCACTGCCGTGACGGCGATGGCCGTTGATCAGTACCAGCGTCTGGTCCGGACCCAGCCCGCGCAGCGTCGCCGGGCGCAAGGCATCCGTCCCGTCGCTGATGCTGGAACTGGAAAAATTGAAGGAAGGCGCCAGCGACTGGAGCATGCGTCCGACCTCGGTATGTCCAGTGTCGCGCATGGCTTCGGCTGAGATCGAATCCACCGGCACCGGCGATTCCGTGGCGGTGCGCCCCGCTGAACGGGTACCCAGGGCCACGACCCGGTCGTCTATCGGTGGCTGCGGCCCTTGCTCCTGTGGCGAGGTTTCGGTATCGCCACGATCGGTTTCCTGCTGCGCCTGCACACTTGAAATGCCAAGCAGCAGCATGCCGGCAATCGCAACCGGCAGCAGTTTTCTGCGGTAGGTTTCCTGTTTCATTGTCTTCTCCCTGGAAGTTGGACATGGCGTCCCTGCGGTGAATGGACCGCAACATGGATAATACACAAAAGCCTCTGCAGGACAAAATCACCCCGCACCGGGTTCTCGGAACATTCGTTCCGAAAACCGGCAGCGGCGCCTCGAGCAGGCGATGGCCGAACTCGACCGGCGAATTGCTGGCGAAATTTCAGCAGCATTTCGAGTCCGACCCGGATATCGCCGCTACGCATCCTTCAAGGTCGGGCTGATTTCGTATCCAGCCTTCGGGCTTCCGGCGGCCTCGTCGTCAGCGCAACACCACATGCACGCGCCGGTTCTGGCGGCCTTTCTTTTCGATCTTCGTGACTTCGGCCAGGCCGATTTCGGCGGTGGATTTGACGTGCGTGCCGCCGCAGGGCTGCAGGTCGACGCCCGGGATGTCGAGCAGGCGAATGCGGCCGACACCGGTGGGGGGCTTGACCGACATGGTGCGGATCAGGCCGGGGTCGAGGTCGGCCTCGTCGATCCAGCGCGATTGCACCGGGTGATCGGCCTCGATCAGCGCGTTCAGCGCCCGGTTGACTTCGTCCTTGTCCGGCGGGTCGGGCATGTCGAAATCCAGTCGGCTCCGGTCGGCACCGATCTGACCACCCGTGACCGGGAACTGCAGCACCGCGCCCAGCAGATGCAGGCAGGTGTGCATGCGCATGTGGCGGTGGCGCAATTCCCAGTCAATTTCGGCCTGCACTTCGGTGCCCGGCGCGGGTAGCTGGACTTCTTCGGCCGGTACATGCAGAATCTCGCCGTCGGCGCGTCGATAGCGCGTGGCCACGATCTCCACCGCGCCGCCGTCGAATCGAAGCCGGCCGACGTCACCGGGCTGACCGCCGCCGGTGGCATAGAATACGGTCTGATCAAGGACGATGCCGTCCGGACCGGCTTCAAGCACGCGCGCGGAGCACTGCGTCAGGTAGGTATCGGACTGAAAGAGCAGTTCGGTCATGGTCGTTCTCTTCAGCGGTTATGATCGTGATTGGACGCCCTGGTTGTCGCCGGGAGACTGCGTTTGTCTATTCCATCACAGCCGGATTACATCATGTCATATACCTCGCTCGTCACCACTGCCTGTCAGCGCCTGCACAACAGGCAAAATGCGCAATCAATGCTGCCAATGCTGGCCCTGCTTTTGTTGACCGCATTACTGCTTGGCTGCCAGCCAGACAAGGATGCTGAGCGGCCTGCTGCCAATCTGGCCGCCGAAGACGCTGCGCTCGGCACTGCGCCAGAGACACCACAACAGCAGACTGCGGTGGATCAACAGCTGAATGCGCTTTACGCGGAATATGACGAAGACATGCTGGCGCTGAATCCGGTCTCGGCCACGTTTCGCGGCATCGAGGGCTACAACGACCGCTGGGCCAACTCACTCAGCGCCGAATATCGCCAGCGCGAACGCGAACTGCACCAGAACTACCTGCAGCGCGCCCGCGACATCGGCGCCGATGCCTATGCCGAAGGTGAGTTGAGTGGTCAGGACGAGCTCAGCTACCAGATGTTCATCAACGATCGCGAGATGGATCTGCGCGGCATGCAGTATCCGGACTATCTGATGCCCGTCAATCAGTTCCGCAATCCGGTCAATTTCTTCGTCCAGCTCGGCACCGGCAACAACGCGCAGCCGTTCAAGACGGCCGAGGATTACCGCAATTTCATCAGCCGCGCCGAAGACTTCAGCGTTTACCTGCAGCAGGCCATCAGCAACATGCGCACGGGCATGGCGCAAGGCTACACTCAGCCGCGCGTGCTGATGCTCAAGGTGCTGCCGCAACTGGACGCGCACATTGTGGAAAACGTCGAAGACAGCCTGTTCTACCAGCCGCTGCGCGATCTGCCGGATACTCTGAGCGACGAGCAAAGCGCGCAGCTGATCGCCGACTACACGGCAATGATCGGCGACACCCTGATTCCCGCGATCCGCAGCCTGCGTGATTTCATCAGGGATGAGTATGTGCCGGGCACGCGCAAGACCGCCGGCATGACCGCACTGCCCGACGGCGATGACTGGTATGCCTACCTGGTCGAGCGCACCACCACCACCGACCTGAGTCCGGAGCGCATTCATCAGATCGGTCTGGCCGAGGTGGCACGCATCCACAGCGAAATCCGCCAGGTCATGCAGCGCACCGGTTTTGATGGCGACATGCAGGCGTTTTTCGAGTTCACCAAGAATGACCCACAGTTTCAGTTCGAATCCCGTGAAGCCATGCTGGCGGCCTACAACAGCCTGCTTGACGAGGTTGATGCCGCCGCTGACAAGCTGTTCAAGCTCAAGCCCGAGGCTGCGTTCGAGATCCGCCCGGTGGAGGCGTATCGCGAGCAAAGTGCATCCGCCGGCTCCTACCAGCGCCCGGCCGTCGACGGCTCACGACCCGGTATTTTTTATCTGAACACCTATGATCTCAGTGCACGTCCGACCTGGGGCATGACCACGCTGTTTCTGCACGAAGCCATCCCCGGACATCATTTTCAGATTGCCCTGCAGCAGGAACTGGAAGACCTGCCGGCATTCCGTCGCTTTGGTGGCGACACTGCCTACGTCGAAGGCTGGGGCCTGTATGCCGAGGCGCTGGGCAAGGAAATGGGTGTGTACGACGACCCCTATCAGTACTACGGCACGCTGACTGCCGAACTGTGGCGGGCGATCCGGCTGGTGGTGGACACCGGTCTGCATCTGAAGGGATGGAGCCGGGAACAGGTGCTGGAGTACATGTATGCCAATGCGCCGGTGGCCGAAGCACGGGCGGTATCCGAAGCCGAGCGCTTCATGGCCATCCCGTCACAGGCGCTGGCCTACAAGATCGGCCAGATCAAGATTCAGGAGTTGCGCGCGAAGGCCGAGGCCACGCTGGGAGATCGCTTTGATGTTCGCGAATTCCATGCGCTGGTGCTGGGCAGCGGTTCGCTGCCATTGAGAATTCTGGAGCAACGCGTGGAAGACTGGATTGCGAGCCAGTAGACCCGCCAGGCAAACCGACTCCAACAAATCCAACGTATGCTGGTAACTTCATCGACATGACCAATAAAAGTTTCCTCATTCTTATATCCGGCCTTGTTCTGCTTGGCTGTCAGCCGGCCGAGCAGGGCAGCGAGACCACTGCGGCAGCGCCAGCAGCGTCGGCGGAGGCGGCCAGTGCCGAAGCTTCGACGGCACAGCCCGACTTCCAGACCTACACCATCGAGCAGTTCATGCAGACCGAGGGCGTGACCGGCGCGAGCTTTTCGCCGGACGGCCGCCGGATCGCCTATTCCAGCAATCGCAGCGGCATCTACAACGTCTACGAACAAGCGCTTGACGGCGGTCCGGCCCGCGCGCTGACCGACTCGACCGCCGACTCGAGCTTCGTCATCGGCTTTTTCCCGAACGATGATCGGCTGCTCTTTACAGCCGACCAGGGCGGCAACGAGCTCAATCATGTCTACCTGCGCCAGCCCGACGGCAGCGTGGTCGATCTGACGCCGGGTGAAGGCTTGAAGGCAAGCTTTGCCGGCTTTTCGGCCGATGGCGCGCGCTTCTGGATCAGCAGCAACGAACGCGACAATGCCGTGTTCGACATTTACGAGTACGACAGCGCGACGCTGGAGCGAAGCTTGCTGGTCGAAAACAGCGTCGATGCCTTTCCCGGCGCCGTGTCTCCGGACGGGCGCTACGTCAGCTTCGGCAAGGTGCATCTGCGCAGCAACTCCGACATCCTGATCTGGGACCGGCAAAGCGGCGCAATCACGGCGCTGGTGGCCGATCCGGGTGAAGTGGCCAACCAGGCCGCGACGTTCAGCGCCGACAGCCGGCATCTGTTCTACCTGACCGACCGCGACTCGGAGTTCGCCTATCTGGTACGCCGCGACATGCAGACCGGCGAGGAGCAGGTCGTGCTCAAGCCCGACTGGGATGTGATGTATGCCAGCCGCTCGCGCGGCGGCAACTACCTGGTGGTCGGAATCAACCAGGATTCGCGCACCGCGCTGCGATTGCTCAGGGCCGACAGCTTCGAGCCGGTGGCTCTGCCCGCGCTGCCGGACGGCAATCTGAGCTCGGTGCAGTTCTCGGCCGACGATGCGACGCTGGCGTTCTACGTCAACTCGAGCCGCCGTCCGAATGATCTGTTCGTGGTCGCGATGGGCGATCAGGCCGAACCGCGCGCGCTGACCTCGTCGCTGAACCCCGAAATCGATATCGACCATCTGGTCGACGGCGAAGTGATCCGCTTCGCCTCGTATGACGGCATGGAAATTCCCGGCGTGCTGTACCAGCCGCATGGCGCATCATTCGAGGCACCGATCCCGATGCTGGTGCGCGTCCACGGCGGCCCTGGTGGCCAGGCACGGATCGGCTACTCGGCGCTGAACCAGTACCTGCTCAATCACGGCTACGCGATCTTCGACATCAACAACCGAGGCAGCTCAGGCTACGGCAAGGGCTTCTTCGCCGCCGACGACCGCTGCCACGGCGAATGCGACCTCGATGACGTGGTGGCCGCACGCGACATGCTGGCGGCGATGGACTGGGTCGATGCCGAGCGGATCGGCATCATGGGTGGCAGCTACGGCGGCTACATGGTGGCCGCCGCGCTCGCGTTTCGCCCCGAGGTGTTCGAAGCCGGCGTCAATATCTTCGGCGTGACCAACTGGCTGCGCACGCTGGAGAGCATTCCGGCCTGGTGGGGGCCGCAGCGCGACGCGCTGTTCGCGGAACTCGGCGACCCGGCCGAAGACGCCGAGCGCCTGCGCCGGATCTCGCCGCTGTTCCATGCCGACCGGATCCAGCGGCCGATGATCGTGCTGCAGGGTGCCAACGACCCGCGCGTGCTGCAGGTCGAGTCCGACGAAATCGTCCAGGCACTGCGCGACAACGGTGTGCCGGTGGAATATGTATTGTTCCCGGATGAAGGCCACGGCTTTCGCAACCGCGCCAACGAGATCAATGGGTACCGTGCGATCCGCGAATTTCTCGACATCCACCTGCGCGATGGCGGTGCCTGAGTCGCAGCGATTCGGGTATACTTCGCGCCCGGTCGAAATACCGACCGAACTAACGATCGAAAACCGATCGGCAGCCTGAAAAAAGTTCTGAAAGTCCGGAGAGGTGGCAGAGTGGTCGAATGCGGCGG
>NPIE01009917.1_pt1 | contig 11209 bp, 12 predicted proteins | sample 8637661 | NCBI WGS metagenome assembly NPIE01 (sample SAMN07420842, study PRJNA396082) | bioreactor metagenome | isolation source: sample BA12 brine-fed electro-methanogenic bioreactor BA | place: Japan: Kochi | collected 2016-12-09 | reverse complement strand
CCCATCGGCCAAGGGGGTGCCGATGAGCGGCTTGATCAGACTTGGCATCTCGCCGATGTCGTGGCTATAGAGCTTGCGCTCAACACGGCGGGTCGTCATCCGCTCACCAAAGATCCTATCCAACCAGGCTATCTGTCCTACGGTTAGTCCACTCATCATCGCCTCCAGGTATCAGACATATACGCTACTAGGAAACTCAACCTAACGCGCAACGACCTCCGCCTGCTCACGCATCAGGTCGGCGACAAAGCCACGCATCATCTCGATCGCGTCGAGGACGCGTGAATCAGCCAACGTGTAGTAGACAGAAGTCCCTTCGCGCTCGGCTAGGACCAAGCCACGCTCTCGGAGGATGCGCAGGTGGTGAGAGACCGTAGGCTGTGCCACGCCCAACGCCTCGGTAAGCTCCGTCACATTATGCGGGCGCTGCGCCACAAGGTAGAGAAGGGTCAGGCGTTTGGGGTCACCGATGCCCTCACAGACATATCGATGAATCAGGGCGATTTCCTCTTCGGTGATGGGGATCATAGACGCACCTCGCTCAAGAAGCATCGAAACATTTGGATATTCCGATTATACTGCGAAGATACACGAAGCACAACCGGCAAGAGAGCTCTTTGGCCACAATGACAACACGGAAATATGCGGCGCAGAGGAGGGGCCCACAAAAATAAACAGCGCGGCTGGATCTCCACGCTGTTTGGGTTATAATGCCGAAGGTGGGAGTCGAACCCACATGGGCTAAGCCCGAGCGAGTTTGAGTCGCTTGCGTCTGCCTATTCCGCCACTTCGGCGCGCCCATCAGTATAGCTAGGTTTCGGGACACGTCAAGGCAACGTCGATCGGAAAAAGGTGATGACAGAGAACGATGCGTGGGATGAGGAGTCGTTGATCCAGGCCGCTCAACGCGGTAACCTGGACGCATTCAACGAACTGATCCTGCACTATTCGAGCCGGGTGTACAACCTGGCCTACCACATCATGCACGATCCCGCTGCTGCCGACGATGCCACGCAGGAGGCCTTCATCTCCGCCTACCGAGCGATCAAGCGCTTTCGCGGAGGGTCCTTTCGCGCGTGGCTTCTGCGTATCGTGACCAACGCCTGCTACGACGAGCTCCGTCGCCGGAAGCGTCGTCCGAAGGTCTCGTGGGAGGAGTTCGGCGACCTGGAAGAAGAGGCCAACCCCCACCTTGTGGACAGCGGGCCCAAGCCGGAGGACTCCGTGCAGCAGCAGGAGCTCAAAGACCTGTTGGAGCGTGCGATTGCTCAGCTGCCGGATCACCAGAGGACGACGCTCGTCCTCGTCGACCGCCTGGGCCTTTCATACGAGGAAGCCGCCGAGACGATGGGCGTAGCCCTAGGCACGGTGAAGTCCAGGCTGGCTCGCGCCCGCAACGAAATGCAGGCCTTGCTCCAGAAGGAGCCGGAACTTTTACCCACACGTTACCGTCTATAGGACAGTCGGTAATGTGGGAGGCAAATCAGGTATGACCCAGAAAAGATGGAGTACAACTGAGATCTCAGCGTATCTGGACGGAGCATTGACGCCCCGGGACCAGACCGCGCTGGATACTCAGCTACGACAGGACCCAGCATTGCGGCGCCGCGTGGAGGAGATGCAAGAGGTCGTGGCGTTGGTGCGTGCTGTGCCCCTGCGCCAGTCTCCACGCAACTATCTGCTGTCGCCCGCCATGGTCAGTGAGCCCAAGCCCCAGCCGAAGGCCCAGCGCACACCGCTGCTTTTGATGCGCTTGGCAACCTCGCTGGTTGCATTAGCCTTCGTCGTCACCTTTGGCCTCAACGTGCTTCAAAACTCGGATTTTCTCAGGGGCGCGAGGTCCCCGATGACCGCTCAATTCGACGCCCAGCCGGAGGAAGAAGCCGTCGCCATACAGTCCTACGACACCATAGCTGAGGACGAGACCGCGATGGTGATAACCGAGATGCAGGCCCCTGAACCCATGGCGACACAGGACGTTGAGGCTGCGGTCGAGCTCGCGGCCCCCCCGCTTTCGGAGGAGCTGGCCGAAAGGGTAGAGGCAGGCGAGGTCCTGGGCATGGGCGGCCCCATCGAAGAGGATGAGGCCGTTGGCCCGGAGAATAGGCTCGCCGAATCCTCGGAGGAAGTTGCGTTGGCTGCCATCGAAACGGAGGAGGAATCCGCAGTGGAGAGGGAGCTGACACACCCAGAGCTACCCGAGGAGAGCCCGCCACCGGCAGAGGGTATGCTCACGGAGACGACAGAAGAGGAGAGCCCATCAGCCCAGGCGCTCAAACACGGGCGGACTCCAACCTCGGTCTGGATCACAGTCGGGTTGGGCTTAGCGACGGCGGCGCTCGCAGCGATCACGATCTGGCTGTCGCGGCGCAACACGGGCTGAGACTTGATCGTGAAACGACGCCACCTTATCGTTCTATTCCTCGTCGTCGCATCGGTCGTAGCATGTGGCAGGGGTGTGCCGCAGGGAAGTGCTGCAGGGCTGGACATCATCGACGTAGCCGAGCCGACCTCAATGACGGAGGCCCCACCGGCGGCCTCTGCGCTGCCCACAGATACGGAGCTCGCAGAGGCACCTCCACTGCCCACCGACACGGAGGCTCCGACCGTAACGCCATCGCCGAGCCCGACCGTCACACCTACCGAAACCCCGGAACCGACATCGACGTCGACGGTCGTGCCGAGTGAGGTGCCGACCGAGACTCCCGAACCCACCGTTGAGCCTACGGAGACCTTTCCTCCGCCGCCCGAAGCCCTGAACGTGCCGATCCTGATGTACCACTACATCTCGGACCTGCCGCCGGATGCCGACATCTACCGGCGCGATCTGACGGTCACCCCGGAGCGCTTTGAGGCTCAGTTGGCCTATCTGCGCGACCAGGGCTACGAGACGGTCACATTGGCAGACGTCTACACGACCTTGACGACGGGCAAGCCCCTGCCGGCGCGCCCGATCGTCCTCACCTTCGACGACGGCTACAAGGACGCCTATACCCACGCTTTCCCCTTGCTGCAGGCGTACGGTTTCGTGGGTGAGTTCTTCGTCCTGGCCACACCGGCCCACTTCGAGGCACCTCAGTACATGACGTGGGATGAGATGAAAACGATGGCCGGTGCGGGGATGTCGATTCAAGCTCATGGACGCGATCACTATGACCTGACGGGCCGTCCCTACGACTTCCTCGTCTACCAGATCCTGGGCGCACGCGAAGCCGTGGAGGCGCATACCGAACAGCCCGTCACCTTCTTCTGCTATCCTTCGGGCCGTCACGATGCGGCCACAGAGGCGGTCGTAGAATCCGCCGGCTACCTCGGGGCGGTGACAACCGCTTGGGGAACGGAGCTGCGGCTTGACAACCGCTACGCATGGCCGCGCATCCGCATCAAGGGAGCATGGGGCTTGGCTGACTTTGCCGGCGTGATGGAATCGTTGGTTCCCTAAGGCGAATACCCTATGAGCGATGACTTCGACTTAGCCTTTCCCCGAACGCCGACGGAGCAAGTGAAGGTACTCGGTACCGTCGTCAGCGGCAGCCTGGGCAAGGGACTGGACGCCCGATTGGCCCCGGATCGCCTGATCGAGGGCCTAGCCGTCGGACGCTACGTCGTGATCCGCGGACAGACGGGACGGCGCTTCTTCGGGATGATCACCGATGTCGCCCTAGAGAGCCGTCATCCTGAGGTTGAGCAGTCGCCACCGACCGAGCCCGATGGCTTCATTGCACGGGTTTATCGCGGCACGCTGACCTTCGGCAGGCTCCACATCACCCCTATGTTGGTGATGGACGAGGCCCGCGGCGAGGTTCGCCCCGCCAAGACGGTGCCCACCCATTTCTCGCTCGTCTACGAGGCCACCCCCGAGGAAGTGGCGGATGTCTTCGGCAATCCGGATGAGGCCGGGCGCTTCTACATTGGCGATCCTTTGGAGATGCCGGGCACCCGTATCGCCCTCGACCTCGGGCGGTTCGTCGAACGCTCCAGCGGCATCTTTGGAAAGAGCGGCACCGGCAAGACCTTCCTCACGCGCATGGTGCTGGCCGGCATCATCGAGGAGAGCGCCGCCGTCAACCTGGTCTTCGATATGCACAATGAGTACGGCTGGAAGAGCCAGGACGAGGCCAGGCAGGACGTCAAGGGGCTACGACAGCTCTTCTACGACGGTCGCGTCAGCGTCTTCACGCTTGACCCCGAGTCGTCACGCCGGCGCGGGAGCAAGGTGGACTACGCCGTCAGCATCGGCTATGACCAACTCGACCCCGAGGATCTGGAGATGCTGGCCCCGCTCTTCGGCTTCACCGATGTCCAGACAAATGCGCTCTATATGCTGCGGCGCAGGCTGGGCAAGGATTGGGTGCAGCGGTTGCTGGCAGAGGACGCCGGGGCGGAGCTCCAGGAGATTCTGGAGCAGAACCGGCTTCACGAGGGCACACTGGGCGCGATTCAGCGCAAGCTCGAACAGCTTCACCGTTTCGGCTTCCTGGTCAACCACGCCCAGGACGACGCCATCGGGCGCATCCTCGATTATCTGGCCAGCGGGAAGCACATCATCCTGGAATTCGGGCGCTATGGCAACGCGCTGGAGGCCTACATCCTCGTCGCCAACTACATCACACGACGCATCCACCGCGCCTATGTGGACCGCAAGGAGAGCCATCTCGGCGGACAGGGTGAGGAACCCCGCCCGCTCGTGATCACGATCGAGGAGGCCCACAAGTTCCTTGATCCGTCGATCGCCAGACATACCATCTTCGGCACCATCGCGCGCGAGATGCGCAAGTACAACGTGACGCTGCTCGTCGTCGATCAGCGCCCGAGCGGGATCGATCCGGAGGTGATGAGCCAGATCGGCACACGGGTCACAGCGCTGCTGGATGAGGAGAATGACATCCGCGCCGTCTTCTCGGGCGTGGCAGGCACCTCGGCCCTGCGCGAGGTGTTGGCGCGCCTGGAGACCAAGCAACAGGCCCTCATCCTGGGCCACGCTGTTCCCATGCCGATTGTGATTCGCACGCGGGATTACCGAGAGGTAGCCCAGGAAATCGCCGGGCACGCCATCGACATCAAGGATGCAGGATCTGCGCTTTTCGGCTAACGGCAGACAGCGCCTCTGGAGGCCCCTTGGATAACCACGTCTACGAGAGACACACCCGTCTGAAATCGTGCCCTCCGGCCCAATTTCTCTATATCCTCTATCGCCGGACGGTCGAGCACGGACTGCGCACCACATGGCTGTGGGTCAGCGATAAGATCACGCGACGCACCCACGGCTTTTCAGCTCCCGCCACCAGCGAGATCATCCCTGGGCTCTACGTCGGTGGACAACACAAGCCACGCGGCCTGACGGAGATGCGGCAGAGAGGCATCACGGCGGTCGTCAATATGCGAGATGAAGCCGACGATACGCGCCGAGGCGTCGACCTTGATCACTATCTGTGGCTGCCGACCGTCGACGATCACGCCCCGACGATCCGCGATCTGGCTCGCGGGGTGCGCTTCATCGAGGAGCATCTAGCGGCCCATCGTGGCGTCTACATTCACTGCGCCTCCGGGGTGGGGCGCGCGCCCACGATGGCAGCCGCCTTCCTGGTTCATCAGGGCGCTACCCCCGAACAGGCTTGGGAGACCATCCGTCGCGGGCGTCCTTTTGTGCGACCCACGCCGCCGCAGTTGGACGTGATACGTGCGTTCGCAGCAGGTAGCGATGACGCGGTGAGCCGGCACGAACGTGACCGGGCGTGAGGAGGCACCTCGTGAGCCACCCCACCTACGCGTTGGCCCCTCTCCCCGAAGAGGAGAGCCGCTCATCATCCATCGACGCAGAGCTGCTGCCCCGGCGCGAGAAGATCGCCTTTGAGCGCCTCGCGGGCGACGAGTTGCTGACCGCGGACCTCACCGACGACGTGGCGATCGAGCTCCTGGACTGGGCGCGGGAGAAGATCCGTACCTGGGTTGCCGCCACGGCAGGTCTGGAGGAGGAGAAGGCATGGGCGCGCCTCGAGGGCCGGCTGCAACAGCTGCGACGTTGCCTGCGCCGCACTAGCCGGATCAGCGCATCGTCCGCTCATCCCCAGACGACTCTGAGAGCCCAGCTCGCTACGCTGGACGATGAGTTGGACCACGATGTCGAGGCCTAAGCGACGTCTCAGCTTCAGGGACGTGCTGCTGGGCCTCTTCCTGGCGCTGGTCGCATGGTCAGGAGCAGACTTCCTCTTCGCGGACAGGCCCCCCGAAACCGTCGTCTTCGAACCGACCGGCACCGTCCACGCCATTTTCACCCTGCCCCACACCGAGGATGCCTCGGATCCGTGGCACGGAAGACCAGATCGGCGCCTGGCCGCCGCCATCGATGCGGCTGAGCGCCGTGTGGATATCGCGGCGTACGCTTTTGATCTGGAGTTGGTGGCAGAGGCCCTGCTACGAGCACACGAGCGCGGCGTACGCATCCGGCTGGTGACCGACAGCGACTACGAGGAGCTGCGCGGAATTGCGATCGTGCGAGAGGGGGGCATACCGGTCGTGACCGACCGACAGTCGTCCCTGATGCACAACAAGTTCATCGTCATCGACGATCAGATCGTCTGGACCGGCTCGTGGAACCTCACGGACAACGGCACGCTGAGGAATAACAACAACATCGTGATCGCTGAATCCAAGAAGCTGGCCGAGAACTTCACCCTCGAGTTCGAGGAGATGTTTGTCCACCGGCAGTTCGGCATCACGTCACCCGACAAGGTGTCCCATCCGATCGTCCACATAGGCGGTACACGCGTCGAGACCTTCTTCGAGCCCGAAGGGGATGCGCGGGGGAGGATCATTGAACTCATCGAGGCAGCGACATCGAGCGTCCACGTCCTAGCATTCACCCTGACCGATGATGACATCGCAGCGGCGTTGATCGCTCGTCATCGTGCAGGGTTGCTCGTCAGGGGCGTCATCGAGGCCCGCAACATTGCCGACCGCGGCGCGGATTTCGAGATGCTCAGAGATGCGGGCATCGATGTGCAGGCGGATGGCAACCCCTATATGATGCACCACAAGGTCATGATCCTGGACGAGGCTATCGTGGTGACGGGCTCGTACAACTTCAGCTTGAGCGCAGCCAACGTCAATGACGAGAATGTACTGATCCTCCATGACCCGGCTATGGCAGCGGACTACATAGCGGAGTTCGACACCATCTATCGGCAGGCGACATCGGCAGCCGGCGTAGGGCCGGCATTGACCATGCTCATCGACTGACGTTGCGGTACAATGCTGTCAAAGGAGGGCTGACGATGAACCAAGAAGAGACGACAGAACAGGGCAAGGGATGGAGATGGGCCGCGATCGTCCTGGCAGGGCTCATAGTACTGTTGATCACGTGCATGCTCAGCGCCATCTGGGGTGGCCTCCTGGGCTATGCGCTCGGACGGGGGACCTCAGCCTCGCGTCACGTCCAGGTGCCGGACTACGACGATTGGGGCCCCGGCATACCTCCTGTGCCGGAGATGCCGCCGATGCCGGAACTCCCATGGCAGTACGAACAGGGGGCGTGGCTTGGGGTCACCTTCAGGATGACGCCCGAGGGCGCCTTGATCAGTGCCGTGGTCAGCGGCAGCCCGGCTGAGTCCGCGGGTATCCGTCCCGGCGACGTGATCACAGAGGTGGATGGGCAGGCCGTCACGGAGGCGCGACCCCTCGACGAGCATATCCGGCGCTACCAACCGGGAGATCGCGTGGAGATCGCACTGCAGCGCGACGGGCGGGAACGCGTGGTCACCGTGCGCCTGGGAGCCCGTATGCAGGGAGAACTACCCTGGCAGCAGGATGACGCGCCCTTTGAGTTCCCCTTGCAGCCGGGCTGGCAGGGGTAAGCAGACGCTAGACGAGAGACTGATAGACGGCCATCACGCGGTCCACCAGTCTCTCTTGAGCAAACTCCGCCACTGCCCGGGCGCGCGCCGCTCGCCCCATCTCATGGAGCTGCTGCGGATCCGCCAGAAGCTCTTGCAGGGCCGCGGCCAACGTGTCAGGGTCCCGCGGCGGGACGACGAGTCCTGTGACGCCATGGTGCACCACCCAGGACGTACCGGTCCCGACCTCGGTCGTGACGCAGGGCAGCCCTGAGGCCATCGCCTCCAACAACACCATGCCGAAGGCCTCAGCTCGCGCATTGGAGGGCAGCACAAAGATCGATGCCCGTTGATACTCCGCGGGGAGGTCGACATCGGGGACATCCCCCACGAAGGTCACGCGATCGGAAAGGTCAAGTGACGCGGACATCGCCTGCAGAGCCTCAAGCATCTCGCCACGCCCGACCATGCGCAGATGGACCGTCTCAGGCAGAGTCGCCACGGCTTGCAGAAGGGTATCTAGTCCCTTATAGTAACGAAGCCTTCCCACAAACAGCAGGGTTGGCGGCCCCTGATACGGATGAGGCGAAGGGCGAAAGCGTTCAGTATCCACACCCAACGGTACCACGACGCACTTATCCCGTACAGTTTCGAGCCAAGGAGACGTCGCCAGATAACGGGGGCTGCTGACGAGAATCTTTGCGGCATGGCGAAGCACCGCGCGTAGCATCGGAGCGTACAGGCGCAACCACCCGCGCTGGCGCACAATGTCAGACTGATAGCTGATCACCAGAGGTATGCGGTGCTTCAGCAAGAAGGCACTGACCTCTCCCAGGGGATAGGGAGACTGCACGTGGATCACGTCAGGGGAACTTGTGAGTAGGTGCCACGGCTGACGCAGACTCAACGGCATACTAGCAGCGGTGGCAAGGCGCCCAGCCTTGATCACGTTGACACCGTTGATGACATCGATGCGCGTGCGGCGACCCGGGTCACACACAAGCACGCTTACGCTATGTCCTGCCTTGACCTGTGCCTCTGCCAGCACGCGGATGTGGTTCTCAATGCCCCCAAGGACCGGGTAGTAGTCTTTATAGAGATGAAGGATATGCATCGTGAGGGCGCCCCATAGGCCGTCAGCCGATCACGCTTCGATACAGATCGAGCGTCTCCTGTGCCGTGCGTTGCCACGAGAAGGTCGCGGCTCGGGCCAAGCTCATCTGCCGCAACTCCTCACGCAGACCTTCGTCCTCCAGCGCGCGGGTTATCGTCTCAGCCATCGACGCCGCGCTCTCGGGATCGAACAGCAAAGCGCTATCACCCGCGACCTCCGGCATTGAGGAGACATTGGCACACGCCACAGGCGCACCACATGCCATCGCCTCGATGACCGGCAACCCAAATCCTTCGTAGAGGCTGGGGAAGACAAAGAGCTGAGCTGCCCGATAGAGGGCCGGAAGATCCTGCTCCGGCAGCGGCCCCAACCATCGTATGGCCCGATCCGTGAGCCCAAGCTCCTCGGCACGCAGTCGCGGCTCAGGGTGCGTCGGATTCCACGATCCCGCAATGACCAGTTTCGTCTGAGGGAACGTCGGCGCCACCCGGGCCCACGCTTCCACGAGGCGGACGAGGTTCTTATGCGGCTTGTTGCTTCCCACATAGAGCACATAGGGCTCCCACAGGTCATACCTTTGGCGGAGTCCATGTTCAGCCGTGGGGGGATGATGAACAAAGTGAGGGTCGGCTGCCATAGGGACGACCGTAATGCGCTCAGGTGACAGAGGAAAGTGAGTGAGGACGTCACTACGGGTGGCGCAGGAACCCGTCACCACATGCGCGGAGACACGCAGCGCGAGCGCCGTCAGGTGCCGGAACAGCCAGCGGGCCCGAAATGAGCTGTGCGCCGGGAAGAGCTGTGGAATAAGGTCATAGATGGTCACGACGACCGGGGGCCGAAGCCGATAGGGCATCAGGTAGTACGGACTGTGATAGAGATCAGCGTGCAGATCGCGCAGAACTCGGGGCACGACCCACTGCTGGCGCAGCGAAAACGGTGAAGCCGCTACACGCATCGTCTGAGCCGCCGAATGCTCAGGCAGCGCCAATGGATAGCTCGGCGGCTCTAGTACCGTCAGTCGTTCATCTGCGCTCAAGGAGGGCACTAACGCAGCCGCGAGGTTGGAGACGTACCGACCAATACCCGGGAAATGCGGGGTCGCCGTCCGCGCGTCAAGGACGTAATGTGGCATACTAAACGACGCCGAGGCGATCATAGACCGCCAGCGTCTCCTCCGCCACCCGGCTCCAGGCGAAGAGCGCGGCGCGCTCGGTCCCCCGAGTCCGCAACTCGTGGGCCACGTCGGACTCGTTGATGATCTTCCGCAACGCGGCCTGAATCTCCAGCTCCGCTTCCGGATCCACCAGGAGCGCCGCATCGCCGACGACCTCCGGCATCGAAGAGACATTGCTGCAGACCACGGGTGTCCCGCAGGCCATGGCCTCAAGCGGCGGCAACCCGAATCCCTCATAGAGGCTGGGAAAGACGAAGGCCGCGGCTGCCGAGTAGACCGCGGGTAGGTCCTCATCGGCGATGTACCCGGTGAGCTTCACGCCATCCCGTGCCGGACAGGTCTCCAGCTCTGCAAAGAAGCCCTCGGCGAGCCATCCGCGCTTGCCCACAATCACCAGGGGAGGGCACTCACCCGACTGATAGAGCGGCGTCCAGGCACGAAGTAGGCGCTCGAGGTTCTTCCTTGGCTCGACGGTCCCCACGTAGAGCAGATATCGCTCCGGCAATCCATACGTCCGTCGTACGTGAGCCTGCATCGCCTCGGGTTGAGGCAGAAAGTGAGGGGCGGCGGCCTCATGGATCACCGTGATCTTCTGCGCCGGCAGATCATAGGCGGCGATGAGGTCGCGCCGTGTCGCTTCGGAGACCGCGATAATATGATCCGCTCGGCGGCAGTAGAGGGGCATCGTCCAATTGAGATACCAGCGGTTGAGGGCCTTGTGATGCTCGGGCAGATGGCGAAAGATGAGGTCATGGACCGTCATCACGGTCGGCACACCGCGCAGGGGCATCAGCAGATGCTCGGTCGCGTGATAGAGAGTCGCCCCCGGCACGAACCGGTTGAAAGGCATCCGGGCCACCTGCCCCAGCCAGACCACCATGCGCCAAGGCTTGTACCCCAGTGCAACGGTCTCGCTGGGTAGATGATCGAGTCCATCGAGCGGTCCGATGCCCTGTTCACGGTTGTAGAAGAGGCGCAACCTCTCGGGATGGTTGACAGCCAGTGCCCGAACCAAGCTCTCGGCATAGCGCCCCAACCCCGCCCGGCGGTGAACCGCCGCAGAGATGTCGACATAAATGGCCATTG
>NPIE01006961.1_pt1 | contig 11209 bp, 10 predicted proteins | sample 8637661 | NCBI WGS metagenome assembly NPIE01 (sample SAMN07420842, study PRJNA396082) | bioreactor metagenome | isolation source: sample BA12 brine-fed electro-methanogenic bioreactor BA | place: Japan: Kochi | collected 2016-12-09 | reverse complement strand
CCGTTGCTCTCCATGTCGAGCTGCTGCAGGTGGGCGGGAAAACGGCTGAGTGCCTGGCTGTAGGGAAGGACCGCTGTCGAGGGAAAATCAAGGACATTCCGGAGGTAGACTCCGACAGATGCGTCGATCAGGGCGGCGTTTTCGGAAAACGGAGCGCTGAGGGCCAATCTGTCCGCTTCGGCAGCCCCCTCAAGGAGTTCTTCGAAGACGTCGGGACCGAAGGCCAGAGAGAGTACGACGCCCCCCACGGCGCTGGTGGATGAGTAGCGGCCGCCGATATAGTCATCGATGTAGAAGCTGTCCAGTACATCGGAAGAACCGGCGAGGGGACTGGTGGCGCTGGTTACTGCGACAAGATGCTTCTCCGGTTTGAGACCGGAAATATTACGGTTTGCCATCCAGGCAAGAACCAGGTCCCGGTTTGTAAGGGTTTCCTGGGTTGTTCCGCTTTTTGAAACAAGAATAAAGAGGGCTGTTTCCGGGTCTATCCCCGAGAGCACCGCCGCCGCGTCGTCGGGGTCAACATTGCTTATGAACCGGGCCTCAAGCCGGGGCGCATTTCTGTCCGCTGCACCCTCAAGGGCAAGGTAGAGCGCCCTGGGCCCGAGGTCGGAGCCGCCGATACCGATCTGGACTACCGTTTTGAAGGCTTTTCCCGTAGATCCGGCAATGGCTCCGGAGCGTACCTTTTCGGCGAAACTGAAGAAACGGCTTTTCTGTTCCCGGTAGAATGCGCCGATATCGGTACCCTTTTCGTCAATGACCGGACCGGCAAGTTCTCCCCGGCACAGGTGGTGCAGTACCCTGCGTTTCTCACCGGTGTTCATAACCTCTCCTGCGGCGATCATGCGGTATTTTTCCATTACCTGCTGCTCATCCGCAAGTTCCGAAAGGGTGTCGAGGTGCCGGCGGTCAACCGGCATGGCTGCGAATATGTAGGAGATTCCTGCTCCCGCGGCGGCTTTCATTTCATTCACCCTGTCGGTGTCGATGGCTGAAATATCTGCCGGGGGCATCCCTTCAAGTTTTTTGAACGCTTTTGCTGTGTCGAGATTTGCGAATGTTATCTTTTTCATACAGGAAGAATGTTGATTCTGCTGTTAATTGTCAAGCCGAAGCTTCGGCTTGACAGCAAAACCATATGAAGCGGGAGTTCCGGGTGCGGAGAGCGTATTTCCGGTCCGCACCCGGACAGGTGGGTTATTTATCGTGGAAGGTTGCTGCGGTTCCGAGCATGGCCGGAGCCTGGCCTGTTTCTGCTTCCATTTTTTTGTGGACCATGGCAGCGACGCCCGTGGAAAGTCCGTAGAGGTTTATAAACCCCGTGGCATCGGCGTGGTTGTAGCTGGTGGCTCCGAAGGATGCAAGGTCTTCCATGTAGAGCGAGAAGGGAGACCTTCTTCCGCCTACAATGAGATTTCCCTTGTAGAGGACGAGTTTCACTTCGCCGCTGACATATTTACAGGCCTCCTGCATGAAAGCGTCGATCGAATTGCGGATGGAGGTGAACCATTTGCCGCTGTAGACGAACTCGGAGTATTTAAGGGCCAGCTGCTGCTTCATGGAGAGGACATCGGGGTCGATGGTAATCATTTCCAGTTCCTTCAGAGCTGCAAAGAGGATGGTGCCTCCCGGTGTTTCGTAGACGCCCCGGCTTTTCATTCCCACCAGACGGGTTTCCACCGCGTCCGACCGGCCTATACCGTTGGCGGCCCCGGTCTTGTTAAGCTCTTCGAGGATCTCGAGGAAATCCATCTTTTTGCCGTTCAGGGCTACGGGTCTGCTCTTCTTGAACTCAATTACTATTTCGGTCTCTTTATCCGGCGCATCCTGAGGGCTCTTTGTGAGCTGAAACATCGGTTCCTGGGGCCTGTTGTAGGGATCTTCCAGGTCTCCGCCTTCATGGCTCATGTGCCAGATGTTCCAGTCCCGGCTGTAGATGTTTTTTTTGCTGATGTTTCCGAGGGGTACATTATGCGCCTGAGCGTAATCTATGGCCTGTTCACGGCTGTTTATGTCCCATACCCTCCAGGGAGCAATAACCTTGAGCTGAGGGGCGAGGGCTTTGAAGCTCAGTTCGAAACGCACCTGATCGTTTCCCTTTCCGGTACAGCCGTGAGCCACCGCCTGGCACTCCTCGGCGAGGGCCACCTCGGCAATATGTTTTGCCTGGAGGGGTCTGGCGATGGCGGTTCCGAGAAAGTATTTACCTTCGTAGATGGCACCGGAGCGGAGCATCGGGTAGAGGTAGTCGTCGCAGAACTCCTGCCGTACATCGCGGATGTAGAGTTTGCTCGCCCCGGAGGCAAGAGCCTTGGCTTCCATATTGTCCCAGTCCTCGTCCTGTCCGACATTAACGCAGATGCCGATAATTTCGCTGCCGGGGTAATTCTCCTTCAGCCAGGGGATAATGATGCTGGTATCCAGCCCGCCGGAATAGGCAAGGGCAATTTTTTTTATTTCACTGTTCATTGTCTTTCTCCTTGTTGTGTGTGTTCTGTTTTTCCGGGAAATCGCGTTTTCAGCTTCTACGCAGAAAACGTCCTTTCATCTGGATTTCCGTAAGAAAAGAGGCGGGGTTGTTCATCATTCAGGTCTCCACTTCGGGAATCCGGTCCCGGAAGGTGATAAGGAGGTCTTCCTTGGAAACGCCTTCCCGGAGCACCAGGAATATGGTATCGTCGCCGGCTACCGTGCCAAGCAGCTCGGGCAGATTCAGTTTGTCCATGGCGTAGGCGACACTGTCGGCATGACCCTGACGTGTTTTTATAACCCCTATGTTGCCGCTGAACTCAAGGGATACTACTCCCCTGTGCACATCCTGAATGAAGCCTTTCTCCGATTCATTGGAGTTGTCATCTTCGGGCAGGGCGTAGTAGTAGCCGGACCATCCGTCGGAGATTTTGCCGACCTTGAGAAATTTCAGGTCCCGGCTCAGGGTTGCCTGGGTTACGGTATAGTTTTCTTCCTCCAGCCGTTCAAGAAGAGCCTCCTGGCTTTCTATCCTGTTCTCGCGGATCAGTTCTTTTATCTTCCGAAGGCGCTGTGTCCGTTCCTTCATTGTTACTTCCTGTAAAAACGTATATTTATACTGAAAATTTGTATAAAAATTATGCCTAAACGCAATTTTATTCAAGAGCATTGTTGAAAAAAACTCTTTTTTTATGCTCCGATTTCGCGATTGTCAAAAGAGGGCGGGTCCGGTACAGTGGGGAGCGTGAAGATCCTGCATCAAGAAGAGACCGATTCCACCATGAAACTCGCACGGGAGATGATAAGGGCGGGGGAAAAGCCGGGATTCGCGTTAAGCACGGATTTTCAGCGGGGGGGCAGAGGCCGGATCCCCGGCAGAAAGTGGGCAGCGGAAAAGGGAGAAAGCCTGCTCTTTACCCTCACCCTTCCCGGTGAAGATCTTCTTCCGCTGATCTCTCCTCTCCCCGTAATGGTCGCCCTCGGGATCGCGGAGTTTCTGGAGGAGCGCTTTCCGGTGACGGCGCACATAAAATGGCCAAACGATATCATGGTGGGTGGGAAAAAAATCTGCGGGGTTCTCTGCGAGAGCTACGGCGGTATTGTAGCTGTAGGTGTCGGGCTGAATGTCCGGCAGGAAACCTTTGATTTTGGAAGCAGCGGGGAGAGCAGCCGTCTGGAGGCAACCAGCCTGCTCCTTGAAACCGGAGAGGAGGTTCGTCCCCGCTCCCTGCTTGAACCGCTGATCCGGAGCATTACAAGGGCGCTGAAAGAACCGGAGTGGCTCGAGAAATGCGGGAACCGGCTTTTCCTTCGGGGGGAAGAGGTGAGCGTAAGGATCGGAGATCCTGAGAGAGGAACGCTGACGACGGGCCGGATTGCGGGAATAGGCAAGTCGGGAGAACTGATTTTTGATACGGGGGATGAAGAGGCTCTTCATCTTTTCAGTGCGGAGTTGTATTCACTGAGAGCGGTCCCGCCCGAAACCGGGGAGACGATAAGCGAGGAGGAACATGGTAATGGATAAACCGACCAGAGAGGATGCCTGGAAATTCCTGACCGAGTTTACGGAGTCGGAGAATCTTCTTAAACATGCCCTTTCTGTTGAGGGGGTAATGCGTCATCTTGCGCGGAAAGCGGGAGAAGATGAGGATGTATGGGGTGTTGTGGGTCTGATTCACGATGCCGACTACGAGAAGTATCCGGATCAGCACTGCGTCAAGGTACGCGAACTGATGGAGGCAAGGGGCTGGCCTGAAGAGTATATTCGTGCGGTGGAAAGCCACGGATGGGGAATCTGCAGCAATGTAAAACCCGAATCGAAAATGGAGATGACCCTCTTTGCAATCGATGAACTTACCGGGCTGGTAACGGCTACCGCACTTGTCCGGCCTTCCAGAAGTGTTATGGATATGAAGGCGAAGTCGGTGAAGAAAAAATGGAAGGCGGCTCAGTTTTCCGCCGGAGTCGACCGCTCCATAATAGAGAAGGGAGCGGCCATGCTGGGGGTGGAGCTGGATGAGCTGATAAGCGACACCATCGAAGGAATGCGGAATGTGGCGGATGAAATCGGCCTGAAGGGTGAAATCGGCGATTGAGAGGATATAAAGTGAAATATTATCGGAGAAAAGTCTCTTTTTTCCTTGGCGATAAGGGAAAAAATTTGTATCTTTTCTTCAGAAACGGCAGTTAATCTTCAGATTAAACACATTTATTACATTAATACGAGAAGCGAGGTTACAGGAATGGCGAAACAACTCAGTTTTAACGAAGAAGCCCGCAGAGCACTTACCCGGGGCGTGGAGAAACTCTCCAACGCGGTAAAGGTGACTCTCGGTCCCAAGGGGCGAAACGTCCTTATCGACAAGAAGTTCGGTGCTCCTACCGTTACCAAAGATGGTGTATCGGTTGCCAAGGAGATCGAACTCGAAGATCCCTTCGAGAACATGGGAGCCCAGCTTCTGAAAGAAGTGGCTACCAAGACCAACGATGTTGCCGGTGATGGAACCACCACCGCAACCGTACTTGCCTATTCCATTATCAAGGAAGGCATGAAAAGCGTGGCTGCCGGAATCAACCCCATGGGAATCAAGCGCGGAATCGACAAAGCAGTCGAAGATGCGGTTGCGGAAATCCGGAAGAACGCAAAAGAGATCAAGGACAAGGAAGAGATTGCCCAGGTTGCATCCATTTCCGCGAACAATGATCGTGAGATTGGTGATGAAATTGCCAATGCAATGGAAAAAGTCGGAAAAGACGGCGTAATCACCGTTGAAGAGTCGAAGAACATTGAGACCACCACCGACTTTGTCGAAGGTATGCAGTTTGACCGCGGTTACCTTTCCCCCTATTTCGCAACCAACCGTGAAAACATGACTGCCGTACTTGATGATCCCTACATTCTTATCCATGACAAGAAGATCTCGAGCATGAAAGACCTCCTTCCCATTCTTGAGAAGGTGGCTCAGGCCAACAAGCCGATTCTTATAATTTCCGAAGATGTTGAAGGCGAAGCCCTTGCTACTCTCGTTGTAAACAGCATCCGCGGAACCCTGAATGCGGTTGCCGTAAAGGCTCCCGGTTTCGGAGATCGCCGCAAGGCAATGCTCGAGGATATTGCGATCCTTACGGGTGGACAGGTTATCAGCGAAGAGCTCGGAATGAAGCTCGAGAGTACGGATATAAGCCAGCTCGGACAGGCCAAGACCGTCAAGGTGGAGAAAGAGAACACCACCATTATCAACGGTGAAGGCAAACCTGCGGACCTGAAGGACCGGATTGCACAGATCAAGGCCCAGATCGAAGATACCACCAGTGACTACGATCGTGAGAAGCTTCAGGAACGTCTTGCCAAGCTTGCCGGCGGTGTTGCTGTCATTAACGTCGGTGCTGCCACCGAAGTCGAACTGAAAGAGAAAAAACACCGGGTTGAAGATGCCCTTTCCGCTACCCGTGCTGCCATTGAAGAGGGTGTTATTCCCGGAGGCGGTGTGACTCTTATTCAGGCTGTGCATGCTCTGGAGAAGAAGGATGTCAGTTCTCTTACCGACGAAGAACAGGTAGGATACAAGATTGTCCGGCGTGCCCTTGAAGAGCCGATTCGTCAGATTGCCATAAACGCTGGTCTTGACGGAGCGATTATCGCCGAGAAAGCAAAGCATGAAAAGAAGGGTATCGGTTTTGATGCCGGCAAAATGGAGTGGACCGATATGCTCAAAGCCGGAATCATCGACCCTGCAATGGTAACGCGGAGTGCTCTCCAGAATGCGGCTTCCATTGCTGCGCTTCTTCTTACCACCGAATGTTCCATCACCGATCTCCCCGAAAAGGGCGATGCAGGCGCAGGTGCTCCCCCGATGGGCGGCATGGGCGGCATGGGGTAAGCTCGCCCCCGGTTCATCTGATGCAGATGCTTCGGCCCCTGTGCTGCATGCACGGGGGCCGATTTTTTTCATATGGAGAAAACAGATGAAGAGAGAAGATTTTATTTTTTCTATCGGATATCAGGGAGAGGCGGCTATTGTCGACTCAAAAGCAGCGAAACAGTATTCGAGGCTTTCTTCGGCCGGACTGGCGGAAAAAAGTCTTTTTCGTGCGGCTTTCTGCAGTGCTCTTTATGATAACGATGAACAGGCGATGAATTCGGTTGTCGAGGCTTACAATCGGACAAGCGGTGCATCCCTGAAGGGTATTGACGCCATGAAACGTCTCCTTGGCGTTTTTTCCGTTCCAGAAGGGGTATCGAAGGTAACAAGAATCTGACCTGGGGTCTGCCATTCTTGACGCGCTTGGGTATCCGTGGTATTTTTTCCGAAATAAACTATAAAAGGGTGCGTTTTCTATGATGGAAATTTTTACAAGCTTACCCATGTTGATGGGAGCCCCGGAGGCCGGTGCCGCCGGTGGTGCTTCAGGACAGATGATGACAACGTTCGTTACTTTCGGTCTTGTTATTCTGATTTTCTATTTTCTTATTATTCGTCCTCAGAACAAAAAGCAGAAAGAAACTCAGAAGATGCTCAGTGCCCTCAAGAAGGGTGATAAAGTGATCAGCATCGGCGGTATCCGCGGTACCGTTGTTTCCGTAAAGGACCAGGTTGTTGTGGTCAAGGTTGATGACAACACCAAACTCGAGTTCACCAAGAGTGCGATCTCGACGGTTCTGGAACAGGGTCAGAGTACGGAAGACTCTTCTTCCGAGACAAAGGCAAAGACAAAGAACAAGAAAAAGGATGCTTGATTAGCATCCGCATGACCGAAAGACTAATCCCTACCGGAGTTTAACGTATGAGCAAGCGTTCACGTTTATTCGTCGTGCTGCTGGTACTTGTCGTGAGCGGGGTATTCCTTTACCCCACCTTCGAGTGGTACTTCATGGTACCGGAGGCGCAGAAAGAACTCGCCGCCGGAAGTAAGCAGCAGATTCAGGCATATGCCCGCGGCCAGGCGGCAAAAGCTGTAGCAGAATTGAAATCCCTGGTTGAAAATTCCCCGCAGGACGCGGTTCCGGAGCAGTACTCCTACCTCGTCGGCAAGGCAAAAGACCTTTACGAGCTTGATGGACGGGACGTTCCGAAAGAGTGGACCGTTGCAAATCTCCTCAAAGGCTTTAACACCGAGAGAGAAGCTTTCGATGCGGTGGAAGAGTATCACCGTAACCGGCTGCTTGATATGAAAGAGCAGGGAACTTCGGTTCTCCAGCTCGGACTTGACCTTTCGGGCGGTATGAGCATTCTGCTTGAGGCGGATCTTGGAAGTCTCGAGGAGCGCCTGGGTCATCCCCCGACGGCGGACGATCAGAGTCAGGCGGTTCAGCGGGCCATGGAGATTCTGAACAACAGGATCGACAAGTTCGGTGTAACCGAACCGCAGATACGTCAGCAGGGTTCGAACCAGATTAATATTGATATCCCCGGAGCGGCGGATCCCGAACGGGTCAACTCTTTTCTCATGGGTAAGGGTTCCCTCAACTTTCATATAGTGGATCAGAATTTGAGCCAGCAGGTGTCCCAGTACTACCTTGAAAACCCCGCAGCTGCCTTTGACCGGCAGGGACAGGTTGTGGTTCCCGATTTCGTGCCCGCAGGCTATGTGGTGCGCGGATTCTATGAAAAGGACAGTTACGGAATAGACCAGCTTATCCGCTGGGTTGTTGTCCGCGAGGAAGTTGGACTTGACGGCAGTCATATCCAGAGTGCGACCGTCGGCAGCCATCCGGTAACCGGAAAACCGGTTATCAACTTCGGACTGGACCTTCAGGGCGGAGAGATCTTCTTCCAGCTGACCAGCACCAACGAAGGTGAGACGCTTGCCATTCTGATGGATGACAAGGTCAAGTCGATGGCCCGCATAAGCGAGCCTATCCGTGACCGTGTTCAGATGACCGGTTTCGACCGGAATGAAGCCAATGACCTTGCACTGGTTCTGCGCACCGCTGCCATGCCGGTGGATCTGAAGATCAACAACCAGCAGGCTGTCGGAGCAAGTCTGGGAGAAGATTCGGTCCGTCAGGGACTGAAGGCGATAAGCCTCGGATTTATCCTGGTTATTATCTTCATGCTTCTTTATTACCTCGGCGCGGGTATTATTGCCGACATCGCCCTTATCCTTAACCTGGTGATTATTGTCGCGATTCTATCGGCCTTCAACCTTACCCTTACGCTGACCAGTATCGCCGGTCTTATTCTTACGGTCGGTATGGCCGTGGACTCGAATGTTATTATTTTCGAGCGTATCAAGGAAGAATACCGCCTTGGAAAGACACCGGAGGCATCGGTAAAAGCCGGTTTCAGAAAGGCGTTCTGGACCATCATGGATGCTAACATAACCACCTTTATTGCCGCCCTGGTGCTGAGTCAGCTCGGAAGCGGTCCGGTTCAGGGTTTTGCAAACACTCTGGCCGTCGGTATTGTCAGTTCCATGTTTACCGCACTGTTTGTCTCCAGGCTTATCTTCGACTTCAGCATTGAACAACTGAAGATGAATAAACTGAGCATTGGCTGGAGGGTTCGATGACTAAAGTAATTAGATTTTCCCGGCTTCGCTATATTATGTTTGCCGTCTCCGCCCTTGTTATGGCTGCGGGGATAGCGGGTACCGTCTCCAGGGGCGGTTTTAACCTGGGAATCGATTTTCAGGCGGGACTCAACCAGCGGGTTCAGGTAGCGCCGGTCGGCCTTGAGCTTTCCTATGACGGTGCCGGCAGCGCCAGTTTTGATATTTCGAACGGGAGAGCCATCCTGGAGACCCGGGGTGAAGAGGGTGTTGAAAAACTGGAAGCGGAGCTTTCGGACTTTGCCGACATGAGCGCCTTTGCCTCATTCCTGAGTGGTGTCGAAGGTCTTGATGCTTCTGCTGTTCTGCCTTCCGCACGGCCCGACGCTATAACAACCGGCCTGGATTTTCCCCTTGATCTGGGAGAAGAGGCCATGTCGGTCAATGTCAGAGCAGACAGCGGTTCTCCGATAGCAATAGATCAGGTCCGCCTGGCCCTGACCGGATTTGAGAATCCTCAGGTTCAGGTAGTCGGGGACAGTGCAAACCAGGAGTTTCTTCTCCGGATAGCCGACCCTTCGGGGGATAAAAAGGATACCTATGAGAAGCAGATAATCGATAATCTCGAATCTGCTTTCGGTGCCGGTACGGCGGTGGTCAAGCAGTCCGATTACGTCGGCCCCAGATTCAGCCGTGACCTGGCTCAGCAGTCTATCAGTCTTACCTTTATGGCGCTCCTTCTTATTCTGCTCTACATCTGGGTACGGTTTAAGCTCGGATTTGCCTTCTCCTCCATAGCCGCCCTTGTTCACGATGTGGCCATAATGCTTGGTTTTATCGGCGTAATGCGGCTTGAGGTTTCAACGACGACCATTGCGGCGGTGCTTACCATCGTCGGCTATTCGTTGAACGATACCATTGTAGTGTTTGACCGGGTGAGAGAGAATATGGGTCTGATGAAGGATCGTGATATTAAAGATATTATCGATACCAGTATCAGCCAGTCCCTCAGCCGTACTCTTATGACCAGTCTTACCACTCTTCTTGCGGTTCTTGCCCTCTACTTTTTCGGAACCGGGGAGATCAAAGACTTCGCCCTGAATCTTGTCGTAGGTATTGTGGTTGGTACGTATTCCTCCATTTTTATCGCGAGTCCGGTTCTTCTGGCCCTTACCAGGATGAACGAGAAGCGGATTGCAAAAAAAGATCCTCTCAGGCACAATGTGCATAAGAGCGAAGCGGCAAAGGAGACTCCTGCAGCGGAAAAACCGGCAGCGGTTGAAGCGCCCAAGGCTCCGAAAGAGGAGAAAGAGGTTCCTGTTGCCGATCGTAAGCTGAAAGGCAAACGCCAGGGAAAACGCAAAAAGTAGTACGGATGCTTTGGAAAAATGAATAATATAAGGTCCTTCCCTGCCGGGAGGGGCCTTTTTTGCGTATACTGGAGGATATGATGAAACGACGAGTCATAATCGCGGATACTCTGGGTTTCTGTTTTGGTGTCCGCCGCGCTCTGGAACAGGTGGAGAAAGCGGTTGAAACCCTCCATCCTGGAGAGGGGAGGGTGCTTACTTACGGCCCCCTGATTCATAACAGTACCGTTTTGAGAGAACTGGCCGAAGAAGGGGTTGTGTGCGTTGATTCCGTTGAAGATGTGCGGCCGGACGATACCGTTGTTATACGCGCTCACGGGGTGCCAGGGGAAGTGAAGCGGAAACTTGATGCTTCCGGTGCTGCCGTTATAGACGGGACCTGCCCCCGTGTTCTGAAATCCGAACGTCTTGTTGCCGAATATGACAGAAAGGGATACCGGGTGGTAATAAGCGGAGATTTTTCTCATGGAGAAGTAACAGCTGTAAGCAGTCATGGAAAAGATGTGCTGGTAGTTGACTCCGTGGAAGCTGCAGCATCGGTGCAGCCCGATCGTCCGCTTCTGCTTCTCAGTCAGACCACTTTTTCTCTTAAGCTGTTCGAAGAGATATCGGATATTCTTAAAGAGGCCTGTGCCCGGGAAGGGGTACCTTTTGTGCGCTTCAATACCGTCTGTCCCGCTACAGGCTCCCGTCAGAAGGCTCTGGAGAAGCTTTGCGGAGAGGTGGATGCGGTCCTGGTTATCGGGGGAAAGAGCAGCGCCAACACGAGGAGACTCTACGACTCCGCCAGGGAGTGTATGGAGGCTGTTTGGCATATCGAAGAGGCGTCGGAAATAAGAGAAGAGATGGTGCGTTTTCCCGTACTGGGGATAACC
>NPIE01003124.1_pt1 | contig 11209 bp, 8 predicted proteins | sample 8637661 | NCBI WGS metagenome assembly NPIE01 (sample SAMN07420842, study PRJNA396082) | bioreactor metagenome | isolation source: sample BA12 brine-fed electro-methanogenic bioreactor BA | place: Japan: Kochi | collected 2016-12-09 | reverse complement strand
CTTAGTTTTGCAATTAAACACTAGAAGCGGCTTGATTTTCCCCCTCTAATTCGAATAAACTTAGACATATTGTTTCTTCGGCACCCCTTGGCATCCGGCCAAAACGTTCCCGCTGCAAGAAAACCTCTTCGTAAATTCATCTGAATTCTAAACTTATCCGTCACGGTCGGAAACTACCGGTACCTGCGAAACTCTCGCCATGCCAAACGCGTTTCCCGCATTTCTGACTTCGCAGAAAAAAATCCTCGGGGTCCTGGTCCTTTTCGGCATTCTGGCGGTCTTGCTGGTAACGCTGTTTCTGCGCCACTGTCTGACCCTCCTTTCGATGGACGAGGCCCATCGCCATCAGCAGCAGCTGGCCAGTTCCCTGGCCACCCGTTTCGTTGCGGATATCGAGTATCACCTGCAGAGCCTGAAAGTGGTTTCCAGGGCCCAGGCCTTTGCCGAGTTTTCTGCCATCGACCGGATCGAACCGGCCATCAATGGCGTCGCCGAAGACCAGGAGAGGGAAAAGCGTCGTCTGCTCGCCGGTCTGGCGCCCCCCGAAGGTCATTTTTCGGGGCTTTTCTTGTGGCTCCCCGCCGGCGAAAGCTACCTGGCACACCCCTTCTCCACCCAACGGGCCCTGAACAAATCCAACTTTGCCGACCGGCCTTATTTCCGCAAAGCCCGACAGACCAGAGAACCGGTCATCTCCGACAGCTTTCCAGCCGCCAGCGGCGAACTTTCCGTGGTCATCGATCTGCCCCTGCTGGATGAGCAGAACCGGATCAAAGCCCACCTGGGAGGCGTGTTTCACCTGGACAGGCTTTCGCAACTGTTCAACGAGATTCGCGGCGACGGGTTCGGCAGCGGTTTTGTGGTCGACCGCAAAGGCCAACTGATCGCCCACTCCGATGCCACACTGCTCACCAATCCGGACCGGGAGCGCTTCGCCGCCCATCCCATGCTCATCCCCCCGGCTGGCCCTGGAAGTCTTGGAGCATCGGACCTTTCGACCCGGGTCTTCAGCGATCCCATGGATGGTCACCAATACCTGGGCACCATGGTGCCTCTTTCCTGGGGCTGGCGCCTGGTTCTGGCCCGGGATGTCCAAAGCATCTCGGCCCAGCATCTGCCCCCGATCGTTCACATCTCCATCCTGGTCGCCCTGCTGCTGGCATCGGGCGCCGTCGGCCTGGCGGCGACCTGGCGCATCGGCAGGCGCGGGGCGTTGGCAGACCAGGCGCTGGTGGAAAGCGAGGCCCGGCTCAAGCACATCTACGACCACTCGCCGGTCATGATGCACTCCATCGACGAAGCCGGCAAGATCTGCAACGTCAACCGGAAATGGCTGGAGGTCACCGGTTACGACCGGGTGGAGGTCATCGGCCAGAAGGCTGACTTCATGATGACGCCCGAATCGGCGCACAGGGCTTTTTCGGAGGTGATTCCGCGCTTCTGGAAAGACGGACAGGTCCGCAACATCCCTTATCAATACCTCACAAAGGACGGTGCCGTCATCGATGTGCTGCTCAACTGCGACGCATCGGTCGACCCTCTGGGGCGTTCGATAAGCCTGTCGGTGGTAAGGGACGTCACCGAGCAGAAAAAAGCCGAGAATGCCCTGCTGCGGGGCAAGGAGGAGTTGGAACTGCGGGTTGCGAGCAGAACCGGCGAACTGCAGAAAACCAACGAGGAGTTGCGGATCGAAATCGCCGGGCGCAAACAGATCGAAGAAAAACTGCGGGCCGCGGCCATCACCGACGAACTGACCGGTCTGCTCAACCGACGCGGGTTTTTCAACCTGGCCGACCACCAGCTGAAAATCGCCCAGCGCACCGGAAAAGAACTTTTGTTCTGCTACGGCGACCTCGACGGCCTCAAGCTGATCAACGATCTGTTCGGCCATGCCACCGGGGACCAGGCCATCATCGACACCGCCGAGGTGCTGGGCAAAACCTTCCGCAGGTCGGATCTTCTGGCCAGAATCGGCGGGGATGAATTCGTGGTTCTGGCCAATGAAACCGCCCGGGAGAGCGAAGAAGCGCTGGCCAGTCGTTTGCAGGAAAACATCAGCCGCCACAACCAGCAGAGCAAGCGCCGCTATAACCTCTCGATCAGCCTGGGGATTCTGCGCTACAACCCCGAACGACACGCCACCATCGACGAGTTGCTGGCGAAAGCCGACCGGCTGATGTACCGCCAGAAACAGGCGAAAAAAACCGCGCCGGCCGAGGGAAAATCCGCCGCCGTTACCGACCGGTTTTCCGGCACTCTTTTCTGACCAGGGATTTCCCTTTTCAGCCCCCCCTCGGGCCGGATCTTCGGCCGGCCTTTTTTCATCCCCCCCCTGCCCGGCGGCCCGGTACCCGACTCCCCGTGACGCCCTTGGGCGCAACCGGCTGTCGTTTACAGGCTGGACCTGGTCAGGCCACCGGGCGAGCGGCCCGGAGCGGCCGCCGGCCGCCGAGGGAAAGCAGCAGCAGCCCCCCGAACAGCAAGCCGATTCCGACAAAGGAGAGCAGATTCAATTGCTCGCCGAGCACCACCACCCCGAGCAGGCCGGCGGTCAGCGGTTCGGCCAGGGAGAGCGTCACGGCGGTGGCAACCGGTACCCCGGCCAGGCCCCGGGCGAACAGCCAGTAGGCCAGGGCCATGGTCGCCAGACCGAGGTGAAGAATCACCGCGATCGAGCGGGGATGGGCCAGCCAGCCGAGGTCGCGGCCCCAGAGCAGGGGCGAGAGCAGCAGAGCCCCGAGGCAGATGACCATGGCCATCACCGCATTGGCCGGGCGGCTTTCCAGCAGCCCCTTGAGGGCCAGGGTATAGGCGGCATAAGAAGCGCCGGCGCCGATCGCCAGCAGGATGCCGAGCGGATCGACGGTGACCCCGCCGCCATTGATGCTCAGCAGGCCGCAACCGATGATCCCCAGCACCGTAGCCACGCCCCACCGGCGGCCGGGTCGCTCGCCGCGGAATAGAAAGCCGAGGATGCCGGCGGCGATGGGCGAACTGCCGATGCCGACGATGGTCCCCACGGCCACTCCGGTTTTGGCCACGGCGGCAAAAAAGCAGACCTGGTAGGTGGCGGTAAAGACGGCCGCCCAGAAGGTGGGGAGCACGGGCCAGTCCCGAAGCCGGCCGAGTTCTCCGCGACCGATCGCCAGGGCCATCAGCGCAAGCCCGCCGATAACCAGGCGCAGGGCGCCGATGACGACGGAATCGAACCCCGCCGGGGCAAAGGCCTGGGCCGTGCCGGTGGTGCCCCAGAGCATGGCCGCCAGCAGAACGAAGCAGAGGCTTCGGGTGTTGGCAGGGGATGGAGGCTGGTTAGAATTCATCGGTTTCTCCATGGCATTAAGAGCCGACCTGGGCAGGCACAAGGCTTGCCCTGGGGCTGTCATTGCAGCTTCGGCGGCGTCACAGGGGAGATTTGTTCGGCAGGGCGCCGCGGTGCCTTTCTTCTTGATACGTCTCAAGCACCCCGAAATACGGCCGGCCCAGATAGGCAATCGCCAGCAGGCGCCCGCCGATGTAGGCCACCGAGGCGGCGGTGACGCCGGCGAGGTCGGAGTATGCCACGAAACCGGCCAGGAGTAAAAGAATCGTTCCGGCCTCGATGGCGGTGGCGATCGAAATCACCGAGGTTACCCGGCCGGTCATCAGGATCGAGCGCTGCATCCCGATCCAGATGGTCAGGGCCGGAATCACCGCCATGATCTGCAGGGGCCGCTCGGCAAAATCCGCAAGCTCCGGGCTGAGCCCGGAAACGCCCTGGAACCAGACCCCGGACAGGGGCGTGAAGGCGATCAGCCCCAGCACCAGCGTCGCCCCGCCGCCGACCAGGGCGGCGAAGTTGCGAACCAACCGGTAGTGCTCGAGCCGTGTGCCGACCAGGGCGATGGCCACTTCCTGAAAGGAGAGCCCGATGGCCCGAAAGACGAAGGTCAGAGCGTAAAGAACCGGCATCACCGCCAGAGATTCGACGGCATAGGGGCTGCGGCCGAGAAAAAAGGTCACCATGGGATGGACGCTGAGGCCGATGAAGGGGGTCAGCGCCAGCGGCAGATAAAAGCGGCCGATCTGTCGATAGCTCATCCGCTCGCCATCGGCTTCGGGAGCCCGATCCAGGGTCAGGCGGATGGCGCCGGCGGCCATCAGCCGGGTGACCAGGGCCTCGGCCACCACCCCGGCAGTCAGGGCGACAGCGCCGACAACCGCCCCCGCCAGGGGCGAAAACCGGTACAGGGTCAGAGCCGTTGCCGCCATCGCCGTCACCCGCATCACCGTGGCCGCCGCCACCCTCCGGGTCCGGTTGCCCCGGATCAGCACCCCCTGATAGAAGCGGCGAAAACCGATGGCCGCCGGCCAGGGCAGCAGCAGAATCAACGACAACCGGGTCAACCGCGCGACCTCGGGGGTCAGGCCGATGAGTCGTTCACCGACCAGCGCGAAGACCGGCGGCAGCACCAGCACCGCCAGCGCCAGGGTCACCAGCAGGTTGAGCGCGGTGGTGAAATTGCGCAGCCTCAGGTAGGCTTCCCGGTTGCTTGCCAGGGCCGTGGCGGCGCTCATCAGCATGATGATCGGCGATTCGGCCACCAGGGCGAAGGCGTAGGCGACCCCGTAGGCGGCCAGGTTGTGGCTGGTATCTCCCATGCGGGCGATGACCGCGGCCAGAAACGGCCCCTCGACCGCCATCATCAACCAGGTGGCGGCGAGGGGGGACCAGAAGCGGAAGATTTTTCCGTAGGTTAATGGTTCGGACAGTCGGTTCATCATGAAAAGCGCCCCTTTCGAAAAGGGGCGAATTAAGGTTTTTTTTGGGGGGGGAGATCAAAGGCAAAACTTCGAAAACCTCATTCACCCGAAGTTCTGCTCCGTCCGCTCGATAATCTCATCCTGCAGCGCCTTGTCCAGATTATTGAAGTAGTCGCTGTAGCCGGCCACCCGCACGATCAGATCCCGGTACTCCTCGGGCCTGCGCTGCGCCTCGCGCAGGGTTTCCTTGTCGATCACGTTGAACTGGATGTGGTGCCCGTCGAGCTGGAAATAGCCGCGCACCAGGTGGGTGAGGTTCGCGAGCCCCCGCTCGCCTTCGAGCACCTGGGGGGTGAACTTCTGGTTGAGCAGGGTGCCGCCGGTTTTCAGGTGATCCATCTTGGAGGCCGACTTGACCACCGCCGTGGGTCCCTTGCGATCGGCCCCCTTGTTCGGCGAAATCCCCTCGGGCAGCGGCAGATTGGCCTTACGACCGTCGGGCAGGGCGCCGATCACCGAGCCGAAGTAGACGTGGCAGGTGGTCGGCAGCATGTTGATCCGGTAGTGGCCCCCCTTCATGTTGGGCCGGCCGTCGATTTCGGCCAGATAGGCTTCGAAAGCCAGCTTCATCAGCTCGTCGGCGTAATCGTCGTCGTTGCCGTACTTGGGGGTGTGGTTGGCGACCAGATTGTAGATCCGGGTCTCCCCGGCGAAGTTTTTCGCCATGGCGTCGAGCAGCTGGCGCATGGAGAAGTTCTGCTCCTCGAAGACGTGCTTTTTCACCACCGCCAGACTGTCGGCCATGGAGCCGATGCCGACCCCCTGCAGGTAGCTGGTGTTGTAGCGGGCGCCCCCGGCGTTGTAGTCCATCCCCCTGGCGATGCAGTCGTCGATCACCACCGAGAGAAAGGGGGCCGGCATGTACCTGGCGTACAGACTTTCGATGACATTGTTGCCGTGGATCTTGATGTCGGCGAAGTGCCTGAGCTGCTTTTTGAAGGCCGCGAAGAACTCGTCGAAGGATTCGAACGTGGTCGGGTCCCCGCTATGCGGGCCGAGCTGCTTGCCGGTGCGCGGGTCGAGGCCGTCGTGGAGGGTGAGCTCGAGGATCTTCGGCAGATTGAAGTAGCCGGTGAGGATGTAGGCCTCCTTGCCGAAGGCGCCGGTCTCGACGCAGCCGCTGGTGCCGCCGCAGCGGGCGTCCTCGAGACTCTTGCCCATGCGCAGCATCTCCTCGACCACCGCGTCGGCGTTGAAGAAGGAGGGCTGGCCCCACCCCTTGCGGGCAATTTCGCCGGCCCGCCTGACGAAGGCATCGGGATTCTTTCGGCTGACCTGGACATTGGAGGAGGGCTGCAGCAGGCGCATCTCGTCGATGACGTCGAGCACCAGGTAGGTCACCTCGTTGACCCCGTCCTCGCCGGCGGCGGTCAGGCCGCCCGAGTTGATGTTGGCGAAATCGGTGTAGGTGCCGCTCTCCTTGAGAGTCACGCCGACCTTGGGCGGGGCCGGCTGATTGTTGAACTTGATCCAGAAGCACTGCAGCAGCTCTGCGGCCCGCTCGCGGTCGAGGGTCCCCGCCGCGATCTCTTTCTGGTAGAAGGGATTGAGGTGCTGGTCGAGGCGCCCCGGATTGAAGGCGTCCCAGATGTTCATTTCGGTGATCACCCCGAGATGGACGAACCAGTACATCTGCAGCGCCTCGCGGAAGGTGCGCGGCGGGTGTTCAGGCACCCGGCGGCAGATGGCGGCGATTTCGTGCAGCTCTTGGCGGCGGACCGCGTCGGCGGTCTCGGCGGCCATTTCTTCGGCCAGTTCGGCGTAGCGGCGGCCCAGGGTGATGAGGGCATCGCAGCAGATCGCCATCGCCTCGAGCTGGGCTTTTTTGTCCAGGGCCCGGGGATCGCCCATGAAATCGAGCCCGGCCAGGCTCTGGCCGATTTCGGCTTTGAACCCGGCAAAACCCTTCGTGTAGATCTTGCCGTCGCAGACCGTGTGCCCCGGGCCGCGCTGTTCCATGAATTCGGTGAAGATTCCCGCGGCGTAGCTCTCCTTCCACTCCGGGGTCATTTCGCGCAGGATCATCTCGCGCATCGAGCGCTTCTCCCAGTAGGGGATGATCTGTTCCCCCTGGATCCTGGCCGCCTCGTCGCTGACCTTGAAGAAGATCTTCTCCCGCACGTCCATGATGCGGAAGTCTTCGAGGGTGTGGCAGCACAGCTCCGGGTAGGTGGGGGTGGCCGCCGGCGCTTCGCCCCGTTCGCCGACGAGCAGCTCGCCCGCGCCGATCCAGAGCCGTTTCTTCTCCATGATGTTCTTGAAGCTCAGGGCCCGCAGCACCGGCACCGACACCGCTCCCTGGTACTGGCGATACACCTCGTCGACCAGTTGCGCCCGCTCGATGGAGATGGTGGGGACGGCGTTCAGACTCTCTTCGCGCAGCCTTCTAACCCGCTCGTTCATGTTTCAGCCTCCTATAACCGCTTGCATGCCCGCCGCGGCGAACTGCGCCCGGAGCTTTGCCATGGTGTCAGCCGCAGGGGCCGCAACCCCCTCCATCCGGCAGGCCCGGCCGAGTTGGACCGCCTTGCCCCGGCCCAGGTCATGGTAGGGGAGCAGATTGACCTGCCGGAACCGGATGGCTTTCAGAAAATCGATGGTCTTGCGGATGTTTTCGGGCCCGTCGTTGACCGTGGGAATGACCGGAAACCGGATATCGATGGCCTCGGTGGCCCGTGAGAGTCTCTCCAGGTTCTCCAGAATCAGCCGGTTGGAGGCCCCGGTGTAGGTGCGATGGGCGGCCTCGTCCATGATTTTGAGATCGTAGAGAAACAGGTCGGTCAGATCGAGAATCCGCTCGAAGCTGGCCCAGGGGACGATTCCCGAGGTATCGACCGCGGTATGCAGCCCTTCGGCCTTGCAGGCGGCGAGCGCCGCGGCGAGAAAATCGATCTGGGCCATGGCCTCGCCGCCGGAGAAGGTGACCCCGCCGCCGGACTGGTCGTAGAACACCTGGTCCTTGAGCACCTCGCTGACCACCTCGGCCACGGTCATTTCCCTGCCGCAGATATTGCGGCCGTTCTGCGGACAGAACACCGAGCACTCGCCGCAGCGCACGCAGACGCTCAGGTCGGTGACGGCCTGGCCCTCCACCACCCGGATCGCCTCCTCCGGACAGCTGACCACGCAGGAGCCGCAGCCGTCGCACCGGTCGAGCCGCAGCATCGGCTCCTTGCCGCTGCCCTGGCTCTCGATGTTGTGGCACCACCAGCAGTCGAGGGGGCAGCCCTTGCAGAAGACCGTGGTACGGATGCCGGGGCCGTCGTGGAGGGAGAATTTCTGAATGTTGAAAATCAGTCCTCTGGTCGCCATGATTCCTTCAAAATCGATGATCTGCCGCTGCGCCCCCAAAGAGGGGGACCAAAACGGTACTTTTTTTATTCTACGTATCTATTCACCACCAATGCCAAGCAAAACGTCGGGACTCGCCCCGACAGCCGACCTACTTTTTGCAAGCCGTCCAAAAGTAGGCAAAAAGCGGCTTCCCCTGCGGGGGGCATGTCTGCTGCCAGGGCTTGGTGATTCTGGCGGCCCTGGGTGCAGATGACCGCGGCGGCGCTCCGTGGCAACTCCTCGTACGCGAGGCAGTCAGCCAGGCGATGCCCTGAGGTGGTTTTCAAGTCTAGCAGCGCCGGTGTTTGCAACAGCCACGTAGAGCGGTGGCGCACCACCCCTATTCGCAAGAGGGTCGGGCGCGAAGACGAGACGTCTCTCCGTTGCGGAACGGGTTCCTTGACCAAGTGACCCTCGCGCACCCCATGCGGCGCAGCCACAGCCGTTTCTTTTGGTTCGTTTTCTTTGCGGCTTTCCAAAGAAAATGAACCCGGCTCTCGGGCCGGGACCCGACGGGTTTAAGGGGTTTGGCCGAGGTACTGAACAGTTAGCATTCTACAAACAAGGGCTCGCAAAAAGCTACCCGGAAACGCGCCTTAATGCGACATCAGCACCGGCACGGTCATGTACTTGAGCAGGTGTCGTCCGACCTCGCCCAGGGATGGCAGGCCGCGACGGACCTGGGAGAAGGCCCCCATGACCATCAGGTCGGCGCCCGCTTCGGCCGCATGGTTCAACAGCATATCTCCCACGCTGAGTGGGCCGGGCATCACATTTTCGCAAACCGCGCTCACCCCGTGCCGACCCAGGTGGGAGCAGATGTCGCCCTGGTGCGGGGGCAGGACATCGGCCGCGGGGTTCTGAACCGAGAGCACCTTGATCGATCTGGCCGGCTGCAGCAGGGGCATCGCATCGTTGACGGCGCGGGCGGATTCCGGTCCGCCCCGCCAGGCGAGCAGAACCCTCTCGCCGATGGTCTCGAAACGCCCCGCATAGGGAACGATGAGCACCGGCCGCCCGGCGCCCAGCACCGCCCGTTCGGGCAGGTCCTGGGGCATGGAGCGATCCCCCGAATCGACGTCGGTCTGGCTGAGGATCACCAGGTCGCGATAATAGGCATGGAGGTTGACCGCCTCGACGACCCCCAGTCCGGTGGCGGTGCTGTCGACGCAGATCCACTCGCTTGGCACGCCGGCATCGGCGGTGCGGGCGGCGAACAGATCGCGGGCCTCGGCCACCAGCTCCTCGGGGCTGTGGTGGCGCGGGGCGTAATAGGCATGCGCCTCGACATAGAGGCCGGTCAGGTGGGCCTGGTGCTTTTGGGCCAGACCGATGGCCGCCTCGAGCCTGGAGGAGCAGGTTTCGCGATTGTCGATATGCACCAGGATGTCTTTGAGATTCATTTTTTCACTCCGTGACGAATCGTACGTGTGCAGCCAAAGGGAGGAGAAAAGAGCGAAGGAGGTTTCTGTGTCGCCGTGCCGGCAGGGGTTAATGCTTCTTGCCCAGATAGGCTTCCTGCACCTTCTCCGAGCTGAGCAGTTCCTGCGCGGTGCCGCTCAGAACGATCCTGCCGACGTCGAGCACATACCCGCGATCGGCCAGCTTCAGCGCCGCCTTGGCATTCTGCTCGACCAGCAAAACGGTCACCCCGCTGCGGGCGATCTCCTTGATCTGCTTGAAGATCGCCTTGACCAGGATCGGCGCGATCCCCAGGGAAGGCTCGTCGAGCAGCAGCATTTCCGGTTTGCTCATCAGCGCCCGGCCGATGGCCAGCATCTGCTGCTCCCCGCCGGAGAGGGTCCCGGCCTTCTGGCCCCGCCGCTCGGCCAGGCGGGGGAAGTAGTCGTAGACTCTTTTCATGGTCCGGGGCCGGAGCTTCTTGACTTCCGGAAACTGGGCCCCCATCTCCAGGTTCTCCTCCACGGTCAGGGAGGGGAAGATCTGCCGCCCCTCGGGCACATGGCACAGCCCCATCTCCACGATCCGGGAGGAGGACGCTTTTTGGATCTCCTCGCCCCGGAAGAGGATCCGGCCGTTTCTGGGCCTGAGCAACCCGGAGATTGTCTTCAGGGTGGTCGATTTGCCGGCCCCGTTGGAGCCCACGATGGAGACTGTCTCCCCCTCCCGGACCTCGAACCCGACCCCGGAGAGGGCCCGCAGGTCGCCGTAGAAGACGTCCAGGTACTCAACCCGCAGCATCGACGAACTCCCGGCCCAGATAGGCCTCGATGACCTGCTCGTCGCGGACCACCTCCCGGGGTGTGCCCTGGGCGATGCGCAGCCCGTAGTTGATCACGATGACCCTGTCGGAAAGAGCCATGACCCCCCGCATGACGTGCTCGATCAAAAGGATCGTAACTCCTTTGTCGTTGATCTCCCGGATCAGCCTGATCAGCCGGTCCACCTCGGTGGGGGTCAGCCCGGCCATGACCTCGTCCAGGAGCAGAACCTGGGGCCCGGTGGCCAGGGCCCTGGCCAGCTCCAGCCTTTTGCGCAGGGGCAGGGGCAGCCCTTCGGCCTCCTGGTCGCGATATCGGGAAAGGCCCACCAACTCGATTATCTCCCGGGCCCGCTCCCGGGCCTCCTTGACCGACCTGTGGCGGAGCATGGTTCCGACCATGACGTTGTCCAGAACGCTGATGGTCAAAAAAGGCCGGACCAGTTGGAAGGTCCGGACCAGCCCCAGCCGGCAGATCCGGTGGGGCTCAAGCCCGGTGATGTCCTCCCCGCCCAGCACTACCGCCCCCTTGTCCAGGGGCAGGAATCCGGTCAGGAGATTGAAGACCGTGGTCTTGCCCGCCCCGTTGGGGCCGATCAGGGCCAGGATCTCGCCCTCGGCCAGGCTGAAGCTGAGCTCCTTTACCGCAGCCAGGCCGCCGAAGGATTTGGTCAGGCCCCGGGCTTTTAAGAGAATGCTCATCCGCTCCTCCTCGGCCCCAGGTAGGGGGAGGCGGCCCGGCGGAGATAATGGAGCACCCCGCGCCGCATGAACAGGACCACCAGGATGGCCAGGATGCCGTAGAGGATCAGGTGGAGCCCCTCCAGCCCGCCCTTGGAGAAGTAGGCCCGG
>NPIE01029483.1_pt1 | contig 11219 bp, 9 predicted proteins | sample 8637661 | NCBI WGS metagenome assembly NPIE01 (sample SAMN07420842, study PRJNA396082) | bioreactor metagenome | isolation source: sample BA12 brine-fed electro-methanogenic bioreactor BA | place: Japan: Kochi | collected 2016-12-09 | reverse complement strand
CCGATGCCAGCCTGGTACGCGGTGGTAGGCCAAGGAATCGCCACCCAAGGATGGGGACCGCCGACGCATGAGGAGCGTTTGTTCCGCTCGCACGTGCGGGCGGACGGGCATGCGTCGGCGCCATGGATTGCACATCACGCCCGACAATTCCACAAGAGCACCTGCTGGCGGCCTGGAGCCGGCGGCGTCGCGATCAAGCGATTCGCCCGCTGGCTGACTTGGCTGACCCAATGGTGCCCCACACGACCCCTCGGCGTAATCCCAACGCGGAAGTGATCCCCCTGGGGACGGTCCGCGTTCGCCGACGGCATGCCCGACGTTCTTCTGCGAACTCGACGTGTGCGACCTTCCGAGGTCGCCGTATTTCGGCGTAGGTTCGAGCAGTTTCGGAAGCGGTTGCCCGCGCTGCCGAAGCCGGCGTGACCGCGTAGTGCCGCAAGTCGGAGGGCGAAAAGTGATGACCAGGAGTTACAGGATGGCCAAGCGTGGTGCGACGCCGGATGGGCGTGTTCGTTCGCATGTCGAGGAGGATCGGTGGAGGGGGAGCGGGCGCGAGGCGGTCCGACGGTCGCCCGCCCGTTCCCGGGGTTCGCAGGATGCCCCGACGAAACGGCAGGAGTATGTTGGTGGGGCGCCAGACGCGATGACGCCCGAGTCGGCCGTGCTGCCTGACGACGTCCTGCTGCAGATCTGCAAAGCCGCGCCGGATGCGAAGGAGGTCACACACGAGTGGCTGGCGGACATGCGCTACGTGACGCGGCTGATCAAGGAGACGCCGGAGCGGCATGGTTCGCAACTCGGGCGCGCGATGTCGCTGCTGGTTTCGCTACTGGCCCAGCTCCCGCAGCACCGGCTCACGCATCTGCTCTTCGGCAATCGCGGACCGCGCCTGGTCACGATCGGCTGGCTGGATCGCGAGGCGGTGGAGCAAGCCGGCAAGCAGATCGTCGGACTGATCTGGGAAGACCAGCAACCGGAGGCGGTTGCAGAGGCGGTGGAGGCGGCGATCGCGCGGGCGCTGCACGTGGGGTTCCTGGAGCAGCAGCGCTACGACGCCTGGCGGCCGGGAATGCGCAGCGGTTCCGGTTGGCGGTCCGCGCTGCGGGCGACGCCCTACGGCGCGCGGATGGCACGGATGCCGGTTGAGCCACCGCTTCCGCCTCCACCCGCGCCCGAGGCGCAGCCGATGGTGGAGCTTGGTCGTCCAGGGGAGCGGTGCCGCGTTTGCGGACAGGTAAAGAAGTCGCCGACCCATGCCCAGTACGCGGTTGTCTCCGCGCTGATCGACGCCGGCGAGGACGGGCTGACAAAGGACGCCCTGGAGGCGGTGCGCCCCAGCGCCCGACGGATTCTGAAGACGCTGAGCAAGGATCCGGACTGGGCGCAGGTCATCGTGATGCCTGGTCAGACCAACGGGCGTTATCGCATCCGGGCGTAGGTCCACCTGCGCCCACCTTTGCCCACCGGTTTTGTGCACGTATGGGCACGAAGGTCCACCGGCCTTTGTGGCAGAATCCTCGCAGCATCGCAATGGGGCGGTGCGGGAAGTACGAGGATGCCGCGATGAAGACAGCTATACGACTGCCGTATCGATTCCGGGACTTACCCGAGGCCCATCAGCGCCTGATCCGGACCATGCAGGCGCTGGGCTTCGGGAGCGTGGGGTTTCATGTCCAGGATGGCCTGCCCGACCTGGACCGGCCGTGGTGCACGCATCAAACGATCAAGATGAGTGCCGCGCCCAACGGGCCGCGACCGGAGTTGCGGATGGGCGACTTCGAACTCTGCAAGGACCAGGTCGTGCTGCTCGAGCAATTGGCCCGCGTGCGTGATGGCGCCCGCGTGACCGTTGAAGTTCGCCACGGCCTGCCGTTCACCATCAACATCGAGCAAACGCACCGGGCGGCGTAGCCCGAACAACCAGACCAGTCAGTACACAGCGCAACAGACCGGCCGCGAAGCGGAGGCGTTGCGGGTGTCGCGGAAAACCGCGAACTCGCAGCGCCTTTCTGTTGCGCGGACGTTCCCCGACACCCCTGCGCCTCCTCGGCCCCGAGGAGACCGCCATGAGCAATGCAAGTGACATCACCCTGAACGAGTACGCGCTAACCCTTATTCGCTTCAAATCCCGCCAGCTTGTCGGCCGGTACGGATTCACCCGCTCCGACAGCGAAGACATCGAGCAGGACCTGATCCTCGATCTGCTTACCCGACTCGACCGCTACGACGCGCGCAAGGGTCGGCCGGCGACCTTCATCCGCATGGTGATCGACCGTCGGGTGGCCAGTTTGATCCGCGAGCGCACCTCGGGCGCCCGGGATTACCGTCGCCGAGCCGCGTCGCTGGATGAGCTCAGCGATGCGTTCGGCGACAGCAACCTGGCCGAGCCGGCAATCGATGATCGCCCGCAGCGCGATCTCGAAATCGATATCGCCGAAGCGCTCGTTTCGTTGACCGACGGCCTGGGCACGATCGCGGAGGAATTGCGCGATGACACGCTTGCCAGCGTGGCTCGCGCGCATGGGTGCAGCCGCGAGGTTATGCGCCGGCACGCGAAGGAAATCCGCCAGCACTTCACGCGGTGCGGGCTGGGGGAATACGTCACCGCCCACCAAAACGGCGCGGCGCAGCGTATGTAACCGGTACCGAGCGATTCACCCCTGGTGAGGCATTCCACATGACCGACTCCGAAAGCAACCCGGCGAGAATCGACCTGCGTTTCCTGATCCGTGAACCGGCAGAGGTTTACCACGCCAGGGCGAATGACTGCCTGTCGGCGCATGCGCTGGCTGAGTTCCGGCGGTGCCCGGCGTTGTATCGGAAGAAGGAGCTCGGCCTGATACCCGACCGCGATACGCCCGCGTACGTGGTCGGCCGGGCGGCGCACACGTTGATTCTGGAGGGTCGCCAGCGCTACGAGCGTGAATACGCCGTCGGCGGCCCCGTCAATGCCCGGACCGGCAAGCCGTACGGCGCCAACACCAAGGCCTTCGCCGCCTGGGCTGAGCGGCAGAGCAGGCCGGTGCTCAGCGACAATCATTCTGCGCTGGTCGAGCAGATGGCCGCCTCCGTCAAGGGCCACGTCTTCGCCCGCGAACTGTTCAGTGACGGCGTGGCCGAGGGCGTGGTGCGCTGCACCTATGGCGACCACCCCTGCCAGGCGCGCATCGACTGGCTCAACCCCATCGCCGATCGCGGCATCGTCGACCTCAAGACGGCCGATGAGATCGATTCGTTCGAGCAGTCGATGCGCGCCTTCGGCTACCTGTACCAGGTGGCGTTCTACCGCGCCATGGTGGCCCAGGCCTCGGGCCACGTCCTCCCCGTGCACATTGTGGCCGTCGAGAAGCGCGAGCCGTTCCGCTGCGGCGTGTGGCAGATCGCGCCGGCGGTGCTCGATGAGGCCCAGCACGTGAACGAGGGGGCGATGCGCGACCTGGTCCGGTGCCGCGAGACGGGCGACTGGTTTACCCGTTACGAGTCCCTGCGATTGATCGAGGAACTCTGAGCCCGGGCGCACGCCCGGATTGAATGACCGGTAAAGGAGGAGAACTGCATGAGCCTGCTTGAGATGGTGCAACGCGGATGTACCACAGCGCCCCGGCGGACGCTGGTGTACGGTACGCACGGCGTGGGCAAATCGACCTTCGGGGCGATGGCCGAAGATCCCATTTTCATCGCCACAGAGGACGGGCTGGGCGGAATCGACTGCGCCCGCTTCCCGCTGGCCGGCGACTACGGCGACGTCATCAACGCGCTGTCGGCGCTGTACAGCGAGCAGCACGACTTCCGCACGGTGGTAATCGACTCGCTCGACTGGCTCGAGCGGCTGATCTGGGCCCGTGTGTGTCGCGATCGCGACGTGGAGACCATCGAGGACATCGGGTACGGCAAAGGGTACGTGTTCGCCCTCACGCAGTGGCGCGAGATTATCTCCGGTCTGGACGCCCTGCGCAACGAGCGCGGCATGTCCATCATCCTCATCGCCCACGCCCAGATTGAGAAGTTCGCTAACCCGGAGACGGACACCTACGACCGCTATTCCCCGCGGTTGCACAAACAGGCCTCGGCGTTGATCCAGGAATGGTGTGACGAAGTCCTGTTCGCCACCTACGCCATCCACACGAAGACCACCGACGAAGGCTTCGGACGCAAGCGGGTGCAGGGCTTGGGCACGGGCGAACGGATCATCCGCACCACGGAACGGGCGGCGCACGTCGCCAAGAACCGGCTGAACCTGCCCGAGCAACTCCCGCTGGATTACCGCGTCTACGCGGCGGTCGCCCGCGGCGAGGCAGCGGCCGACGGCGGCCCCGACAGCGAGAATCCCCACCAGGCAGCGTGAGCAATTCAGTTCTGACCCCTACTCGAGGAGCATGAGACATGGCGAATCTGCAGGGTTTTAACGCCAATGAGGTCGATCCCAACTTCGCATTCGAGCCCATTCCGCCGGGCAAGTACCTGGCGGCGATCACCGAGAGCGAGCAGAAGGACACCCAGGCGGGTAACGGGCAGTATCTCCAGTTCACCTTTCAGGTGCTCGAGGGTGAATACAAGGGCCGGTTGCTGTGGGCGCGGCTCAACCTGACCAATGCCAACGCGACGGCGGTGAAGATCGCCCGCGCGGAACTGTCGGCCATCTGCCGCGCGGTGGGCGTGCTGGCGCCGCGGGACAGCGCCGAGCTGCACAACATCCCGCTGGTCATCAACGTCGCCCACAAGAAGCGCAAGGACACGGCCGAGCTGACCAACGTCGTCACCGGCTACGCGAAGAAGGACAGCGCGGCAGCCGTAGCGGCGGCACCGGCCGCGGCGAGCAACGGAAAGGCGCCGTGGCTGCGTTGACGCGCCAGTTCGTGCTGCCCTTTCCGCCGTCGGTGAATCACTACTACCGGCGGGTGGGGCAGGCCACGCTCATCAGCCGCGAGGGCCGGCGCTACCGCACGGAAGTGGTGGCCCGCCTCGCGGCGACGGGTGAGGAGTCGATGCGTGGGCGGCTTGCAGTCGCGCTCGATCTGTATCCGCCGAATCGGCGAGCGTTCGACATCGACAACCGCCTGAAGGCGGCGCTCGACGCGATGGAGCACGCCGGGGTGTACGCGAACGACGGGCAGATCGACCTGTTGACGGTCCGTCGCGGGGCGGTGTGTAACGGAGGGGAAATGGATGTGCGCATCGAAGCGTTCCCGCTGTCGCGATGCCCCCTGTGCGGGGCGGCCGGGAACGGATGAGGAGTGGAGGGAGATCGAAGCGTGGTTCCGCGTGTGGTCGTTCCGCCTGTACTACGAGAAGTGCTACGCGACCGAGCTGGACTGCACGCTGCGGTTCGCCAAGGCGCTGATCGCGTCGAGCCGACCGATCCGCGACCGCGCAAAGGTTTATCAGTGGTACCGCGCGAAACAGAAGCGACGTCAGTCTCGGCGGAGTGAGCATGGAACTGCGGCCCTATCAGTGTGAAGCGGTGGAGGCGGTGTATCGCCACCTGCGCGAACGGGAGGACAATCCATGCGTGGTTTTGCCCACCGCATCGGGTAAAACCCCAGTGTGCGCCGCTATCTGCCGCGACGCCGTGCAGCTCTGGAACGGGCGGGTGCTCATCCTCGCGCACGTGAAGGAACTGCTCGAGCAGGCGGCGGAGAAGCTGCGCCTGGTGGCGCCGGACCTGCCGGTGGGCGTGTACTCCGCGGGCCTCAAACGCCGTGACCTCGGATACGCGGTGACCATCGCCGGGATCCAGTCGGTCTATCAGAAGGCCGCCGACGTCGGGCCGGTCGATCTCGTTCTGGTCGATGAAGCTCATCTGATTCCCGCCGACGGCGAGGGGATGTATCGCACCTTTCTGGCCGACATGCAGGTGATCAACCCGCTGGTCCGGGTCATCGGCCTGACCGCGACACCGTTCCGCATGAAGTCGGGCAACATCTGCGGACCCGACAACATCCTCAACAGTATCTGCTACGAGGTCGGCGTGCGCGAGCTCATCGTGCAGGGCTACCTGTGTCCGCTGCGCTCCAAGGCCGGCAAGCTCAAGGCCAATACGGACGGGCTGCACATCCGCGCGGGCGAATTCATGGCGAACGAGGTCGAGGCGCTGATGGACGAGGAGAATCTGGTTTTGTCCGCCTGCCGGGAGATCGTCGAGTGCACCCAGGAACGCCGGTCGGTGCTGATCTTCGCGTCGGGCGTGCGGCACGGGCAGCACGTCGCCGAAACCCTGCGCATCCGCCACCAGGTCGAGTGCGGTTTCGTGTGCGGCGAGACGCTGCCGTTCGAGCGCGACGATACCCTGCGCCGCTTCCGCAACGGTGAGCTCAAGTACCTGTGCAACGTCAACGTGCTCACCACCGGCTTCGATGCGCCGAACATCGACTGCGTAGCGCTGCTGCGTCCGACCAACTCGCCGGGGCTCTTCTACCAGATGGTTGGAAGGGGTTTCCGGCTGCATCCGGGCAAGGCGGACTGTCTGGTCCTGGATTTCGGGGGCAACATTTTGCGGCACGGGCCGGTGGACGCCCTGCAGATCGTGCAACCGGCTACGGGCACCGGTGCGGCGCCGGCGAAGGAATGTCCCGAGTGCCGGGCGGTGATCCACGCCGCTTACGCCAACTGTCCCGAATGCGGGTACGCGTTCCCGCCGCCCAACCGCACCAGACACGACCATACCGCGAGCAGCGAGGGTATTCTGTCCGACCAGTCCACGCGCACCGAGTATGCCGTGCAGGACACCTACTACGCCGTGCACATCAAGCGCGATGCGCCGCCGGACGCCCCGAAGACCATGCGCGTCGATTACAAGGTCGGGCTCAGCCAATACGTCAGCGAATGGGTCTGCTTCGAGCACGCGGGCTACGCGCGGCAGAAGGCGGTCGCCTGGTGGAGGGCCCGCTCATTCGATCGCGTACCCGACACGGCCGAGGACGCCGTCGCCCTGGCCGAGGCCGGCGCCCTGGCCATCACCGAGCACATCACCGTCGAACACAAACCGGGCGATCGTTTCGAGCGGATCGTTGCCCATCGACTGGGCCCGCGCCCGTCGCTCGCTGATTCCGATTCGCCCACTCATGAATACGTACCGCCGCTGGATGAATCGGAGATTCCATTCTGATGGCCAGCCCCTCCGGTAAATTCATGGATGCGGCGCTCGGCTACGCCGATCTGGGTTACGCGGTATTCCCATGCCGACCAGGGGAGAAGCGTCCGCTTACCGAGCACGGTCTGCTCGACGCCACCAGCGACCTCGAGCAGATCGAGCAGTGGTGGACGCAGCACCCGGACGCCAATGTCGCCATCCGCACCGACGGACTACTGGTCGTGGACGTCGACGGTCCCGACAACGCCTGGATGGCCGACCGGCCCGACGAACTGCTGGCGCTGTCGGTCGCGCCGATGTCGCTCACGCCCAGGGGCGGCCGGCACTCCGTGTTCCGGCAACCGGCCGGCAAGGCGTGGCGCAACACCACCTGGTGACTTGGGCTCGATGTCGATACCCGCGCCGATGGGGGCTACATCCTGGTCGCGCCTTCCGTCATCGACGGCCAGCCGTACCGGTGGGCCGAGGGGCATGAACTCGACGCCGCCCCGGAGCAGTTGCCGGAGCCGCCGGCCTGGCTGACCACCGCGCTCGACGAGATCGCCGCCCCGCGCGACACCATGCCTGCAGCACCCGCGCAGTCGATCCCGGCCGGTCGGCGCAACGATACGCTCGCCCGCCTGGGTGGCCTGATGCGCCGGGGCGGAATGTCCGGCACCGAGATCCTCGCCGCGTTGAACCGTGTGAACATCGAACGCTGCCAGCCGCCGCTCGTCGCCCAGGAAGTCGCCCATATCGCTGCCAGCATTGCTCGCTATGAACCCAACGCCATCTCGGTCGCGTTGATTGAGGATCATTTCACCCAGGACCGCACGGCGCCGGCCGCACAGCCGGTGTCGGTCCGCGAGTTGCTCGCTCAATGTCGTTTGCTCCGTCCCGCGGTCATCCAGGGGCTGCTGCGCCGCGGCGAGACCATGAACGTGATCGCGCCCCCGAAGACGGGCAAGGCGCTCGCGATTGCCACGCCGATTCTGACGGAAACGGGATGGATGACGATGGGCGATATCCAACCCGGCATGAAAGTCCATACTGCAGATGGCTCGCTCACTGAAGTGGTTGCGGTTTCGGAGGTGATGCATGGGCGACCGTGCTACCGTGTCACCAGCCGGTCTGGCGCCTCACTCGTTGCCGACCAGAAACACCTTTGGCGCGTAACGCAACGTGGATATTCAGACACTGTTACAACCGAGCAGTTGTTGGCAGGTCGGCACGGACGTCGATGGCTGCTGCCGGTCGCTGGCGCTGTGATCCGGCCTGATGCCCACCTCCCGTTGGATCCTTGGTTACTTGGTTACTGGCTTGGCAATGGGACAGCTCGCGAGGGAGCAATAGCCGTTAATTCGCTTGATTTCGACGATGTCATTCGCGAGGTCAAGCGTGCGGGTTTTGAGATTGGCAAACCGATCTACAAGCGCGGAAGTGTCTGTACCACCGTACTCAAACTCAAGTCCATCCTTCGCGAGATGGGGCTACTGAGGTGCAAGCACATCCCCTCAGTTTACCTGCTCGCCTCTGGCCCCCAGAGGTTGGCACTTCTATCAGGTTTGCTCGATTCCGACGGCTACGCCATCACGCAACGCAACGGTTCCGGGGCGATCGAGTTCACAAGTACCGACCCTGAGCTGTTCTTTCAGACGCTCATGCTGGCCCGATCGCTTGGGTACAAAGCCTCGACGGTGGTGGGACGGGCGACGCTGAACGGGGTTGACTGCGGCCACAAGCTACGAATCTGGATTGCCGCCGATCAGAACCACTCGCCGTTTCGATTGGCACGTCGAACGGCGATGCTGCCTGCCAGACCGCTCTCCAAGCGATCACGCTGTGATGCGGTCGCCTCCGTCGTGCCGGTCGCATCCGTTCCCGTCAAGTGCATCCAAGTCGCGCACCCGAGTGGGTTGTTCCTCGCCGGTGAGGACTTCATGGTCACTCACAATTCATGGCTCGTGCTCTCCCTGGCGATGGCGGTGGCTACCGGCCGCCGCTGGCTTGGTGCATTCCACACCATTCCCGGGCGCGTGCTCATCCTCGACAACGAGCTCCACCGCGAGACGCTGGCCCATCGCATCCCGGCCGTCGCGGAAGGGCTCAACATCGGGCTCAACGAGATCGGGGACACGATCCACGTGCAGAGCCTGCGCGGCCAGCTCCGCGACATCCTCTCCATGTCGGCCTACTTCGAAACGCTCGAGCCCGGCGCGTACGCCATGGTCATCCTGGATGCGTTCTACCGCTTCATGCCGGCCGGCAACGACGAGAACGACAACGGCGCCATGGCCCAGATCTACAACCGCATCGATGCGTTTGCCGATCGCCTGGGCTGCTGCTTCGTGCTCATCCACCATACCACCAAGGGCAACCAGAGCACCAAGTCGGTGACCGACGTCGGCGCCGGGGCAGGGAGCCAGAGCCGAGCGACCGACACGCACCTCGTGCTGCGTCCCCACGAAGAGCAGGGGGCGGTCGTGCTCGATGCCGCGGTCCGCTCCTGGCCGCCCCTCGATCCGTTCGCCCTGCGCTGGAGCTATCCGGTGTGGATGCCGGCCGAGGACCTGGACCCCGAGGCGTTGCGCAGTGAGAAGCCCAAGAAGCGCAGATCAGAGTCGAAGCCCTCCGAGGACAAGCCGCCGGACTGGTCGGTCGAGCGGTTCGTCGAGGCGTTCATCACGGACGAGCCGGCGTCGAAGGCAATGATCCGAGACGCCGCCAGGGACGTGCCGGGCCTCTCCTGGCGACGCGTTGCGGACATGCTGGAACTCGCTGTCGCGCGTGGACTGATTCATCGCTGGTGCGTCGGTCGGGCGCATCGCGCGTTGTATGCGACCAGACCTCAACCCGTGGTGGAGGGTAATCACTGATGAGAATCACCCTGTCTTCGCTCGCGCGCGCAGTCGCTGGAGCGCTTCGCCGAAGCGCTTCAGCGAATCCCCAAACGGGTCTTGGGCGGTTCGCTCGTGCGCGCGCGCACCCCCCCATACCCCCCCGGGGCGTGCGCTCCAGCGACGCCCCCGGGGTCGCTCGAGCGCGCGCGCTCCAGCGAAGCGCTCAAGCGAAACCGATAGGTGGGTCCTCCGCTGCCAAAATGGCAGTCTCGGCCCGCGGGAACAACCGCAGAGTGCAACTGAGTTTGTTGCGCCTGTCCGCGGGGTCTTCGTGGGGGGCCGCCAGGTTGGCGCACGGCGCAATCGGTGGGCCCGTGGCGCGACCGGACGGGCGGGTGGTGCAGCCGGTTGCCCCGGGCGGCCGCACGCGAACGTGGGCGATCCTGGGGCACGGTTGGGCGGTGGCGCGGTGGGTGCGGTGATGGTGGGTTTCGTGGTGGGTTGGACGCTGGCATTGGTCGCGTTCCTGGCGGGCGCCGTGTGGGCGGGCCTAGGCCGGGAACGCCGCAGGTGACACGGAGGTCGAAACATGAAAATCGAGATGCGATCGGTGGCCGAAGGCAGACCGGCCGGAGAGGGAGCTGCTCATTACAGCTCTCTACTGCGCATGGTCCGGCTGCGTCGATCCACACTCAGGGCAGCGACCGCTCACATTGCCGGTAAGGTCGTAGCCGCACACAGTGCACGTAGGCGGATCAAGTGGATCAGTCGATCGTCTTCGCCTTCCCAGCAACTCACATGCTACCAGAGCCACACCGAAATTCGCCGGGATCACAAGTGCGTGAAGGAGATGAGACCAGGTGTCGTGGTACATGACGCCGGGAGTAGGTATGCCAAGCAAATACATCTCAACTGCGGTTCGGATTCCATCGTTCCCGTTGAAGTTGTGATGGACGTACACCGCCGCCAACACGCCCACGGCCGATACCGCGCCGACGCGACTGCGCAGCCAACCCGCTATCACCCCGCAGATAGCACCTGGGATCGCCGCTAACAGGAGGACTATCTGCAGGATCGGAATGAGGAAGGGCGCAGCAAGAACCGACGCCATGAAGCTTATCACGACGAGTGTCATGCCAGTCCAGATGCCTGCGGCGCGTTGGCGCGTGAATGGCGGTCTCATCTGCAGCGAACCCTTCGAAGAAGCACCAATCGTAGAAGACCGTATTGCTCGGGGCAAGGAGGCTTGAATCCAATGGACGAATTGAATGTGGAGTCCCGGCCGCTGGCCGAGATCAAACCGTACGAGC